>Ga0137415_10002238_pt1 | contig 19285 bp, 14 predicted proteins | sample CZODoug3_1_1_16f_FD_183082 | JGI IMG/M metagenome (GOLD analysis project Ga0137415, IMG submission 183082) | Vadose zone soil fungal communities from Angelo Coast Range Reserve, California, USA - CZODoug3_1_1_16fungal (Hybrid Assembly) | ecosystem: Environmental > Terrestrial > Soil > Vadose...
TTCATGATGCGGCCCTGGCAGACCGGGCCGGCGCGATGCGCGCATCGGTTATGCCAGGCGTAGAATTCGCCGCCGATCTGGAAGACGCCGACTTCCGCATCTCCGCACACGACCACCTTGCGACCGCCATCGGCATAGTCGGCAACCTTTCCAGCCATGTACTCGGCCATCCGCGTCCTCCCCATTCTCGTTGCCGCCGCGCACGGAAACGCCGGTCGCCCCCTTCACTTCGGAAGGGCCTTGCGACCAGCTGATCAGCATCGGTATCGGAGTGCGATCCTCGACGACGCCTGATCGGACCGCCAATACTATATTTGGATGGAGCGATACGCGGCGCGTATCGCGAAGGCCTGTGGCCACACGGTCAAGAGTTCGTCATGTCGTCGGCCATCGATTGATAAAAGCGTGCCGCAGCATTGCGCAATGCAGCGCCAATGGAAAATCGAGAAGTGGCCTGTCCGAGATACCCGATGAGTGAGAGAGCGAAAGGCTGGTCATCTCTGCGTCTGCCTTATGCGTAAGCAGCGATGGCGCCGGGCTCAGGCGAGGTCGTTTGCAGAAGGTATTTATCGAGGGCGTCGCCTTCCGGATCGGAAACAGCCGCTAATCTGGCGCCATGGACGATTTCGGCGGCGGCCCTGGCCTCGGCTATCGCCGGTTCGATCACGCGCGCGAAAATCAGGTTGAAATTCCTGACCCCGCGGCGATAGGTCTGGCTATAGCCCTTCACGAGATCGGCGCATTCGGCCACCTCCACTCCGAATCGATAATCGATACGCGCCGCGGATGTGACCGCATCGAACCATCGCGACGTCAGCGCGAATTCTTCCGCATAGCGCCAGGATTTCAGCCGGAGGAACCGCATGCGGGCCAGCGCGCGTAGCATCAGGAAGCCGCTGATGGTATGGGATTTGACGTAGAGGCCGATATTGAATCGATGTTCGAGGCCCCGCCGGCGCAGCCAGTCGAGAAAGATGTTGCCAAGCCGCGGCGGCAGCAGCGCGCAAATTTCTTCCGGGCCCGGTTTCAGATATTCCGTGATCAGGATCGGCTCGTCTGCCTTGGCCTTGGCGTCGTTGCGCACCGACGCGAACCGATCGCGTCGCGTTTTCAGGTCGGCAACACGGATCACATCCTCATAGGTCATGCGCAGGGCAAGATAGCGCGCGCCTTCGATCGTCAACTTCCAGCCGCGGGTCGCGCCTTCGAGCGAACGGTCGAGCGCTGTCAGTTCCCGCAGCTTGGCAATGTATCCCTCGGCATAGGAACGGTTTTGATAATCCTGGCATCGTCGAAACCCGTTCTCGATCGTATAACGTGTCTCGACCGGGAATTCCGGGAACACGGCCATGGCATCGGACGACGCATCTTCCGCAATCTGTGTTGCAACCGGCGTGTCTCCGCGCGCCGCGGCAAATCCAAGTTCAAACCCGCGCATGTTCGCATCGAGCGATTTGCCCGACATCTTGATGGCCTGCTCGAAATGCCGGCGATCGATCTCGAGCACATTGGCGCCGGCGAGCGCGCCGAACAGGACGGCGTTGATGACGGTTCCGGCCTGCTCAGCCGCCTTTTCCATATCGAAGATGATCGCACGGCGCGCGAGAGCATGGACGGCCCTCAGGGCCGCTTCGCTGTCGAAGCGACCATCGTTCATCGCGATTTTTTCAGACGTGGCAAAGATACGATGCGCCGATGCGATCATCGTGGTTCTATCAGGAGAAATGTAGCCGATCTGGGCGGCGCGCGCGGCTTCGATCAATTCCGAAGCAATCATCACGTCCACCTGACCGGGCACGGGGGTCAGTGCAAAGACCGGTCGCCGCGTTCCGAGTTCGGCCAGCGGAATCGCGGAATATTCAATGTAGTACGTTGTTGCTCCGGTTCTCTGCGCGACGCCTGGGATCGATGTACTTTGCGCCAGATAGCCGGCATTGCGAATGGCGGTCAGGGTCCAATCCGACAGGACACCGCCGCCTTCGCCGCCGAGCGCCGCGATCAGGATACTTTTTGTCCTGGAGCCACCTGCGTTCATGTGGCGGCCTGCTGGAGACTTTGAAGTTTTCCGATCACGGTGGTGCGCAACTTGTGCACCAATCGATCCCATCCGGAGGGATTCTGGATGATGTCGGCCTTGTAGAACGAGGGGCACAGGATCGCCGCGTGTGCGATCTCCCCGCAATTGCCGCAGCCGACGCAGCCATTCGTGACATGTGCAACGGGGTTCTTGCGAAGCGGATCGCTGGTGGACTTGATGGTGAGCGTAGGGCAGCCCGACAGCCGAATGCAGGAATGATCGCCGGTGCAGGTCGATTCATCCACACCGAACCGGGTTCGCACCACGCGATCGCCCTGCTTGAGTTTGGCTGTAGTTATCGGCTTTTCGCGGCGTTGACGCGCCAACATGCATTCGCCGTCGGCAATCACGACCCGAAGCCCCTTGCCGCGAGCCAGGATCGCGCGCTTGAGCGAATTGACGACTTTGCCGACGCGGTAGGCGGCGACATTTTCAATCCATTTGACGCCGACGCCGCGCAGCGCTTTCTCCAGGTCCATCTCGCTGGCCTGGTCGCGCGAATTCGAACCGGTCGAAGGGATGTGCTGATGCCCTGTCGCAGACGAATATCCATTCTTGAGAATGACAAGCACGCCTTCGTCTTTGTTGAAGACATGATTGGCGACGCCGGTCGTCAGCCCCTGATGCCAGAATCCGCCATCGCCCATGATGCTGACGACCGGATTTTTCATCATCGATGAAAGACCGGTCGATGAGGCAAGTCCGAGACCGTAGCCGAGAATGGTATTGCCGATCTTGAAGGGTTCCAGCGTTGCGAAGCTGTGACAGCCGATATCGGCGCTCACATGCACTTTGCCGACCTGTTCCTGGACAAGCTTGATCGCTCCGAACACCGGACGCTCCGGACAGCCGGTGCAAAATCCGGGCGGCCGTGCCGGAACGGGCGCGCCGAGAATTTCGAGCGCCGTCCTTTGATGATCCTGAATCGTTTTCAGCAATTGAGTGGCCGCGTAGGCGCCGATCTCTTTCGGCCTTACCTTGGTGAAGAACTTGTTGAAGCCTTCGATCAGGACGCCCGCAACATATTCGCCGGCCATCGGCAGACAGTTCTTGCCGGATACTTTCGTGTCCACACCGGCGTCGGACAGGATGGCCTTCAGATCATTCTCGATGAAATTGGGCTGACCTTCCTCGATGACGAGGACACCGCGCTTGCCTGCGCAAAATGCCGCCAGCTCTTCAGGCACCAGCGGATAGACGCAATTCAGAACATGCAGCGGAATGCGGCTGTTGCCAAAATCGTCCGCAAGCCCAAGCGCGCGAAGTGCGGCGATGACATGATTATACATGCCGCCCTGCAGGACAAATCCGACGTCGGAGACGTCGCCCGCGATGGTATCGTTGACCTTGTACTCCCGGAGGAATTTGATCGCTGCGGGCCACCGCACGTCGACCTTCAGCTTCTCCTGCATGTAGGTCGCGGGAGGCAGGCTGATGCGATCCTTGTTGAAAACCGGATTTTCGATCAAGTCGCGCTGCGAGTATCTCGCGCGTTTGTTGTCGCGGGGTCGAAAGCGGCCGCTGAGATGGCAGGCGCGAATGCGCAATTCCATCATGACAGGTGTATTGGATATTTCCGACAGATCGAACGATGTTTCGACCAGATCGACAATCTTCTGCAGGTCGGGGCGCGGATCCATCAGCCAGATCTGCGATTTCATGGCAACCGCGTGGCTGCGTTCCTGAATGATACTCGAGCCCTCGCCATAGTCCTCACCGACGACAATGAGCGCACCACCCATCACGCCGGCCGACGAAAGATTGGAGAGCGCATCGGAAGCCACGTTGGTTCCAACAATCGACTTGAACGTCACTGCCCCGCGAATCGGATAGTTTATCGACGCGCTCAACATCGAAGCCGCGCCGGCCTCGTTCGCGCAGGTTTCAAGATGAATGCCGAGTTCCTGAAGAAGTTCATTGGCGTCGCTCAGGACGTCGACCAGTGCCGAGACTGGAGCTCCCTGGTAGCCGCCGACGTAGGAAATTCCGCATTGAAGCAGAGCCTTCGTCACCGCGAGGATCCCCTCCCCTTCGAAATCTTCGCCGCTTGCCTTGCGAAGCTGGTGAATCTCGTCGCTGAACGATCTTTCCGGCACGCCAAGTTCCCCCGCACGCTATTTTATTGTTGTTCGCGCTTTCAAATCATCGAAGCGCAGACGCCGCGTTAGCCAACCATCTCGCCGCTGGGCGTCGTTGCACCGTCGAACCAGGCATGACGCCCTTCAACAGGGTAGATCGTTCTGCGCTTTCGATCATGCGCTTAAGCGCAGGACGAAGTTAAATAGACCATACCGGGTTTAGATATGAAAGTGGAAATGAGATTGTGCGCTGCATCCGTCAACCTTCCAACAGAACCTGGCGGTTCTGGCGAAATGCGACCTCGTCATATCCGCTGTCGGCATAGGGAACGTTGAATGTTCCGGGTGCTGAATTTCCATTCCTTCGTCGCATGGGCCTTGAGATTTTAGCGTGACGGTAGCTCGGGTCCATTGCCCGGATTGTCAGTTGCCATTTTTGCAATCAACTACCATAAATGAACTCAGTGCAGCGTCCCAAGCCGGCACCATCCAGAAATCCAGGAGGTCGTTCAATGCCCGCTTCCCAGGCAAACGAGAAAACCGCTTCGACAACTGTGGGGCGGATGGCGAGCGCGCCGATTCTATCCGGCGACTACGACAGGGATGTCAAAGCTTTCTCGACATTCTGGCTTGAAGGTCTTTCGTACCTCGATGGACTGCCGGGGCGGGCCAATCGAAGCGAAACCCAGCAAGCCGACGCAGCGGCGTTGCTTTCGGACGCGCGCCAGGCGCGTCGCACTTTTCTTGGCGCCCATGTGGGGCGGGTCTATCGGGACCTTACCGACGGGTTACGCGCGTTCCGCCGGATCGAAGAACTGGCGATTCTGGCTGGGGAGCAAATCCCCGGTCTTTGCCCGACGTCCCTGCGTCTCGCCAAGGAGGCCCCGCTCGTTCAAGCAGAGAAAGACGGTCACGAGATCGATCAGGGATTGTTCTTCAACTATGTGCTTGCCGATCAGGCATGCGGTCGTCACCTTTGCCACGCGATGCTGCTTCCGCGAAAGGAGGCGCTCGAGAAACTGGATCAGTTGAAGCGAAACGGGAAAGTCGATCTCGCCCATGCCAGCGTCGAACGAAAAGGCAAGGCCTCGATCGTATCGCTGAAAAATTCGCGATATCTCAATGCCGAGGACGACACCACGCTAAAGGACGTCGAAACGGCCGTCGATCTCGCCATGCTCGATCCCGAGACGATGATCTGCGTACTTCGCGGCAGTGTGATCGAAGATGGGAAATACAAGGGTCAACGCGTCTTCTGCACCGGGATCAACCTCACGCACATCTACTACGGCCGCCTGCCCTATCTCTGGTATCTCCTTCGCGACATGGGCTTCGTCAGCAAGATGTATCGGGGTCTGGCAAAGCCGGATGTTTCGCCCGACGAAGTCTATGGCGAAACGACTGAGAAGCCCTGGATCGCCGCGGTGGAGAAGTTCGCCATTGGAGGCGGATGTCAGTACCTGCTTGTGACCGACTACAACATTGCGGCGAAAGATGCCTACATGACGCTTCCGGCGCGCAAGGAAGGGATCATCCCTGGCGCCGCCAACATGCGGCTGCCCCGCTTCGTCGGAGATCGCGTCACGCGTCAAGCCATCATGAGCGAACTCCGAATGGAGTGCGACAGTGCTACCGGACGGATGATCTGCGACCGTATCGTCGAGCCGGAACAGATGGACCAGGCGATCGACGAGGCCGTCGAATTGCTGACAAATTCGGGCGCCGTGAACGCATCAAGTAACCGCAAGGCGATCCGGGTCATTCAGGAACCGCTTGATGTGTTCAGGACCTATATGGCGGTATACGCCCGCGAACAGGCTTACTGTCACTTTTCACCGGCGCTTGTCAGCAATCTCGAGCGCTTCTGGAATGCCCAGCAGCGAAAACTCTAAGCGGCGGAAGCAGGCGGCTTGAATGGTGCGGCGATAAGAGAAACCTAAGCTCACTGGCCGTTGCCAACGCCATCTAAGAGCGATGTGCTGGCTCGATGACGGTGGCGACTCCGGGCTCGAGGATTTTCAGACGCGAGCCAAACCCAAGCGTATCGAATGACGCGCGCAGATCCTTTGCGTTCTGACGGAAGTGCGCCCAGCCATCGGCGTGCAAGGGGACGATCACAGCGTCCGGAAACGCGCGCGCGGTTTCAATGGTCTCGTTGGTATCCATGGTGAGATGGAAGGGGCCGCGGGTCTGCGCCGCGCCCGCGAACGGCAGCACCACGCCCGCCTTGAATCGCCGGGCGACCTCCGCCACGCCGTCGTACCAGACGGTGTCGCCGCTGATGTAGATCGGCGGGCTCTTGTCTTTCGAGGTCAGCACGAAGCCAATGACATCGCCGGACAGCGGTTCGATACCGGCCGGGCCATGACGCGCGGGTGTCGCGGTGATGGTCAGGGAACGGCTATCCTTCCCGTCCAATTCGGTGGTTGCCCACGGCATGAGGCCTTCGGCATGGCCGCCGAGCCGCTTCGCGCCGACGACGGTCGTCAGCACACGTTTGGCCTGGGCGAGAAACGCCTTACCCGAATGATCGAGATTGTCCGCGTGCTGGTCGTGACTGAGCAGCACGGCATCGACTTCGCCGATCGCCTCGGCGCCAAGCGCGGGGCCGGATAGTTTTTCAAGCGTCACATGCGGCAATTGATAAGCGCCGGGCGCATCAAAGGTCGGATCGGTGAGAAGCCGAAAGCCGTCAACCTCGATAAGCGCGGTGGGGCCGCCGATCAGTGTAATCCGAAGCGGTTTCATATGGACCTCGCTGCTTTATGTCACCGACGCTGCGGCGGGACGTGTCACCAGATAAATACCGAGCGCCACCGGAACAATCCCCATCAAATCCCTGACCTCGACATGCTCGCCAAGCACGATCCAGGCGAACAGCATGCCGAGCGGCGGCATCAGGAAGTGATAGGCGCTCGCGGCCGTGGCGCCGCACACTTTGAGCAAATGAAACCACAACAGAGAGGCGAGGATCGATCCGCCCAGCACGAGAAACGCGAATGCACCCAACAGCCGCGCACTCGGCACGATATCGCCGACATCAGCGAACGTGAACGCGATCGGGAGCAGCACAATCCCCGCGGCCAGATTCTGGACACCGTTGCCGATCCACAGACTGCCCTTCGGCGCCAGCAGTTTGAACAGGATGGTGCCCGCGACGATCGACGCCAGCGCTGCCAGCAAGAACAGGATTCCGTGCAGGCTGTCGGTGCCGACCGACATCCGATGCCAGACGATGAGGCCGACCCCGGCGATGCCGAGCAGCAGCCCAGCGACCTTGCGCCAGTTCAGCGCCTCCCCGAGCAGCAACGCGGCGAGGCCCGCCGTGAACACCGGATTGGCGCTGACGATCAGACCGCCAAGGCCAGCAGACACGGTCTGCAGCCCGACATAGCCGAGGCCCAGAAACAGCGCGTTGTTGGCGACGCCGAGAGCCGCGAATACGAGGACATCGCGCCATGACAGCGACCACCGCTCCCCGCGCAGTGCAGAGATTCCGAGGATCAGTATTCCCGCCAGCGAGCACCGCGCGGTGAGCAGGATCAGCGGCGGACAATCGGTGACGGCGATCTTGCCGGCGACGAAGGCAAAGCTCCAGAGCAGGCAGAACAGCACGATGTAGATCGGCAGCGGATTGAAAGCGGCGCGGGAAACCGCAACCGGTGGCGCAAGCGACATGGGAAGTTCTCCTATGTCCCCGATCTAGGGCCGCACCTTGATATTAGGAAATTAAATGATAGAATGATCTGCAGTGCAAACCTGAATGGACCGTTCCATGCTCGATCTCGAACTGCTGCGCAGTTTCGTCTCGGTGGTTGATTCCGGCGGCTTCACCCGGGCCGGCGAACGCGTTCACCGCACCCAGTCCACCGTCAGCCAGCAGATCAAGCGGCTGGAAGACGATATCGGCCAGCCGCTCTTGAACCGCACCGGCAAGAGCGTGACGCCGACCGAAGCCGGCGAGCGGCTGTTGTCTTATGCGCGACGGCTATTGGCGCTTGCGGAAGAAGCGCGCGACGTGCTGGCACGGCCAACCAATGAAGGCGCAGTGAGGCTCGGAATCCCCGAGGACTTCGCGGCCTACCGTCTGGCCAAATTGCTGGCGAGCTGTTCGCGATCCCGCCCCGGCCTGCGGCTCGATGTGCGGGCCGACCAGAGCGTCTCTTTGCGGCGCGATCTCGATCGCGGCGAACTCGATCTGGCGTTGCTCAAACGGAACGCAGGCGAAAAAGGCGGCATCGCAGTGTGGCCCGAGCGTGTGCATTGGGTCACCAGCAAGAGCCGTCCGGTCGACACAACGAGCGGATCGGTACCCCTGATCGGTTTTCCCCCCGGCTGCCTGTATCGGGCGCGTGCGATCCATGCGCTCGAAAGCGCCGGACGCGCGTGGCACATGGCCTATGCCAGCTCAGGCCTCGCCGGCATCCAGGCCGCGGTCGCCGCCGGACTGGGCTTGAGCATCCTCTCCGAGATGTCGATCCAGGCCGACCATCGCATGCTCGCCGCAAAAGACGGCTTCGCGCCAATCGACAAGACCGAGGTAGCGCTTATGGCTTCACCCGACGCCAGCCCCGCGACATTACGGCTCGCCGATCGCCTCGCCGAATTCTGCAACAAGGTGCAGGCGAAGGCGGCTTAAGCCACGATCAATAGCAACGCGAGGCGGCGATGGTGTGCAGCCTGACATCGCCGAGCACATGCGCCATGAAGCCCGGCGTCTGGAATATTTTCGCGAACGCCGCGTCGCGGATGCTGAGGCCGCCGGTATAGGCGCCGAACGCCGGCATCACGGCGCGCTCGCCATCGCAGGCAAAACAGCGCCGCTCCATCGAGCGTCCGCGTGTCGACACCCGCGCTTTGGGATGCAGATGTCCGGCGATTTCGCCTGCTGCTCCGGTCGGCTCGTGACGAAACGCGATCGGGCCAATCGCGACTTCGGTGGCGACCACGCCGCCGAGATCGGACGGCAGCGCGGGGTCGTGATTGCCCGAAATCCAGATCCAGTCGCGCCGCACCTGCAACGCCGAGAGCGCATCGCGGTCGGAGTCGGACAGCCGCTCATGGGCGGTGCGGTCATGAAAACTGTCGCCGAGCGCAATCACCATCCGCGGGTCGTGCCGCGCGATGACAGCGGCGAGGCGACCGAGCGTCGCCACCGTATCGTAAGGCGGCAGCAGCACGCCGCGCGCGGCAAAGCTGGAGCCCTTTTCCAGATGCAGATCCGAGACCACGAGCAGGCGCTGCTCTTCCCAGAACAGGGCGCCGGAGAGATCGGCAACCAGGCTCACGTCCGCGACGTCCAGCCAAGATCGAGTAACGATATCGATTGCAGTTCTCGTCATGGCCATTTTATCTACGACATCGCCTCTTTGACGAGTTCGTCGGCGGCTTCCGCCAGCAACTCGTCGGATGCTTCGCCATAAACTGATTCACGGCCGATTTCCAGCATCACCGGCACCGCCAGCGGCGAAACCTTGTCGAGTTCCTTGTGGACAATGCGTCCCTTGATTCGCAGCAGCATATCACCGAGCCGGCGAAGATCGAGCAACCCGGTCGCGGCGTCGGCGCGCGCGCCACGCAATAGCACATGATCCGGCTGATGCTTGCGCAGCACGTCGTAGATCAGGTCGGTCGAGAACAGCACCTGCCGCCGGGATTTTTCCTCACCGGTGAACCGCCGCGCGATCAATCCGGAGATCACCGCGCAGGTTCGGAACGTGCGCTTCATCAGCGCGGATTCCGCGAGCCACGCTTCGAGATCGTCGCCCAGCATGTCCGGATCGAACAGCGCATTGAGATCGAGCCGGCCCTGCCGGATCATGAACGACATATCGCCAAGCCCCCATACCGCCAGCGCATATTCATTGGCAACAAACCCGAGCGGCCGCACCCGCGCCCGCTCCATCCGCCGCGTCAGCAGCATGCCAAGCGTCTGATGTGCCAGCCGTCCTTCGAACGGATAGCAGACGAGGTAATGCTTGTCGGCGCGCGGAAAGGTCTCCACCAGCAGTTCGCGCACGCCGGGCACCTTTGAAATATCCCGTTGCAACGACAGCCAGTCGCGCACCTGATCCGGCAGCGCATTCCAGGCGCGCTTGTCGTCGAGCAATTTGCGGACGCGCTCGGCGAGGTAGGTCGAGAGCGGAAACTTGCCGCCCATGTAGGACGGCACTTTGGCATCGGCGTCATGGGCGCGAGAAACGTACACCTGATCTTCCGAAAGCTGCTCGTAGCGCACCACCTCGCCGCCGAACACAAACGTGTCGCCGACCACGAGACCCTCGATGAAATATTCCTCGATCTCGCCGAGCATCCGGCCGCCGCGGCCGAGCACGCCGGTAGATCCCGAACCGCCGCCGCGCGAACGCACCAACCGCACTTTCAGCATCGACTCCTCGACGATGGTGCCGACGTTGAGGCGATAGCTTTGCCGCACCCGCGGATTGGTGACGCGCCAGCGGCCTGTCTTGTCCTGCTTGATGCGCGCGAAACGCTCGTAGCTTTTCAGCGCGTAGCCGCCGGTGGCGACGAAATCGACCACGTCGTCGAAATCGACCCGCGTCAGACCGGAATAGGGCGCGGCCGTCAGCACTTCGCCATAGAGTTGATCGGAGAGGAACGGCTCGCCGCAGGCGCAGCCGAGCACGTGCTGCGCCAGCACATCCAGTGCGCCGATGCGCAGCGGCGGGGTGTCCTGGGCATTTTCAGCGATCGCATCGATCGCAACGGCGCATTCCAGCACCTCGAAGCGATTGGCCGGCACCAGCACCGCGCGCGAGGCCTCATCGATGCGGTGATTAGCGCGGCCGATCCGCTGCATCAGCCTTGAGGCGCCTTTCGGCGCGCCGATATTGATGACGAGATCGACGTCGCCCCAGTCGACGCCAAGATCGAGCGAGGAGGTGCAGACCACGCCGCGCAGTTTTCCCGCCGCCATCGCGTCCTCGACCTTGCGGCGCTGGGCGACATCGAGCGAGCCGTGATGCAGCGCGATGGCGAGGCCATCGTCGTTCATGCGCCACAGCTCCTGAAACAGCATCTCGGCCTGGCTGCGGGTGTTGACGAAGACCAGCGTGGTGTTGTTGCGCTTGATCAGGTCGTAGACCTCGTTGAGCGCATGGCGCGCGGAATGGCCGGCCCACGGCAGGCGCTCCTTGGTGTCGAGCATCTCGACAACAGGCGCCGCAGCACCCCCGGCGACCACGATGTCGGCGGCCTCGCTTGCACCGTCGCGCTGCGGCACCAGAAACCGCGCCAGCGATTCCGGCTCCGCGACGGTGGCCGACAGCCCGATCGCGCGCAGCTGCGGCGCCAGCCGCCACAGCCGCGCCAGGCCGAGCGACAACAGATCGCCGCGCTTGGAAGTGACCAGCGCGTGCAGCTCATCGAGCACGATGCGCCGGAGCTGCGAGAACAGAAACGGCGCGTCATCGGACGACAACAGCAGCGCCAGTTGTTCGGGCGTGGTGAGCAGAATGTCCGGTGGATAGCGCCGCTGGCGCTGCCGCCGCGAGACCGGCGTGTCGCCGGTGCGGGTCTCGACCTTGACCGGCAAATTCATTTCGGCGATCGGCGCTTCGAGGTTGCGCGCGATATCGACCGCGAGCGCCTTCAGCGGCGAGATGTAGAGGGTGTGGAGGCCGCGGCCGCGCTGCAGCCCTTTGCCGGTCGAGGTAAGGCCGGCCGGGGACGGAGACGACAGCTCCACCAGCGTCGGCAGGAATCCGGCCAGCGTCTTGCCGGCACCGGTGGGGGCGATCAGCAGCGCCGAACGATCGTCGCGGGCTTTTGCGAGCAGCGCCAATTGGTGTTCGCGCGGCGACCATCCGCGCGCCGCGAACCATTGGCGAAAACGGTCCGGCAGCAGCGCGGCCGGCTCAGTCGGAAATGCGGGCAAGATGCTAGGCGGCACGCTTCAAGACGTAAGCCGTAACAGCCGCCGCGTCGAGGGGCGGCTAATGACATCAAGCTCAATCGGCGCGCTGGAATTCGGGTCACCTCACCCCGCAAGCGCCGCCGGCGGGGAGAGGGAGAAGGCCGCCTATTCCGGCCTTCGCTGCGACCACCACCAGACCGGGCACCGGCGCATTGTCCTCATGGCGGGCCGACAGATCCTCACACCGCGACAGCGCAAGGCCGCAGGCTTCGATCGCCGCGCGCACGTAACCGGTGCTGTGGACGTAGCGCAGGCCCTCGCCAAGGATGACGCCCTCTCCGCTGTGCGTTTCGACCGTGAACGCCAGCAGACCGCCAGCGACCAGCACGCGCTTCGCCTCAGTCAGCAGCGGCGCAAGATCGGACAGGTAGATCATCGCATCGGCGGCGAGAATGAGATCGGCGCTGGCGTCAGGCTTGCCGCGCATGCTTTCCACCATCTCGGCCACCTCGACCTGCGCATAAAGCCCGGTAGCGCGTGCCCGCTCGATCATGCGTGGCGACAGATCGATGCCGATGAAATGATCGACCTGGGCCGCGAATGCGCGGGCAGCAAGCCCGGTGCCGCAGCCGAGATCGATTGCCCGGTTAAAGAGCGCCGCTTTGCGGACCGCGGCGCGCACCGACAGGACGGCCTTGAACAACAGCGCAGGACCGCGATAGCCGAGATCATCCACCAATGCGGCTTCGAATTTCGGTGCATATTGGTCGAACAGTGCGCGGACATAGGCCGGCGGCATCGCCGACAGTTGCTCGGCGCCGAGCAACATCAAGCGAAGGCGTGCGCCGTGGCGATCGTCCGGATCCGCGTCGCGCGCTTTTCGAAACGCCGCGATCGCTTGTTCGCGCTCGCCGAGCCGTTGGCGAATTTCACCGAGCGTGAACCAGGCAGAGGCGAAGCCGGGCGCAAGCTCGGCCGCCTGCAGCAACAGATCGGCGGCGGCGGCGAGATCGCCCTTGAGCTGCAGATCGCGCGCAAAATCGAACCGGCGGTCGGCCATCAGATCGCCGGAGGACAGGAACAAACGTACGGGCATCGTCGGAATCGACCACGGATCAAAAGGCAGGTTGGCGGCAAGAGCAGGCGGGAGGAGACTCGAATGAATCTCACGCAGCCCTATATACCCAAGATGCGTCCGCAAGACATCCTGATGCCCGTTCCCGCCGGGCTTTGCTGCAAGCCCGGGGGCTTCCATATCGATCCGGTGCGCCCCGTCGAGCGCGCCGTGATCACCCACGGCCATTCCGACCACGCGCGACCGGGCCATGGCGCGGTGCTGGCAACCCGGGAGACGCTCGACATGATGCGGCTGCGCTACGGGGATAATTTCGCCCACAGCACCCAGGCCATCGCCTATGGCGAGGAAATTCGCCTCGGCGACGTCACCGTCAGATTTCACCCCGCCGGCCATGTGCTGGGCTCGGCGCAGATCGCGGTATCCTGCAAGGATACCTGCATCGTCGCGTCAGGCGATTACAAGGACGCGCGCGATCCCACCTGCGCGCCGTTCGAAGTGGTTCGTTGCGATGTGTTCATCACCGAGGCCACCTTCGGCCTGCCGGTGTTTCGTCACGGCAATGCGGCGGACGAAATCAAAAAGCTGCTGGCCTCGGTCGCGCTGTTCCCGGAGCGCGCGCATCTGGTCGGCGCCTACTCGCTCGGCAAGGCGCAACGCGTGATCGCACTGCTTCGCTTGGCCGGCTACGACGCGCCGATCTATCTGCACGGCGCGATGGAAAAGATCACGCGCTATTATGAGAGCCGCGGCGTGGCGCTGGGCGACCTGCGCATGGTCAAGGGCACGAAGAAGGCCGATCTGGCCGGCACCATCACGCTGGCGCCGCCCTCGGCCACATCGGATGTCTGGACGCGACGATTTCCGGATCCGGTCACGGCGTTTGCATCGGGCTGGATGCGGGTGCGCGCCCGCGCGCGGCAGCGTGGTGTCGAACTGCCGCTGGTGATTTCGGACCACGCCGACTGGGACGGACTGACCGCGACCATCAACGCCACTGGTGCGGGCGAAGTCTGGGTCACCCATGGCCAGGAAGACGCGCTGGTGCATTGGTGCACGGCCAGGGGCCTAACCGCGCGGCCGCTCGATCTCGTCGGTTACGGCGATGAGGACGACAGCGATGCGGCGCCCGCAGACGAGGACGCCGAGGCATGAACCGCTTCGCCGAACTGCTCGATCGCCTCGCCTACGAGCCCGGCCGCAACAACAAGCTACGGCTGTTAACCTCATATTTTCGCGAGGTCGAAGATCCCGATCGCGGCTACGCGCTGGCGGCGCTGACGGGCGCATTGTCGTTCAAGCACGCAAAACCCGGGCTGATCCGCGACCTGATCGCATCGCGCACCGATCCGGTGCTGTTCGCGTTGTCGTATGATTACGTCGGCGATCTCTCCGAGACCGTTGCGCTGATGTGGCCGAAGTCTTCCCCCTCTCCCGCTTGCGGGGGAGGGCCGGGGTGGGGGCAAGCAGCGTCGGCGGTGCCCGAGAGAGAGCCCCCACCCGGATCGCCCGACAGCGCTAAAGCGCTGCCGAGCGTTCCGACCTCCCCCGCAAGCGGGAGAGGTAAGAAAGATACGCGCCACGTATCAAACCTCCACAATAACCCGCCACCCCCTACCCTCACCGAAGTCGTCACCACGCTGCGCACGCTCGGCAAGACCGAACTCCCGAAGCAGCTCACCCGCTGGCTCGACGAACTGGACGAGACCGGCCGCTGGGCGCTGTTGAAACTGGTCACCGGCGCGATGCGGATCGGGATCTCGGCGCGGCTGGCGAAGACCGCCGCCGCCGCACTCGGCGACAAGGACCCGCACGATGTCGAACTGATGTGGCCCGGGCTCGCGCCGCCCTATCTCGATCTGTTCGCCTGGCTGGAAGGCCGCGCCGACAAACCGGTCAATCGCGACCCGGTTCCGTTCCGCCCCGTGATGCTGGCGCATGCGATCGAGAGTACGGATTTTTCAAATCTCGACGCCGCCGATTTCATCGCCGAATGGAAATGGGACGGCATCCGGGTGCAGGCGGTCAGCGGCCGTGACGAACGCGGCCATATCGTCGCGCGGCTTTACTCACGCAGCGGCGAGGACATCACCAAAAGCTTTCCCGACCTGCTGCCGTCGCTGCATTTGCCCGGCGCCATTGACGGCGAGCTATTGGTGCTGCGTGACGGCCGCGTGCAGACTTTCAACGTGCTGCAGCAACGCCTCAATCGCAAAGTGGTCTCGCCAAAGCTGATCAAGGAATATCCGATCCACCTGCGCGCCTATGATCTGCTAAGCGAAGGCGATACCGATCTGCGGACGCTGCCGTTTGCCGAGCGCCGGAAGCGGCTCGAGGCATTCGTCAAAAGGCTCGACGATGCCAGGGTCGACCTGTCGCCGACGATTCCCTTCGACAGCTGGGACGCGCTGACATCAGCACGCGCCGATCCCGCCGGCGCGGGCGCAGATGCCGAGGCCGTTGAGGGCGTGATGCTCAAGCGCCGCGAGGCCGCCTATTTGCCGGGTCGCCCGAAGGGACAATGGTGGAAGTGGAAGCGCGACCCGCACATCATCGATGCCGTGCTGATGTATGCGCAGCGCGGCCACGGCAAGCGTTCGTCCTATTATTCGGATTATACGTTCGGGGTCTGGACCTCCGGCGAGGATGGCGAGCAACTGGTGCCGGTCGGCAAGGCCTATTTCGGCTTCACCGACGAGGAGCTGTTGCAGATCGATCGCTTCGTGCGCCGCAACACAGTCGAAAAATTCGGGCCGGTCCGGCATGTGGTGCATGAGCCGGATCAGGGGCTGGTGCTGGAGGTCGCCTTCGAAGGCCTGGCACGCTCGCCGCGGCATAAATCCGGCGTCGCGATGCGGTTCCCGCGCATCAACCGGCTGCGCTGGGACAAGCCGCCACGCGAGGCCGACAGGCTGGAAACCCTGGAACGGATGCTGAAAGCGGATGCGATTGTGCCGGCGTAGCGTTTTCCCGCGCGGCATGCCCTCGGACTTGATCCGGGGTGGACACCGGTTCGCGTGAAGAAAACGTGTCAAAATAACAAGCCGCCGCCCCCGGCCATTGACGCCGAGATGCGGGTTCCCCATCTCCCCAACACTGACTATAGTGCGCGAGCGAATTGGTGCGGGAGATCATCGAATGCCAAACGATACACGGGAATTGCCGGCGGCCAACGATGGCCTGTACCGCTTTCTCGGAGGCTCGCCGCTGACGGTGGCATTTCGGCTGATCCTGCTGTCGATCCTGGTCGGGGTGGTGCTTGCCGCTATTGGCTTCGACCCCTGGAATATCGTCAACAGCATCCGGCTTTTGTTTCAGCGGATCTGGGATCTCGGCTTTGACGCCATCAACGGGTTGTGGCGCTACTTCCTGCTCGGCGCCGTGATCGTGATACCGATCTGGCTGCTGTCGCGAATGTTCAGCGCCCCGCGCGGACGATAGTTCCGCGCGCAGGCCAGTTTCGTTGAATTCCGTATCCAAGGTTTCGACCGCGCAGGTGTTCGCCATCGCAGGTCCTGCGATGGTTGCCAACCTGACCACGCCGCTGATCGGCATCGTCTCGACGATCGCGATCGGCAGGCTGGGCGACGCTACGCTGCTCGGCGGCGTGGCGATGGCGTCGGTGATTTTCGACTGCCTGTTCTGGCTGTTCGGCTTCCTGCGCATGAGCACGCTTGCCTTCACGGCTCAGTCGCTCGGCGCCGGCGAGACCGAGGAACTACGCCCGATCCTGGTGCGCGGACTTATCGTGGCGGCCCTGATCGGCGCGGGGCTGATCATCCTGCAAATCCCGCTCGCCGCTATTCTATTCAGAGTGATGGGCGGCAGCGAAGGCGTCACCCGCGCAGCGAAAATCTACTTCACCATCCGGATATGGTCGGCACCGCTGGCGCTGGCCAATTATGTTGTGCTCGGTTGGCTGATCGGGCAGGCGCGCGCGAAACTTGCGCTTGGCGTGCAGTTTGCGATCAACTTCATCAATATGGCGGCGACGGTACTGCTGGTGCTGGTGCTCGACGCCGGTATCGCCGGCGCGGCGATTGCCGCCGTCGCCGCGGAAGCGGCCGGGCTCGTGCTCGGCGTCCTGATCGCCCGCCGTCTCAGCCACGGACAGCCTGCGGTCCCACGCGCTGCGCTGCTCGACCGCGCCAAGCTGATGCGCATGCTTGCCGTCAATCGCGATATCATGATCCGCACGGCGTCCCTGATCGCCGCGTTCCTGTTCTTTACCTCCCAGGGCGCCCGCGCCGGCGACGTGACGCTCGCTGCCAACGCGGTGCTCAACAATTTCCTTTTGATGAGCGCCTTCTTTCTCGACGGGCTCGCCAATGCGGCCGAGCAACTCTGCGGCCGCGCCTATGGCGCGCGCGACCGCATCGCCTTCTCAAGCGCGGTCCGGCTGGTGATCCTCTGGGGATTAGGCTTTGCGCTGGCGGTGAGCGCCGTTTTCGCGCTGTTTGGCCCTGGGCTCATCGACATCATGACCGCAAGCGCGGACGTTCGTCACAGTGCGCGCGACTATCTGTGGTTCGTGGTACTGTCGCCGGTGCTCGCCGTCTTCGCCTTCGGCTATGACGGCGTCTATATCGGCGCGACCTGGGCGCGTGACATGCGCAACCTGATGATGCTTTCGCTGCTGATCTTTCTCGGTGCGTGGCTGGCGCTGCGGTCGTTCGGCAATACCGGGCTGTGGGGAGCGCTGCTGGTCCACTATGCCGCGCGCGGCGGCTTGCAGGCGCTGCGTTATCCGGCGCTGGTGCGCGGCTCATTCCCGCAGAAGCCGCTGTCCGGCTGAAACTCAAGGGAGAGGCCAATGCAAGTGCGATTTGTCGGCTGCGGCGACGCGCTCGGTTCGGGCGGCCGGTTCAACACCTGCTTTCATATTGCCGGCGCGCGCGTCAATTTCCTGATCGATTGCGGCGCGTCGTCGCTGCCGGCGCTGAAGCGGCTGGGCATCGCACGCGATGATATCGACCTCATCCTGATCACGCATTTCCACGGCGATCATTTCGGCGGATTGCCGTTCCTGCTGCTCGACGCGCAGTTCACGCGGCGGACGCGTCCACTGGTTATCGCCGGACCGCAAGGAATCGAAACGCGCCTGACGCAGGTGATGGAAGCGCTGTTCGAGAATTCATCCAAAACCAAGCAGCGGTTCGATCTGTCGGTGATCGCTCTCAAGCCGTGGGAAACGCGCGCATTCGGCGCGGTAAATGTCACGCCGCTTCCGGTGGTGCACGGCGAATCCGGCGGTCCGTTTCTCGCCTACCGGGTCGAGGCCGAAGGCCGCGTCATCGCCTACAGCGCCGACACCGAATGGACGGAGACGCTGATCCCGCTCGCACGCGACGCCAACCTGTTCATCGCCGAAGCTTATTATTACGACAAGGTCGTGAAGAATCACCTCAGCCTGAAAACGCTCGAGGCGCATCTGCCGGACATCAAACCGAAGCGGCTCATTCTGACCCACATGAGCGACGACATGCTCGGGCGGCTCGATACGCTCGACCATGCGACTGCGAACGACGGCATGATCGTCGAGCTGTAAGTTAAACCGGCCAATCCTCGGCCGTGATCGCCGCAGCGTCGGCGCCAACGATTTCGGACAGCGAGTCGCGCCCGGTGCGCAGCAAGGTCGACGCAAGATCGTTCTTGATGTCGTCTACGAGGCCAAGCCCCTTGTAGATCAACGAGGAATAAAGCTGGATCAGGCTGGCGCCGGCGCGGATTTTGGTCAGCGCGGCGCCGCCGGTATCGATGCCGCCGACGCCTACCAGCGGAAACGCCCGCTCCGCACGTACATAGGTCTCCGCCACCATCCGCGTCGACAGCCGAAACAGCGGCCTGCCCGACAGGCCCCCCTGCTCCCTGGCGCGGGCCTGTTCGCGCAATGTCGAAGGCCGCGCCAACGTGGTGTTGCCGACGATCATGCCGTCGATCCGGCGCGAGCGCGCAATGTGAACCACGTCGTCAAGTTCGGCCAGGCTCAGATCCGGCGCGATCTTGAGCAACACCGGCGTGTCGCCGGCGTTCTGGCGCACGCGTTCGCGCGCCTCGATCACCTTGGCCAGGAGATCGTCGAGCGCCGCCGCCTGTTGCAGGTTGCGCAGGCCCGGCGTGTTCGGCGACGACACGTTGACGGTGAAATAGCTCGCCACCGGCGCGAAGGTCTCGATCAG
>Ga0137415_10002239_pt1 | contig 19278 bp, 17 predicted proteins | sample CZODoug3_1_1_16f_FD_183082 | JGI IMG/M metagenome (GOLD analysis project Ga0137415, IMG submission 183082) | Vadose zone soil fungal communities from Angelo Coast Range Reserve, California, USA - CZODoug3_1_1_16fungal (Hybrid Assembly) | ecosystem: Environmental > Terrestrial > Soil > Vadose...
CCTCGGTACGCAACTTCTGGTGGCACGGCATCGCGGTGATGGAGGCCGCGGCCACCCGCGCCGTGCACCGCGACCCGGCGGCGGCCGCCCGGGAGTTCGTCGACGTGCTCGACCATTGGGACCGGGTCGGTGACTGGACCCAGCAGTGGCTCAACCTGCGCTATGTCGTGCGACTGTTGGTCCGGCTCGGCGCGGACGAGGACGCCGTCGTGCTGCACCACAGCTTGCGCGCCGCCGGCAAACCGTCCCCGCTCGGCACGGCCAGGCTGACCCTGCTGCTGGACGGTCCCGACGGGCCACTCGCCGCGGCCGCCGCACGGAGCGGGTCGCGCCTCACCCCGTCCGAAGCCGTGTCGATCGCGCGGTCCTGTCTACACAGGTACAGCTGACCCGCTCGAGGTCCGTGCAGCCCGAGTGCAATCGAGCTGTAATCCGTCCCCCGCACTCTGTGGGCCCTCGGTACCGAAGTCCCGGTACTCGACGACCCCGGAATGGAGCCTCGCGATGACCGACACGATCGACGACGCCGACCGTGCGCTGAAGGCACGACACCGCGCAATGTGGGCGCTCGGTGACTACCCCTCGGTGGTGACCGAGATCATCTCAGCGCTCGGCCCGACCCTGGTGACGGCATGCGGGGTGCGCGGCGGCGATCGCGTGCTGGACATCGCCGCCGGTTCCGGCAACGCCGCACTCCCCGCCGCGCTGGCCGGTGGCAAGGTGATCGCCTCCGACCTGACCCCTGAGCTGTTCGAGGCGGGCCGCGCCGCCGCGGCCGACGCGGGCGCCGACCTGGAGTGGGTGGAGGCGGACGCCGAGGCGCTGCCGTTCGCCGCCGACGAGTTCGACGTGGTGCTGTCCTGCGTCGGGGTCATGTTCGCCCCGCACCACCAGCCGGCGGCCGACGAGATCGTCCGCGTCTGCCGCCCGGGCGGGCGGATCGGGCTGCTGAGCTGGACGCCCGGCGGCTTCATCGGCCAGCTGTTCGCCGCAATGAAGCCCTATGCGCCACCGCCGCCGCCCGGCGCCCAGCCGCCCCCGCTGTGGGGCGAGGAGAACCACGTCCGCGCCCTGTTCGGGGACCGGGTGACCGACGTGGTCGCCCAGCGGCGCACGCTGGCCGTCGACCGCTTCCGGACTCCGAGCGAGTGGCGCGAGTTCTTCAAGGCCGTCTACGGGCCGACCATCGCGGTGTACCGGGGGCTCGGCGACGACGCCGAGCGGGTCAGCGCCCTCGACCGCGAACTCGACGCGCTCGCCACCCGCTACGACCGGGGCGCCGACAGCACGATCATGGACTGGGAGTACCTGCTGCTCACTGCCCGTAAGACCGGATGACGCCCGGCCCGGTCAGTTCTTGTACGAGCCGAGTTCGATGTCGTGCAGGATGTCGGTGCGCGCGGGCGACCAGCCGAGGAGCTGGCGTGTCTTCGTCGCGGACAGGCGCTTGTTCAGCGAGAGGCTGATGCCCGATCCGGCGCTGGGCGGCGGGCTGAACGAGCTGCCGATCTTGCGGATGGCGTCCACCGGGAGCGGTTTGGTGAGGGTGAGCGCGAGGCGCGCGCCCGCGTTCATGCCGAGCATCTGCGCCAGAGAGAGACGTTCGGTCCGCTCACCGGCTCCGATCATCCGGTTGATCGCACGGGCGAGCTCGAGCTGGCTGACGTCGTCAACGGCGCCGTGCAGGATAGCCCCGTGTGGAGCGTGTTCCACGGCCAGGCAGTAGAGCTCGGCCAGGTCCTCGACGTGCACGTAGCTCTGCAGGGTGCCGCCGCTGCCCCAGTGTCCGGCGCGACCGGCCGCCCGGGCCCGTTCGATCAGCGCGGTGAGGTCGGAGTTGCCGCCTCGTCCGTAGACCAGGCCGGGTCGCACCACGATGCCGCGCCCACCTCCGTCGGCGAGCACGGTGTGCTCGGTCTGGACACGAGCCGCCATGGCGTCGCCGAAGCCGGCGACCATTAGTGGGTGCACGCCCGAGGAGGGGGGCGCGAACACGGATTCGGGGAGCGGCAGTGGGCTGTCTTCTGGGTAGACGGTGTCGGTGGCGTCTCCACCGTTGAAGGTGCCGAAGACGGCCGAGCCGCTGGTGAACACCAGGGCGCCGCCGTAGGTGGCGAGGGCCGCTCGCATGGCGCGGACGGCCTCCCGGTCCCGGGCGAAGGTGGTGGCGTCGTCCCCGCTCGAGGCGCCGACACTGGCGGTGCTGACCACCGCGTCCGGGCGGGCCTCGCCGATGGCCGAGGCGAGGCTGGCCGGGTCGCCGAAGTCTCCCGGGGTGGGCTGGATGCCACGCTCCCGCAGGGCACCGGCGGACCGCTCCGATCGGGCAAGGCCCAGTACCTGGTGTCCTTTGGCGGCGAGTGCGTCGGCGGCGACCGCGCCGATGTAGCCGGTGGCTCCGGTGACGAGAACCTTCATGGCGTTCTCTTCCTTGCGGGGGAGGAGTGAGGGTAGATCACGCCTTACCTATACGGCGTACAGGGGGGCGCCTGAAGGATGACTGTACGATGTACAGGCGTCAAGTCGAGGTGAGTCAGTACACAGCCGGCGCAGGTCAGCGAGTTGGCTGTCCCTGCGCCACGCTGGCGGGCCTCGGTGCACAGGCGTTCGGCCGCGGCCGTCTGGCGTTAGCGGGCAGCGGCGTGAGCGAAGTCGGGGCCGCGGAAGGTCGCAAGTGGGTCGGCGTGGCGCAGCACGATCTTCCATTCGCCGTTCTCGCGGCGTAGGACGTGGGTGGTGCGGTACACGAACGTCACGAGCTCGGCGTTTCCGCCGAGCCGCGTGTGGTGGCGTTCGAGATCGACAACGCAGGCGAGGTCGGCGCCTATCCAGGTTGCGATGTTTTCGCGCGCGGTGGTGCCGGCGCCGGCGGCGTATCCGGCGGCGGTGCGGTCGAATCGCGCGGACACGTCGGTCCAGCCTTGGACGTGGCCTCCATAGGCGCCGAGCAGGCTGATGTCGTCCCGGTGGGACAGCAGGGCTTTCCATGCGCCGCAGTCGCCGTCGAGCATGCGTTCGTTGGCGTTGTCGAGTGCGTTGAGTACGTCCTCGATGGCGCTCGATGGTCCCATGCGCTGACTCTTCCCTCGGGTGGTGCGCGAAGTGCCCCCACTCGACCTCAGTCGCCGTGCAGCAGGTGGCTCGGTGGCAGGATTTCCGTGACGGCGTCGGCGTGTCGATGGATGACCTTCCATCGGCCGTTTTCTCGCCGGAACAGGTGCGTCACCCGCAGGACCATCTCGCCCGGCGTGTCCTGGTCGACGACCGTCACGCGGCCTCGCTCGATGCCGACGGAGTAGGCAAGGTCACCGCTGGTGCCGCAGGTGATGGACTCGTAGTTGATCTCCCCGGTCCGGAACCGGGATGAAGCCCAGTCCAGCCGCGGTCCCACCTGGTCCGTGGCAAGCGACTCAACGTATCCCGGGCCGACAAGTCCGATGATCGGTGCGCAGTTGCGGACGGCGACGGCAGCGGTCCATCAGGCCGTCTTCACGCGCCTTGCCCGGGCCGGTCACCATGACCTGCGCCCGTCACATCTGGCCCTGTTGCAGTTCCCCGGCCCCCATGGGGCGCGACCGACGGAGCTCGCCGCGAGGGTGGGACTGCGTAAGCAGGCCCTCAACCCTTTGCTCAACGACCTGGAGAACTGGGGCTACCTGCGACGCGCCAACGACGGCGAGGACCGGCGTGGACGCATCCTGCAGCTCACTGCGCGCGGCATGGCTCTCATGCGCATCATGCGCGACACGCTCGAAGCGATCGAGCTGGCGATGAGCGACCGGCTTGGCGCGGCAGGTCTGCAATCGTTCGAACTCGCCCTCGGCCAGGTTGGCGAGATCGCCCGAGAGGTCGCCGGTAGCCCGGCTGCCCGCTAGCCGTTCGAGAGCTGCCAGGAGCGCAGCCAGACGGTGTGCGGTGACCCGCGCAGGGCGGACAGCGTGGCCTCGGTCAGCGCCACATCGGTGTCGATCAGGACGTATCCGTGGTCGGCCCGCGTGGAGAGCGACTGGCCGATCACGTTCGCCCCCGACTCGGCGAGCAGGCGGTTGATGCCGGCCAGCACGCCAGGCACGTTCGTGTGCAGGTAACCCAACCGGAACGCGCCCGGGTGGGGCGGCGGTGCCACCTCCGGCAGGTTGACCGAGAGCGCGCTGCCACCGGCCGTGACGAACCCGATCAGCTTGTTGGCGACGAAGTGGCCGATCTCCTCCTGCGCCTCCTGCGTCGAACCGCCGACGTGCGGGGTGAGGATCACGTTGTCGAGGCCCCGCAGCGGCGACTCGAACACGTCACCCTGAGCCTTCGGCTCGATCGGGAAGACGTCGATCGCGGCGCCGGCCAGGTGCCCGGACAGGATGTGCTCCCGCAGCGCGGCGTCGTCGACGACCATCCCCCGGGAGGCGTTGATGAACATCGCCCTCGGCTTCATCATGGCGAACTGCTCCGCACCGAACAGCCCCGCATTACCGGGACGGCCGTCGACGTGGAGGCTCACCACGTCCGCCTCGGCCAGCAGCTGCTCCAGCGAGCCGACCCGCCTGGCGTTGCCGTGGGCCAACCGGTCCGCGGTGTCGTAGAAGATCACTCGCAGCCCGACCGCCTCGGCCACGTTGGACAGCTGGGTGCCGATGTTGCCGTAGCCAACGATGCCGAGGGTGCGGGCGCGGACCTCGTGGCTGCCCTTGGCCGACTTGTCCCAGACCCCCTCGTGCATCCGCTGGGTCTTCTCCGGCAGCCGGCGGGCCAGCGCGATGATCTCGCCCAGCACCAGCTCCACGACACTGCGGGTGTTGGAGAACGGCGCGTTGAAGACCGCCACCCCGCGATCGGCCGCATCGGCCAGGTCCACCTGGTTGGTCCCGATGCAGAAACACCCCACCGCTAGCAGGTCCTTGCCGGCCTCCAGCACCTGCGGGGTGATCTTGGTGTTGGAGCGGATGCCGAGCAGCGACACTCCCGGCAGCCGATCGACCAGCTCGTCCGCGCTCAACGAGCGCGCACACGTCTCGACCTCGACGCCCGCGCGGCGGAACGCCTCGGCCGCGACCGGGTGGATGTTTTCCAGCAGGAGAACCTTCACCCGTCCAATCTAGTGCGACCGGGTTTCGGGTGGCGCCAGCTGGACTGCACCGAGGCGTGGACCTGCGGCGACCGAGGGGGATACTGCCCTCGGGGGTGGGCCGGACGTGGCGGGGCGTGAGCGGTTTGTCGGGCGGGCTGGCGAGCTCGCCGCGCTCGTCGGCGTGCTGACCGCCGCCGGGTCCGGGCCGCGCGAGGCCGCCGGGGACGGGGTCGGGGACGGGGATGTCGGGGTCGGGTTGGTCGGCGGCGACCCGGGCATCGGCAAGACCCGGCTGCTCGAGGAGCTCGGCCGGGTGGCCGGCACCCGGGGCTGGACCGTGCTGAGCGTGTCGGCGCCGGCGGTGGGCGCGGCGCCGGCGTTCTGGCCGTGGCGGCAGGTGGTGCGGCTGTGGCTGGCAGGAGAGGGCGGGCCGGGGCTGCGTGAGGCGCTGGCCAGGGACGGCTCGTGGCTCGGTCCCCTCGGCGAGGATCCCGACGCGGTGGGCAGACCCGGGGCGCCGCCGCCGAGTCCGGAGGCCCGGTTCGTCGCCTTCGAGCGGTTCGCCGGGGCGCTCGCCGAGGCCGCCGGGCCGGGTGTGCTGTTGCTGCTCGACGACGTGCACCGGTTCGACCCCGACTCGCTGTCGCTGCTGGCCGCCGTCGTCGGGCAGGCGCGGCGCGGGCGACTGGTGGTGGTCGCCGCGTTCCGACCGAGGGAGCTGGCCGGGCGCGCGGCGGGGGAGGAGCTGCGGACCCTGGTCGCGCGGCACCCGCACGGTGTGGCGGTGACGCTGGCCGGCTGGTCGAGCGCCGAGGTCGAGGCCGGCCTGCAGGCGGTGCTGGGGCGGCGCACCGAGCCGGCCGTGCTCGCCGCCGTGCACGCGCGGACCCGGGGCAACCCGCTGTTCGTGCGCGAGATCAGCCGGCTGCTCGGCGCCGGCCTCGCCCCCGACGCGCTGCTGCCCGACGTCGTGCGCGACGTGGTCCGCGAGCACCTGGGGCGCCTATCCCCGGGCTGTCACGCGACGCTCACCGTCGCCGCCGTGCTGGGGTTCGAGATCGAGCCGGCCGCCCTCGGCGCGGTCACCGGGGCCGATCCCGCCCAGGTGCTCGCGCATCTCGACGAGGCGGTCCGGGGCGGGGTCGTGGATCGGCGAGCGGGTGGCCGGTTCGGGTTCGTGCACGACCTGTTCAGCGAGACCCTGCTGGCCGACCTGCCCGGCGTCGAGCTGGCCGGCGCGCACCTGCGGGTGGCCACGGCGCTCGAGCGGGCCGACCGCCCCCGGCCGGTGGAGATCGCCCGGCACCGGCTCGCCGCGCTGCCGCTCGGGGACCCGGCGGCGGCGAGCGCGGCCGCGTACACGGCGGGCCGGGCGGCGCTGGCCGAGCTGGCGTTCGAGACCGCGGACGAGCTGTTCGCGAGCGCGCTGGACGCGGCGCCACCGGAACTGCCCGCCGCGCGGCGCTGCGAGCTGCTGATCGAGTCCGGCCGCACCCGGTTCATCCTGCGGGACACCATGGGCGCGGTCGACCGGTGCATCGCCGCCGGCGAGCTGGCGGTGCGGACCGGGGACGCCGAGTCGCTGGGCCGGGCCTGCCTCGCCCTTCCGGAGTTCCCCGACCCGCGCTGGACGCTGCTCGTGGCCACCTGGTGCGAGCGGGCGCTGGCCGGGCTGCCCGATGGCGACTCCTCGTTCCGAGCCCAGCTGCTCGCCCAGCAGGCCATCGCGCACCTGTTCGGCGCCGACCCCGACCGCGTGGCGACGACCAGCCGCGCCGCGCTGGCCATGGCCAGGCGGGTCGGGGACGACGACGCGCTGAGCATCGCGCTGCGGGCCCGCCAGCTCGCCAGAGGGGACCCCGCCGGCCACGCGGAGCGGCTCGTGCTCGGCGCCGAGATGCTCGCCCTCGGGCGCCGCCGCGCCGACCCGGAGTCGGTGTTCTGGGGGCACCTGTGGCGCTTCGACGCGCTCGCCCAGGCCGGCCGGATCGACCACGGGCTGGCCGAGCTCGACCAGGCCGACCCGGTCGCCACCCGGCTGGGCCGCCCGGTGGTGCGCTGGCACGTGCTGCGCAGCCGGGTCGCCGTGGCGATCGGGCAGGGCCGGTTCCGGGAGGCCACCCGGCTGATCGGGCTCGAGCGCGAGTGCGCCCCTGGCGGGCTGACCGCGCGCGCCCCGTACTGGTCGGCGCTGCTGGTCGCGCGACTCACCGGGGACAACCGCGACGTCCCGGCGGACCCGCTGCCGGCGGACTTCGTCCACCCCATCGCGGGCATCGCCGAGTTCTTGCACCTCGCGCCGTGGCACCTGGCATTTGGGCGGGAGGCCGAGGCGGCCGCCCTGCACCGGGCGATGCCCGCGATCGACAGCCCGCGCATCCCACCGTTCGTCCGGATGCCCATCGACGCGGTGCGCGCCGAGATCGCCGCCGCGCTCGGCGACACCGCCGCGGCCGAGGCGGCGTATTCCGCCCTGCTGCCGCACGCCGACCTGCACGTGGTCGCCGGCGCCGGGGTGTCGGTTACGTACGGCTCGGCGCACCTGTCGCTCGGGCTGGCTGCAGCCTCCCTCGGTCGGCCGGACACCGCGATCGACCACTTCCGGGCCGCCGTGCTGGCCAACGACCAGGCCGGGCTGCCGCCGTTCGCCGCGATCGCGCGCCACGAGCTGGCCGCCGCGCTGCACGCCCGAGGCGGTCCGGGCGACCTGGCCGAGGCCCGCCAGCAGGTCCGGCGCGCGGCGGCGACCGCCGGGCAGCTGGGCATGGCGCCCCTGCGCGGCCGGGCCACCGAGCTGGCCGCCGCGCTCGCCACGGGGTCCGGCGGCGAGCCGTTGACCCCGAGGCAGCTAGAGATCGCCGCGCTCTTGGCGAAGGGCTACAGCAACCGCCAGATCGCGCGCGAGCTGCACATCGCCGAGCGCACCGCGGAGAACCACGTCCGCAACATCATGGCTGCCCTCGGCGCGGCCAACCGCGTCCAGGTCGCCACCCGGATGGCGCGGCGCGACGGGGGCACCGAGGCCGAGTAGCCGGTGCGGTGGGTGACCGATCCACCGGACGCCGCTCAGGGGCGGGATGAGTATTTCCCGTCATGCCGGGCGGTGGGTGAACGGCGTTGGCTCGGAGGCACCGGGCGGAGCAGTCCCCCGCCGGAGAGGAAATCCGATGCCCACGCCCACCCCCACGCCTACCCCCACCGGCGCCGGCCCGGGACCAGGGGCCCCGCTGGCCGACCCGACCGGGTTCGAGACGGTCGACGTGCATGGCCCGGACTACTTCGTCCGTTTTCTGGACGCCCGGACCACGATCCCGGACGAGACCCGGGTCAAGCGGCTGATCAGCGGCGAGCTGCGGTTGCGCGACGGGCTGTCCGTGCTGGACGTCGGCTCCGGCACCGGGACCGACACGTGTGAGATCGCGCGGTCGGTCACGCCGACCGGCAGCGTGGTCGGGCTCGACCGCAGCGCGCGGATGGTCGAGGAGGCCCGCCGGCGGGCCAGCGAGCTCGGCGTGGCCGCTGAGTTCATCGAGGGCGACGCGGTCGCGCTGCCTTTCCCGGACGCCACCTTCGACCGCTGCCGCGCCGAGCGGGTGCTCGCGTTCCTGGCGGACCCGGCGCCCGCCGTGCGGGAGCTGGTTCGGGTCGCCCGCCCGGACGGCCTCGTGGTGGTGTCCGAGATCGACGTGGGCACGATCTTCCTGACCGGACCCGATGCGGACGTCGCCGATGCTCTGCTGGAGGCGATGGCCTCGGGCATACCGAACGGCCACATCGGGCGCCAGCTGCACCGGGAGCTGGTCGAGGCCGGCCTGGTGGACGTGCGGTGCCTGCCCCAGGTCGTGCTGAACTCGGTGGCCTTCCTGCGGCTGGTGTTCGGGGGCCGGCTGGACCAGCTCGTCGCGGAGGACGTGGTGACCGCCGCCGAGGCCGACGCCTTCTGGGCTGAGCAGGACCGGGGCGAGCGCGCGGGTTGGCTATGTACCGGGGTCACCTGCTTCACCGTCGTCGGCCGCAAGCCCGCATGAGCGCCGGATACGCGCCTGGGTACCCGGGCGCCGGATACCCGGCCACCGTCAGCCCGACCGCCTGGGCGCGCCCCGACCGGCGGGTGCGCCCGGTCGACCCCGGCCAGGCGGGCCTGTACTGCCGGGTGCTCGGTCCGCTGGAGTGTGCGGTCGACGGGGTGACGGTGCACCTGGGCGGGCCGACCCCGCGCCGGCTGCTCGCCGCGCTCAGTGCCGCGCACGGTGTGCCGGTCGCCGATGCCGCGCTCGCCGAGCTGGTGTGGCAGGGCCGCCCGACGCCCGAGGTCGTCGCCGCGCTGCGGGTGCTGGTGTCCCGGCTGCGCTCGGCGCTGGGCCCGGACGCCCGGTGCCGGCTGCACCGCGACTCGGCCGGTTACTCGCTCGACCTGCCGGACGCGGCGACCGACCACGGCCGGTTCCGCGCCTCGGTCGGGCTCGGCCGCCGGCTGCTCGCCGAGGGCGCGCCGAGCGAGGCGATCGGGGTGCTCGAGGCGGCGCTGGCGCTGTGGCGCGGCCAGCCGTGGCCCGAGCTGGACGACGCGCCGCTGGCCACCGGGGCAAGGGCGGGCCTGGTCGAGCTGCGGGAGGTAGCCGTCGAGGAGGTGCAGGCCGCCCACCTCGAGCTGGGTGACGTCGCCACCGCGGTGGCCGCGCTGAGCGCGGCGGTGATCACCGCGCCGTACCGGGAACGCCGCTGGGAGCTGCTGGCGCTGGGGTTGTACCGGAGTGCCCGCCAAGCCCACGCGCTGGCCCAGCTGCGCCGCGCGCGGAGCGTGTTCCTCGGCGAGCTGGGCGTTCGGCCCGGTCCGGCGCTGTGCGAGCTGGAGCGGCGGATCCTGGCCCACGACCCGACCCTGCAGCTGCCGGGCCCCGCGCGAGCCACGGTCGGGGCGGGGTAGGGGCCGGGTAGGAGGCCGGTCAGCCGCGCAGGAAGTAGAGCACGGTCATGGTCACCGCGGTGCTCAGCACGACGGCGCGCAGGACCCTGGCGCTGAGCCGGCGGGTCAGGTGGGCGCCGCCGAACCCGCCGGCCAGCGCGCCGACCAGCATGGCGAGCATCGGCAGCGGGTCGTGCAGCACGTCGGCGGCGACCACGAACAGCACGCCCGCCGTGGCGTAGATGGCGCCGATCTGGGTGACCCGCATCGGGTTGCCGGTGGCGGCGTCCAGTCCGAGGCCCACGCTCCACAGCGCCAGCATGAGGATGCCTACGGCGCCGCCGAAGTATCCACCGTAGATCGCCAGCACGAACTGGGCGATCAGCACGGCCCGCCCGCCCAGCCCGAGCGGCCGGTGCAGCGCCGCGCCGAGCGCACCGGCCAGCCGGCGGCCGAAGGCGAGCACCACGGTGGCGAAGGCCAGTAGCCACGGCACCGCGGCGGCGAACGAGACCGGCGGCAGCGCCAGCAGCAGCCCGGCGCCGAGCCCGCCGCCGAGCACGCTCGCCACCGCCAGCGACCGCGTCGACGTCTCGCCGACCGGGGCGATCTCCCGGCGGTAGGTCCAGGCGCTGGCCAGTGCCCCGGGCAGCAGCGCGACGGTCGTGGACGCGTTCGCGGTCACCGGGGACAGGCCGGCGGCGACCAGGGCGGGCAGCGCGACGAACGTGCCGCCACCGCCAGCGGCGTTCAGCGCGCCCGCCGCGATACCGGCGCAGAGCAGAGCCAGGAGGGGTAACACGTCCCGAGCATCCGGCCACCAACCGGGCCCGCACAATGCGCGATCCGCAGCGTGAGCCTTAGGCACTGCCTTAGGCACTGCCTTAGGCTCACGGGAATGCGCTACGACCTGGTCGATCTGCGGCTGTTCCTGCACGTGGTCGCCGAGGGCTCGATCACGGCGGGCGCCCGCCGGATGCACCTGAGCCTGCCCTCGGCCAGCGCCCGGATGCGGTCCCTGGAGCACCACGCCGGGGTGGACCTGCTGGTCCGGGGCCGGCGCGGGGTGCGGCCCACCCCGGCCGGTACGGCGCTGGCCCGGCACGCCAGGGACGTGCTCAGCCAGGCCGCCCGACTGGAGGGCGCGGTGGCCGGCTACGCGCGGTCGCCGGCGGCCCCGCTGGTCCTGCTGGCCGGCAGCTCCCCGATGCACCGGCTCGTGCCGCGCGCGTTGATCTCATTCCTGCGCGCGCAGCCCGACGTCGACGTCACCGCCATTGCGAGCCGGACCCCGCGCACGCTGCAGCTGCTCGCGGACGGTCAGGCGGACCTCGGCGTGGTGGTCGACGAGGCACCGGACAGCGGCCTGAGCACCGAACCGCTCGGCGACGACTCGCTCGTGGTGGTCGGCCAGGCCGGCGGCGTGCTCGCCGAGCGGACCGCGCTGACCTACCGGGAGGTCGCCGAACACCCCTTGGTCGGGCTGGACGACGACGCCGCGCTGTACCAATGGATCGAGCGGAACCTCGACGGCAGTGCGCCGGTGGCGCGGTACCGCACCCGGGTCGGCGACCTCGCCACCGTCGTCGCGCTGGCGGCGGCCGGCGTGGGGCTGGCCGTCGTGCCGCGCCGCGCGCTGGACCCCGGCGAGCCGCTGGAGGTGTGCGAGCTGCTGGACCCGTGGGCCCGCCGCCCGCTCCTGCTGTGCCGAGGGGTCGGCGGTGGCGGTTCGCCGGAGGCCGTCGAGGAGCTGGCCCGGCACCTGCGCCAGGCCGCCGGCCCCGTGACCGCGCACGGGAGGGGGTGAAAGGTGGTGGCAACCGGCCTGCAAGGCGCGGCGGAGATCATCGAACGCGACGCGAGACGGCCGCCGCCGGCTGTCGGCGGCAGCGGAGGAGCAGCAGTGCCGGTCAACTATTCCCGGGCCGCTCGATGAGGCGCGGGGGCGCCGCGCGGGTGCTGGGCGGGTCGATCGCCGTGCTGCTGCTGAGCACCGCCTGCGGCGGCTTCACCCAGCCCGGCCCGGCGCAGGCGGGGCCGCCGCTGTCCGCCGCCAACGCGCCGGCCGCCAACGCACCGGGCCCGAACGCGCCGGGCCCGAACGCGCCCGCTCCGGGGCCCGACCAGGCTCCGGCCGTGGCCGGCGCCGGGCTGCTGGCCGACTCGGTGTCCTCGGCGCTGCCGGTGCAGGCACGGGACGTGCGGCTGGTCCGCGTCGGTGCGGCCGACCTGGCGCTGCAGTTCGAGTTCTTCAACGGCACCACCGACGGGTTCGCCCCCGCCGACCTGGGGCTGGACCCGAGGACCCACGTCATCGCGACGCTGGTCGATGCCCCGCGCGGCACCGGCTACGCCCCGACCCACTGGGGCGACGGGCCGCCTCGGATCGACGGTGCGATGGCCGACCACGCCCGGACCAGCACCTCCTCGGTGCAGGAGATCCCGGCCGGTGGCGCGGCCACGGTGACCGTGATGTTCGACGCGCCGCCCCAGGAGACCACTTCGATGCTGGTGCTGGTCGACGGGTTCCTGCCGGTCGAGGCGTCGGTGCAGCCGGTCGGCTCGCCCGCGCTGAAGGACGACCCGGTGCTGCACGGCGCCAGCGGGGTGGACCCGATCTCGCCGACGGTCGAGCCGGTGATCTGCCGGTCCGGGTCCGAACCGGGACAGCCCACGACTGGCACGCCGACCCGCCTGCGGCTGCCGAGCGATGTGCTGTTCGCGTTCGGCAGCGCCGCGTTGACCCCGGTCGCCGGCTCGGCCATCGACTCGCTGAGCAAGCAGGTGACGGCCACCTCGGGCACGGTCGTGATCGACGGCCACACCGACGCGATCGGCGACGACGCGTCCAACCAGCGGCTCTCCGAGCAGCGCGCGGCCTCGGTACGCGACGCGTTGGCCGCGAAGCTGGGCGCCGGCTTCACCTTCCGCACGGCCGGCTACGGCGAGACCAGGCCGGTGGCGCCGAACACCCGCCCGGACGGCTCCGACAACCCCGACGGGCGCGCGCAGAACCGCCGCGTCGAGCTGACCGTCGAGTCGAGCGCGACCGCCACCCAGGCCGCGCCGGCGCCGGCACGGGATCCGGCGAACACCACGCTGACCGGTTCGGGCCTGGTGCCGCAGGTGCGCAGCGTGACAGTGCGAGCCGGGTTCGCGCTGGTCCAGGTCAGCATCCGGAACGCCGGTGACCAGGAACGGCCGTTGGGATACCTGAACGACGGCGGCCGGATCGGCGTGCGGGCCGACTACGGCGGCGAGCTGAGCCTGGCCGACGGCACCGGGGCCCGCTACTCGCCGTGCGTGTTCTCCCCGGCCTGGTGGGACCTCGTCGCCACCGGCTCGCCGAGCTTCGTCCGGTTCGGCAGTGACAAGGTCCCGCCGGGCGCCATCGTGGTGATGTGGTCGCTGTTCGCGGCGCCCCCGGCGGACCGCGCATCGGTCGCCGTGGGGGTCGGCGGGTTCGCCGCAACGCTGCCCGCGCCCGTCACGGCGCGCTGAACGCACGCGGTTACCGGTACTGGAGTGGACCTCCAGGGCGTAATGTTCATGTGGTCGGGAGCATGTCGCGCGCGGGCGTTCGAGCCCACGTCGTTCTTGACGCGTATCCAGCCGGGCGTTCCTTCGCGTCCGTCCGGGGGATAGGAGATCGACATGCGAGCGATGCGTTATGCCGCGTCGGACGCGGTATCCCTGAGTTCTGTGCCGGCCGGCCCGGCACCGGTCGGGTCGGTGGCGACCGTTCCGGCGGCCACCGTGCCGGCACCGACGGCGGCCACAGTGGAGATCGTCTGGGACGAGGAGGAGTCGGCGGCGCTGAACCAGGCCCGCAAGGACGCCGAGCTGACCCTCTCGGCCGACTCGGTGCGCGCCTACCTCAAGCAGATCGGCCGGTCGGCGCTGCTGAACGCGGAGCAGGAGGTCGACCTCGCGAAGCGGATCGAGGCCGGGCTCTACGCCGCCGAGCGGTTGCGCGCTGACCCCGTCGTGGACGCCGCCGACGGCGCGCAGCTGCTGCGGGACCTGACCTGGATCGTCCGGGACGGGGACCGGGCCAGGAGCCACCTGCTCGAGGCCAACCTGCGGCTGGTGGTGTCGCTGGCCAAGCGGTACACGGGGCGCGGCATGGCGTTCCTGGACCTGATCCAGGAGGGCAACCTGGGCCTGATCCGCGCGGTGGAGAAGTTCGACTACACCCGCGGCTACAAGTTCTCCACCTACGCGACGTGGTGGATCCGCCAGGCGATCACCCGCGCGATGGCCGACCAGGCCCGCACCATCCGCATCCCGGTGCACATGGTCGAGATCATCAACAAGCTGAGCCGGATCCAGCGGGATCTGCTGCGCGACCTCGGCCGCGAGCCCACCCTGGAGGAGCTCGGCCGGGAGCTGGACATCAGCCCGGAGAAGGTCCAGGAGGTTCGCCAGTACGCCCGCGAGCCGATCTCGCTGGACCAGACCCTCGGCGACGAGGGCGACAGCCAGCTGGGCGACTTCATCGAGGACTCCCAGGCCCTGCAGCCGGTGGACGCGGTGTCGTTCACCCTGTTGCAGGGCCAGCTGCAGTCCGTGCTGTCCACGCTGTCGGACCGGGAGGCCGGCATCGTGCGGCTGCGCTTCGGGCTCACCGACGGGCGCCAGCGCACCCTGGACGAGATCGGCCAGGTCTACGGGGTCACCCGGGAGCGGATCCGGCAGATCGAGTCCAAGGCCATGTCGAAGCTGCGCCACCCGTCCCGCTGCCAAGCGCTGCGCGACTACCTGGACTGAGCGGCGGCGGGGTCAGCCCACGTCGAAGGTCTGGTGCAGCTGGAAGTGTGCCGGGTCGAGCAGGCTTTCCACGTGCTCGACGAGCTCGTCGTCCTCGGTCCAGTTGGTCCGCCGGACGGCCAGGAACCAGTCGGCGTAGTCCCGGTCCATGGCGGCCGCCTCCGGCGCGCTCGGCTGCCGGGCGGACACCCACTGCTCGCCCCTGGCCACCACCAGGCCGGCCTCGGTGAGCGTGCGGGTGAGCGAGCCGCCGACCAGACCGCGCTCCGGGATGGCGCTGGTCGCCTCGGTGAGGGGCACCCGGCTGCACTCGTAGGAGACCGTGCGGCCGTCGCGCTGGGCCCGGACCCGATCGACGGCGAGGAACGCAGGCCCGGGCACGCCGAGCCGCCTGGCCAGGCCCACGTCGTGCACCCGTTCGCAGCGCAGCACGGTCACGGTCAGCTCGGCGCCCCGGTCGCGCAGGGCCTGCGCCCAGCCGTGCCGGTCGTCCAGCCGCTGGCCGTCGAAGGTGACGAACGAGCCCTTGCCGGACCGGGTGGTGATCAGGCCGGCGTCGCCGAGCTCGGACAGCGCGGCCCGCACGGTGTTGCGGCTGACCGCGAACCGCTGGGCCAGCGCGCTCTCCCCGGGCAGCCGCTCGCCGTAGCCGAGCCGGCCCCGGCGGATCTCCCGCCCCAGTACCTCGGCGATCCGCTCGTGCTTGAGCTGGCCGACCTCGCGTTGTGGCTCGCTCACCCGCCGGCCGCCAGTACGTCGGCCACCGTGACGACCTCGAGCAGCGGCCGGTAGAGCGCCATGGTGTCCAGCGCCCGCCGGTGGTCGGCCTCGGACACGCCGGCGCAGGCGTCCGCGACGACCCTGGCGTGCACCCCGGCGTCCGCCGCGGCGAGGGCCGTAGACAGCACGCAGCAGTCGGTGGACACGCCGGTGAGGACCAGCTCGGTGCCGCCGCCGACCGCGTCGGCCAGCGCAGGGCCCCACTTGCCGAAGGTCGTCTCGCTGACCACCGGGTGCTCGCCGGCGGGCAGCTCGGGCACCAGGTCGTAGTCCGGCGCATCGGGCGGGACCAGCGCGAACGGCCAGTCCTGGTAGTAGTCGACCCAGGCACCGGTCGGCGTGGCCGGCGCGACGAACCGGGTGTGGACGACCCGCTCGCCGAACGCCGGTAGCAGCCGCGCGATCCCGGCGGCGGCGTCGGCGAAGCCGGGAGTGCGCCACGGGCTGCCCGGCCGGGCGAAGATCACCTGCATGTCCACGACGACCAACCAGGCCGGCCCGCCGCCCCCGCTCACGAGGGACTCCCGGCGGCCGGGCCGGTGGCGGCTGGGGCGGTCGGAGTGGCGGGAAGGTCCGTCGGTCGGGCCTCCTGGGCGCGCACGGCGGACCGGCCGAGCACCCAGGTGCCGAGGAAGCCGACCAGCAGCGCGGCCAGCACGCCCAGGTTGGCGGCCGCCCAGGAGCCCTGCCGGCCACCCAGGCCGACGGCGTCGAGCAGGTAGCCCTGCCAGCCCAGCCAGCCGGCGTAGCTGTTGGTGACCAGGCCCCAGCCGAGCAGGGTGCCGACGCCGACCAGCCCGATGGGCAGCCACCGGACGTTGCCGTAGCGGCCGTTCGGGTCGTACAGGTCGCGCTCCGCGTAGTCGGCGCGGCGCAGCAGCACGTCGGCCACGAAGATCCCGCACCAGGCCGCGATCGGCACCCCGAGGGTGATCAGGAAGCCCTGGAAGGGGCCGAGGAAGTCGGTGGCCAGGAACACCACGTAGATCGCGCCGGCGGTCATCAGCACGCCGTCGATGCCGGCCGCCACCCAGCGCGGCGCGCGCAGCCCGCAGCTGAGCAGCGCCAGCCCGGACGAGTAGATGTCCAGTACCGCGCCGCCGACCATGCCGAGTACTGCGACCAGTGCGAACGGCACCAGGTACCAGGTGGGCAGCAGCGTGGTGAGCGCGCCGACCGGGTCCGCCGCGAGGTCCTTGTTGAGCTGGGGTGACGACCCGGCCAGCAACAAGCCGAAGACCAGCAGCACCACCGGGCCGACGGACGAGCCGAACACGGTCCAGCCGACGACGCCGGCGCTGCGCGCGGAGCGGGGCAGGTAGCGGGAGTAGTCGGCGGCCGCGTTCACCCAGCCCAGCCCGTAGCCGGTCATCATGAACACCAGTCCACCGATCACCGCCGGCGCCGGGCCGCTGGGCTGCGCGGCCACTTCGGCGAAGTGCACGTGGCCGAGCACCAGTAGGATGTAGAGCCCGGTGAGCAGCCCGGTGACGATCGTGATGATCATCTGCAGCCGCATGATCAGGGTGAACCCGATGATGCCGGCGAGCACGATCAGGCCGGCCACCACGACCAGCGCGATCAGCTTGGTCGAGGTGCCGCCCTGCCAGCCGAGCCGGGTCAGCACGCTGGACGTGGCGAGCACCGCGAGCGCGGTGAGCACGGTCTCCCAGCCGACCGTGAGCAGCCAGGACAGCACCGAGGGCAGCCGGTTGCCGTTGATCCCAAAGATCGCCCGGCTGAGCACCATGGTCGGCGCCGAGCCGCGCTTGCCGGCCAGCGAGATCACCCCGCAGAGCAGGAACGACAGCACGATTCCGACGCAGCCGACCAGCACCGCCTGCCAGAACGAGATGCCGAAGCCGAGCAGGAACGAGCCGTAGCTGAGCCCGAACACCGAGACGTTGGCGCCGAACCACGGCCAGAACAGCCCGCGCGGCCGCCCGGTGCGCTCGTCCTCGCCGATCGTGTTGAGGCCGTTGACCTCCACGGTGATCCCCGACTTCGGGGCGCTGCTGGAGGGTGGTGTGCTGGAGGTCATACCGGCTCCCGCTGTTAAACCTGTTCAGACCTGTGCAAATTATGGGGCATCGAACGACCGTGTCAATGGTTCTGACCGGCCAAGATGACCAGCACTGGACAAATAGTCTGTATTCGAACTACCGTTCCAGGTCAGTACCGTGAGACCCGCCACACCATGAGGAGAGCGGCAATGCCCGAGGTGGACAGCCAGGACCGGGCGCTCGGTGCGCTGCTCGGGCTCGCCCTGGGCGACGCGCTGGGCATGCCGACCCAGTCCATGTCCAGGGAGCTCATCGCGGCGCGCTACGGCCCGATCACGACACTGCTGGCCGGGGCCCCCGACCAGCCGATCGCGCCGGGCCGCCCGGCCGGGTCGATCACCGACGACACCGAGCAGGCGCTGCTGCTGGCGCAGCTGCTGATCGACGGCGCGGGCCGGGTCGATGCACTGATGTTCGCTGAGGCGCTGGAGCTGTGGGAGCAGGACATGGTCCGGCGCGGCTCGGTCGACCTGCTCGGGCCGTCCACGAAGCGGGCCATCGAGCGGCTGCGGGCCGGCGAGTCCCCGGAGCTGGCCGGGCGGGACGGCACCACCAACGGCGCCGCGATGCGCATCGCGCCGGTCGGCATCGCCGTGCCGGCCAGCGAGCCGGCTGCCCTGCTGGAGCTGGTCGTGCAGGCCAGCCGCGTCACCCACAACACCGGGCTCGGCATCGCGGCCGCCGCTGCCGTGGCCGCTGCGGTGTCCGCCGGGGTGGGCGGCGCCGACCTGCCGGACGCGCTGGACGAGGCCGAACGGGCCGCCGAGGCCGGCGCGCGGCGGGGCCACTGGAGCGCCGGTGGCTCGATCGCGGCGCGGATCCGGTGGGCGCGGCGCTGGGTCCGGGGTATGCCCCGAGCCGAGCTGGCCGACGCGGTGGCGGACGTGATCGGCACCTCGGTGGCCTCGCAGGAGTCCGTGGTCGCGGCGTTCGCGCTGGCCGAGGGGCTCGGCGCGGACCCCGGCGAGGCCCTGCGCACCGCCGCCGGCCTCGGCGGCGACACCGACACGGTGGCGGCCATCTGCGGCGCCATCCTCGGCGCCCGGCACGGGGTCGCCGGGCTGCCCGCCGACCTGGTGGACCAGGTCCGCACCGTCAACCAGCTCGACCTGGCACCCGTCGTCGACGGGCTGCTCAAGCTCCGGACCACGCAGTACAGCGGAGGGCGCCATGGCCACCAGCACTGACTCGGGAGTCGCCGGCCGGGCCGCCGGCGCGCTGGAGACCCGGGGCATCGAACCCGTGCCGGCCGCCGAGCGCACCGGGCGGCCGGGCCAGCTGTTCTGGGTCTGGTTCGCGGCGAACATCAGCATCCTGGGGCTGCCGCTGGGGGCCACCCTGGTCGCCGTGCAGGGGCTCACCGTGTGGCAGGCGGTGCTGGTCGCGGCCGTCGGCTCGGTGGGCTCGTTCGCAATCGTCGGCGCGGTGTCCATCGCCGGCCGGCGCGGCGGCGCGCCCGGGCTCACCCTGTCCCGCGCGGTGTTCGGCGCGCGCGGCAACATCGGCCCGACGGCGGTCTCGCTGATCTCCCGGCTGGGCTGGGAGACGGTGAACACCACCACGGCGGCGTTCGCGCTGCTCTCCCTGGCCACCATCCTGTTCGGCACCACCCCGCAGGCCAAGGCGCACCCGGCACTGACGGTGGTCTGCATCGCGCTGTTCGAGCTGTTCACCGTGCTCGTCTCCGGGCTGGGACA
>Ga0137415_10002240_pt1 | contig 19275 bp, 17 predicted proteins | sample CZODoug3_1_1_16f_FD_183082 | JGI IMG/M metagenome (GOLD analysis project Ga0137415, IMG submission 183082) | Vadose zone soil fungal communities from Angelo Coast Range Reserve, California, USA - CZODoug3_1_1_16fungal (Hybrid Assembly) | ecosystem: Environmental > Terrestrial > Soil > Vadose...
AGCGCCTTCGGCAGCGCCTCCACCACGTCTGCCAGGCCGCCCGTCTTCGAAAACGGCAGCCCCTCCGATGCCACAAACAGTATTCTCACGACTTTTTCACCGCGCGTCTCACCGCCATTTTACGCTATCGAACGCCACAGTCCCCGTCAAGTCGGCGAACGCTCCCTTGATCCCTCGCTGGCGGAGAGGGAGTCCTCAAAGGCTCTCGTCGGTGCCGAACGTTATGCCAACTCAAGCTACGAAAAAGCCGTTAACCAAATGAACGAAGCCGACGCGCTCGCCAGCGGGAAGCATGAAAACAAGAAGTCGCTTTCTGCTCTGTCTCGCGAAGTCGTGCAGACCGCGGAAGACGCCCGTGAAATCGCCGTGAAGCATATTGACGAAGAACGCGCCGAATCCGAACGCACCGCGGGAGCAGGCCGTGAAGCTCACGCCAAGGCCCATGCCAATGAAGAAACCGAGCGCCGCCTCAACGCCGAAGCCGCCACCGCCGAAGCCGTTCGCGATCGCAATGTAGCGGATCGCAACAACCGTGACGCGCAAGCCGCTGCCCAACAGTCTGCTGGGTGCCCAAGCCAACGCCGAAAGAGACTGCAACGACGCCCAGAAAAAGCAACAAGCCGCCGAAATCGATTCCGACCTGAATCGCGCCGCCGCGGCCAATTCCAACGCACAGCTCAAAGACGCCGTGCGGGACCGCGAAGAGCTTCGCGTCCGTCTCCTCCAGCAATTCAACCTCATCCTGGAAACTCGCGACACCGCTCGCGGCCTCGTCGTCAATATGTCGGACGTGCTCTTTGACTCCGGCAAATACACGCTCCGCCCGCTGGCCCGCGAGAAGCTCGCCAAAATATCCGGTATCGTGCTCGGTTATCCCTCGCTCAAGCTCGCCGTCGAAGGCAACACTGACAGCGTCGGCACCGAATTATTCAACCAGGACCTCTCGGAGAAGCGCACCGAAGGCATCCGCACTTATCTAACCCAGCAAGGCGTCCCGGAATCTTCGACCACCGCCACGGGCTTCGGTAAGATTCGGCCCATCGCGTCCAACGATACTTCCGAAGGTCGCCAGCAAAATCGCTGCGTCGAGTTGATCGTCTGAGGCGAAATGATCGGTACCAAGATCATTTCCCTCAGCCTGCAACCTGTTGCAGCCGTCATGTCTCCGCAGTAGTCCTACCCACCAAGGGGCCGGCTTCCCTCAGAGCCGGCCTTTTTTTAGTCACCAGCCTGCCCCGGCTTTGTCGGGGTCACCCGCTCGCCCTTTTCCAAGAATCGCCAAACTCAATGGCGCGCCGAAAATTGCTCTGCACTTTGCGTTAGGGCCGCGCGAGTTGCAACCGATGAAGCAATTGGCTCGGCGTTCAGGTGAGACGTTTTGCGCCAATCGACTTCGGTGATGTCTACTGACCCCTTGGCGCCGCTGGAAAGGACATAAGTCACGCTGCCTTCATTGATGCGGTAATTCGTGACCGCATACACGTTGCCCGGCTTGAGGGCGATCCACTTAATCCGCGGCGGTTGGCGCCCAGTCGCGTCGTTTGGAGCCACTGGCTCCGTCTGCGCTGACGCCTGCGCTGACAATGCTTCCGAAAGGTCCGGCTGACTCACTCGCACCGCAGTGCTCTGAGCGGCGTAGCCCACATCGGCGATATTGTTTTCCGGCATGTTCACCGCCTCCACCGGTTCAGAGGATCGCTGCTCGGAGGGTCTCTTCCCCCCGGCACCCGGAGGCCGGTCAAAAGATTGCGGCCTATAGGTCGGGCGCGGCCGGTCGTAAGACGTGGGCCTTTCAGAATACTGAGTAGAAGCCACCAGCGGAGGCACTTGGATATCGTCCATTAAGCGCACGGTGATCTGCTCTTCGTTTTTCAGCGTAGGACGTGGGCCGCGCTTCGGCAGCGTGATGATCTTCCACGGCCACAGCGGAGGAATCATCCACTCCACCACGTCTCGCGTCGCGTGGCCCCGGCCCACGATGTCCCCGTGACGATCCACTTTGTATCCCTTGGCAGCGATCACTTTGCTGGGAACGGGGACATCCGAAGTGGGGAAGCCGATGCGGTCGAACTCCAGCTTCAGATAGCCCTTACCGACGAAGTGTCCGGGCTCCTTGTCCGCCTCCAGGTGTCCTCCGAGGTAGCTTCCCCTCGGAAAAACATTCTGTCCGAATTCCCGGAGGCTGCTCAAGTGGCAAATCACCGGGTCACCAATATCGGCAGTAGCTGAGGAAAAGTTTGGCTCGTCGAGCGTGCAGCGAAGAAGCGTACCAGCGGGCACCAGGATATCCTGAGCCTTCGTGCTCGCTTGGAGCCCCAGAAACACCAATGAGAAAATCAAATAGGCTGAGATGCGTCGCATGTGCTACCTCCCGGTTTGCGGGCCGGCACGCAAAACCAGAAGCCGGGGACGCGAAAAAAAGTTTGACTTGCCTGGGCCCGCTAAAGTCTTAGCTGCGCGAAACCTACTCTTTCCCTGGTCTCTTGGCAATAGGATAATTTACATTACTTCAACAAAATAAAGGGGTTACACACGCACACCCATTCTTAAACCCAGTAAACCCATGTCCCCGAGAAAAGTTGCCGGGCGCCACCCTTTTGCTTTCCAGCGGGCTCCCGTGTTTTCGAACACTCGGCGGACTGTTTGGCAGCGCGGCGCTCAGGTTTCTTCCTCGCGCCCCAACCGCATCTCTTTTTGTTTCCCGGCAATTTAGCAATAGCAAATCGCTTGTCGTGTTCTCGCAGGCAAAAATGCTAGGCTTCGGGCTAGCCGTGGAAGATGGAACTAGCTTTCGCACAGTAGCAGGAATCTCCTTCCTCGCCGCGTTGGCTGGACTGGCAGGTGGCGTGGCTAGCAGCGCGCAGGGGCCGCTGCCTGCTCCTCAGCAGCCACCCGCTGCTTCTGTGCCTCTGCAGCAGGAAGCGACCATGAATGTGGCGGCGCCGTGCGTTCAGCCGGCGCCGATGGTACGGCTGGAAGACTACGATGGGCCGTTGAAGAAGGTCGTAGGCACGTTCGCCCGGCCGTTGGAACGCCAAGCCGTGCACCCCCCGCACTACAAGCCCGGCTTGCGATTGTGCACGCTTAAACTGAAAGATAAATTCGCCCTTTTCGTCCAGGACTCGATCGACCCGGTGACGTTTCTCGCCACCGGTTTCAACGCCGGGCTTGACCAGGCGCAAGACTCGGACCGCAGCTATGGACAGGGCGCTCAGGGCTATGCCAAACGCTTTGGGGCCGAATTCGCCGGTCAGGCCTCCTCCAGGTTCTTTAAGGACTTTGCTTATCCTTCGATATTCTCAGAGGACCCGCGCTACTACCGCGTGATCCATGGCGGCGCCGGCAGACGCTTGCTCCATGCCGCCGAGCACGCCGTCGTGGCTCAACGCGACAATGGCAATCGCACGTTCAATTTTTCTGAATGGCTGGGCACCGCAAGCACCGTCGTGCTGAGCAACACCTATCACCCGGACTACCAACGCGGTTTCTCCTCGGCGGCGCAGCGCGTGGGCTACAGCATCCTTCAAGACATGGGTTTCGACGTGCTCCGCGAATTCTGGCCCGAAATTTCCCGCAAATTCAAACTGCCCTTCCGCGGTGAACCCGACCTGGTCAGCCCCGACGCGAATCCTGCCACCCAGTAAACCTTTGGCGGCTGCCCGGACGCAACGTGCTGCCATCATGGCTTCGTCGGCAATTCCTTACCTACTTCTTCGCGTACTTTTTCACATCCATCGTGAATTCCGCCCCATAGATATTTCCCGCGCCATCCGTTGCAACACCTTCCGATGCCGTGGAGTCCGCAGAGGGCGGATACGGCGCAGTATCGGGCACGAAGTATTTTACGACGCCGTCTTTAGCGCTCCCGATGCGAATGCCCCGCCGACACCCCGGGTTGTAGCCGTAGCCTTCCTCGCCGCCGCGCGATTCCGAATCGGCCACGTGCAGCACATCGTTCCTGTCAATGAAGATCCCGCTCGGCCGGCCGAACTGTTTCCACTCGGCGATAAAACGGCCGTCTTGGTCGAAGATCTGGATGCGGTTATTCTGGCGGTCGCCCACGAAAAGGCGTCCCTTGGAGTCGAACGCCAAAGTATGCGGGCAATCGAATTCGCCGGTCCCCGTTCCTTTCTTTCCCCAGGCCTTGATGAACTTTCCGTTCTTATCGAATTTCATGATGCGGGCGTTGGCCGTGGGGGCACGGCCGTGGCCGTCGGCTACGAAGATGTCTCCGTTGGGAGCGACGGCAACCTCCGTCGGCTGATCAAATGTGTCTGTACCGGGTCCTGCCACACCGGCCTTGCCGAGGGTGAGCAAGAGCTTGCCCTCCGGGCTGAATTTGAAAACCTGCTGGCCTCTGCCGTCTTTCAAGCCATTATCGGCGACCCACAGGTTGCCCTCTTTGTCGACGGTGATCTTGTGCGGGCTCACGAACATCCCATGACCAAATCCCTTGAGAAACTTGCCGGAAGGGTCAAATTCGAGGATCGGGTCGAGCGGTGAATCGGCGCAGTTTGTGCCTTGCGATCCGGAGACGCCGCACCGGTCGATAGCCCAGATGTTGCCGTCCAAACCAATGGCGATCCCCGCCGTCGATCCCCATTTTCTTCCGTTCGGCAGTTGGCCCCAACTAACGCCCGGGCGATAGGGATTAGGGAGCTCGTTGGGAGCACCGAGCGGCGACACCCGAGGCGCCTGCGCGGTAGCGCTTTCGGGCGTCTGCGCAGTAGCGCTTGAATACAGTTGTCGCGCGCTCGCGGCTTCGTGCATTTGCCGAGTTTCTCGCCACACGTCACCCGCCACTCGCCACTTTCCTCTTTCGCCCGACACTCCCGTTCCCACAAATACCGCAGTTGCGATCACCAGGGAAGCGAAGCAATTCACGGTCGAAATCGTCACAGGTCTGAAGGACATCGGAATCCCTCTTTTCTCTTATATCGCACGTGTCTTGCGCGGTCCCAAGCCCGAGCCAAATAAACATGCCGGGCTCTAGCAAGACGCCTTATTTTTACCGCGCACGTCGCGCCTCTCATCAACTTATGAACCGGCATTTGTGTTTTGCTGCCGACCCGCCCGCCAACTTACAACTGACCGTCCCGGAATGCAATCCTCGCTCCGATACCGTGTGGCACAGCCACTCTTGGCTGTGCGGTGTTCGCTGTCCTCTCTCGCCCCCTCTCCCTTGTCATCCCGAGCGCAGCGAGGGATCTGCTTTCTCCCAGCCCTCCCAAATTCTAGTTTCTAGTTTCTGCCTTCTAGTTTGTACCTGCATCCCCCCGCTTGCTAACAACTTCCTAATAAACCTCTCAGGACTTTTTAGCCTTCCCCCTCCTACCCTTTCCTTGTCTGGGCTTCGGACTCACATTAGCCCGCGTGAGGTTCCCATGCCGCTTACGGTATTCCTGGCGTTCTGCATTCTTGGCTTTGACTTTTTGCTATACGTCCTGTTCCAGTGGGTCTACGGTGAAAAGTACAGAGAACACGCCCGCCGCGTTGCCGCACGCGAGAAACGCCGCGCCCTTTCCGCCAAACAAGCCACTATCCCTCACTATCTAAACCACTTATAGATAGCTATTGGCAAATCATCTAGATGAGTAGTTAAGTCGGCACTCACCCTCAGTCTGCCCATCCTAGGAAGCAGCCTACCCGCCGCAGGAGGGTGCCTCACCGAACATGCTCGCTCGCCACGCTGTTCTTCTTACTCCCTCACCAGCAGACGTGTGCCTACCTCTCGCTTGCCCTGAGCAGCGAAGGGCAACCCCCCTAGAATCAACACTCATAGGAATGCTGCAAGTGTTCATTCTAAACAACTTAAAACTATTTAGAATCAACTTATGAGAAAAGAGGCGGAAAGGGCCGAAAACGAGCCCGATTTGCACAATTTTGGTGCGATCTAACTCCCTTTAGAATCAACACTTGCAAAAGTGTATCAAAACACACGACTTCAAGTCCCTTTAGAATGACACTTATGAAAAAACAGGGGAGGGGGGAGGGAGTCCCCAAACCGTAAACAATCCGCGCTCCGCGTCTCCGCGTTATCTTTCTCTCGTCCCTACCTCGTTACCTCTTTACTTCCTTACCTCTCGCGGCGAATCGCGCGCCTCTTGCTACACTGTTCCACCCATGGCACGCCAACGTCTCGGCCAACACTTCCTCTCCGATCTCCACTGGCGCGAAGAGATCGCCCGCGCCATTCGCGTCTCGCCGCATTCCCTGGCGCCACTCCTTGGCGACGAACGTTCTTTGCGAGTCCCGACTCGTCGGGACGGTCAAAGTCTGCCAGCCCCGCTTCGAAAGGACGATCAGCATTGTTGGATCGAAATTGGAGCCGGCCATGGTGAAATCACCCAGCACCTTCTCTCCACTGGCGCTCCCGTCCACGCCATCGAAATTGATCCGGCGTTCATCGCGGGACTTCGCGGCCTTGCCAAACAATTCCCCAATCTCACCGTCGTCCCCGGCGACGTTCTCGAAACGGACATCGCCGCGATCGCTTCCGGCCGCCGCATCCGCATCTACGGCAATCTTCCCTACTACATCACCTCGCCGATTCTTCACCGCCTCTTCAATTTCGCCGACCTCATCGACGAAATTCACATCGTCATTCAGACTGAAGTGGCGCACCGCCTCGCTGCCGAGCCCGGCACTCGCGACTACGGCTATCTTTCCGTCGTTACCCAGTTCTACACGCGTCCGGAATTTGTCTTCGAAATTCCGCGCGACGCGTTCAATCCGCCGCCGGAAGTCACTTCCGCCCTCGTCACGCTCCGGCTCCCCGGCGAACGCGCAAAACTCCAGCTCAGTTCCAGCATGGCGTCAAAGGAAGGTGCGCAGGCAAATTCGTCCCGCGATGCTGAAACTCATTTCCTGGATTTTGTGAAATTATGTTTCTCGAAGAAGCGCAAAACTCTGGTCAACAATCTGCGGTCTCTCGCCAAGCCCGACAGCGTCCGCGAAGCCCTGGCCTCGCTAAGTCTCCGCCCCGACGCCCGCGCCGAGCAACTCTCGGTTTCCCAACTCGCCGCGCTTCATGCTCTGTTGGCAGGTACGCGATGAACGTGCGCCCCCTAAACACCTTCTGCAGCTTGCTCACACGGCTCGCTGGCTGTCATCCCGAGCGGAGCGAGGGATCTGCTTCTTCCGAAGCAGCCAAAGTTACAATAGGGTTTTGGTATCCGGATTCTTCGCCGTCAGGAGAGAATTTCGGTTTCTTTTTTTACCGCCGCGACCAGCCGGTCCGGATAGTCGCTCATGATTCCGTCAACTCCCGCCGCCATCAGCATGCGCATATGCGCGGGATGATTCACCGTCCAGCATACGATCTGCAAATCTTTTTTCTGCGCTTCCGCAATCATCGCCGGCGTCACCAGGTCTCCGCGCACCACCAATTGACGCGCTCCAATTTCCACGGCTTTGTCGATCGGTTTTTCGATTTGCCCGTCGTACAGCAGCCCGGTCATCAGCGTTGGCTCGATCTTCCGCAAATTCAGCACGATTCCCGGATCGAAGCAAATCACTACCGTGCGCGGTATCTCTCCCGATTCGCGCAGCGCAGCCACCAGCGCGTGCTCCCCGCCCCACGTACCGTCGGGCTTCAGCTCCATATAAAAAACCACGTCGTTCTTTTTGGAAAACTCCAGAAGCTCTTCCAGCATGGGGATCCGCTCCCCGACAAATTCGCTTCCGAACCACGAGCCGGCATCCAGACGCCGCAGCTCCGCGAGCGTCATATCGTGCACGGCGCCCTGCCCGTTCGTGGTGCGATTCACGGTGGCATCGTGAATGGCCACGAAGTGCGCATCGCGCGAGAGATGCAAATCCGTTTCCACGAACGTCGCGCCCAGCGCAGCAGCTTTCTTAAACGCCGCCAAGGTATTCTCCGGCGCGTGCCCCGATGCTCCGCGATGGCCAATCACCAGCACTCAGCTAACTCCTTCTTCTTCAATTCGTATCTTTTTTGCAACACTACTGCTCTCAAAAAGTTTCGCATAAAACTCTATGCTTGTTGCGTCTATTCTTGAAAATATGCTAACACCTCCTCTGGGCACGAAACCGTGCATCCACTGCCCTGCTTCTTGAATCTAAATACTTGAAACACGAGAGAGCGAAAGGACAATCGTCCGGGAGGTAAATATGAGAAAGGAACTCCGGGCCCTGTTTGTAATGGCGTTGCTCGCCGCGCCTTATATGGGATTGCCATATTCCGCAACGGCTCAACCGCAGGAGAACAAAAAACAACGCAGCGAAATGAAGTATGGGGAAAAGCTGACGAAAGAAGTCCGGCACCAGCTCGTGATGTTGCCGTGGTATTCCGTGTTCGACAATCTCGCGTATAAAGTGGAGGGCGACAAGGTGACGCTCTACGGCGAGGTGACTCGGCCAACTTTAAAGTCCGATGCCGAGTCCGTTGTAAAGAGCATCGAGGGAGTCACCACGGTTGTGAACAACATCGAGGTTCTTCCCTTGTCGCCGATGGATGACCAGCTCCGCCGCGCGGTGTTCCGCGCCGTTTACGGAGATTCCGGCCTCTCGCGCTACTCGGTTCAAGCAGTGCCATCCATCCATATCATCGTGAAAAACGGCAACGTCACGTTGGAGGGTGTGGTGGACAACGAAACCGATAAAAACCTTGCGAACCTTCGCGCCAACGGGGTTCCCAATGTATTTTCGGTGAAGAACAATCTCGTAGTCGCCGGCAACGGCAAGTAAACCTGGTAGCAGCAACGGCAATTTTTCGCATGCTCGGGGCCGCACTATGCGGCCCCGGTCACCCCACCTTTTTGCATTTGCCGAGAGATGCGCCGCGCCGTTTCTTTCAGCGCTTCGATAATGCGCGGCATGCTGGCTTCATCTGTCTGCGTCAATGTGCCGCTGGCGCCGAGCGCCGCAGTTACATTTCCAATGGTGTCAAAGATGGGGGCGCCGAGGCACCGCGCGCCTAAACTATTTTCTTCATCATCCACGGCGTATCCCGACTGCTTGACGTGCTCTAGCTCCGCAATGAGCCGCGTGATGGAGGTGATGGTTTTCGGCGTTCTTTTTTTCAGGCCCTGCTGCTTGACAATGTTTTCGATGTCGTGTTTGGACAGCCAGGCCAGCAGGCATTTTCCGACGCTGGTGGAATGCAAAAACATCCGGCGTCCCACCCAGGTGTTCACCTTGAAAAATCCCGGCGCTTCCACCTTTTCAATGTAGACGGCTTCGCCTTGATCCAAGACCGCGAGGTGCACGGTCATTCGAATTTTCTCGCCGAGTATCCTCATAAATGGAAGCGCGACGTCGGCGATGTCGAGGTTGGCCTGCGCGTCGCCGCCGAGACTCAGAATTTTCAAGCCCAGACGATACCGCCCGGTTTCCGCTTCGCGTCGAAGATAGCTGCGTTTTTCGAGGGTTCGAAGGATGTAGCTCGCGGAGCTTTTGGGTATTCCGAGTTTGCGGCTGATTTCCGCGTTGGTGAGTCCATCGCGGCGTTGCGCGGCGGCTTCCAAAATATTCAGGGCGCGCTCGACCGCGACGGCGGGACTGGCGTCTGAGACTGGCATGGGGGCTTCTCCTATAAGTTTCCGTTATGTCCACAGTATAGAATACATGTTCAGGATATTGAACAGACACTTGCAACTATTCCTGGGATCCAGGTATCAATGGACAGGGAGAGTTGAACAGATGTTCAACATATTGAACACCGTGGCGAAGCTGAGAAATTACTCGCCACTGGTGTGCAAATTTCTCGACAATGTGACCAAGTTGTTCCACGCCTGCCGATTGGCTACGGGGCGCCGCTGTTATCTTCTTGAACAGCTTGGCCTTAGAAACGACGGTCTAGAGGCAATTGGCCTCCCAATTGCCTTATCTATCCAGCCGGCCCTGATTCATTTTGGTAAAGGAAGGGGATAAGGCAAATCATGGCATCTGTTACGACGAAACTGAATCCGTCATTGGAGCCCCTGCCCTTCTCGAATCGCATCGTGCCGGTCAATTCCACCCCAGAGGATTTCGATGCCGCTCGCGATCTCCCCGAGGGATTCCTCGAATTTCTGGCGCCGCTGCACGCCGCGCTTACGCTGCGACAGCGCGCTTTGGTCGCACGCCGGGATTATGCCTTGGCCGAAGCGCACGCCGGCAAGCTTCCCGATTACCTGCCGCCTTCTGTGGCCACAACGAATTCCTGGCGCATTGAGCTTCCGATGTGGTGCGCGGATCAACGGAACCAGATGACGGGACCGGCGGACGACGCCGATCTCGTTGTGAAAATGCTGAATTCCGGCGCTCCTGGCGTGATGCTCGACCTGGAAGACTCCACCGCCAACGCCTGGGAGCACAACGCTCGCGGGATCAAGAACATCCTCGAGGCGCTCGCTGGGCGGCTCACGTACTTCGACCGCAAGCGCAACAAGACCGTGGGGATCAATCCGAGCTCGACGGTCATTCTCACGCGGCCCCGCGGATTGCATTTGCATCAAGCCGGAGTTCTGCCGGGGGAATTACTACCGGCTGCACTTTTCGACGTTGCGATGGTGGCTTATCAGGTGGACTTCAGCGCGCTGAAGCATCCTCTATGCATTTACATTCCCAAGTCCGAATCGGCCGACGAGGCGCTGTGGTGGCGCGACCTGTTCCAGATGATTGCGCGGCTCAAGGGCCTGCCAACGAATGCCATTAAGTGTATGGCGCTGGTGGAATCGCATCCGCTGGCTTTTCAAATGGAAGAATTTGCCTGGAATCTTCGCGACCACATCGTGGGGTTGAATCTGGGCCGCTGGGACTACATGGCCAGCTTGATCCATTTCAATCTCGAAAATCCCGGGTGGGTTTTGCCGGACCGCAACACCATTCCGCACAACGTGGCGTTTTTCCAGAATTTGCGAAATCTGTTGCCGGACATTTGCCACAAACACGGGATGCTGGCAATCGGAGGGATGACCGCTCTGTATCCCAGCCGCGAAGATGCGGAACTGAATGCGCGGGCGCTTAAGGTCCTTGCCGAAGACAAAAAGAACGAAGCCAACTCGCTGATGGACGGCGCGTGGACAGGACACCCCGATCAAAATGAAATCGCCGTGAGCCAGTTCCCTGCTCCGAACCAGCTTCAGGCGCGCCCCACGAACGGCGGCACACATCCGGATCTTCGCCCGCTTCCCACGGGAGTCGGCCAGCGCACGCTGGCCGGAACGCGCGCGGCGGTGCGCACCGTCATTCGCTACCGCAATGGAGTGCTGAACGGCAAGGGCGCGAGTCTGCTCGATGGATATATGGAAGACCTCGCGACCGATCGCATCTACCGGCTGATGATCTCTCAGCGCATGAGGCATTCGGACAGAGTGGAGATTCTCGGTGAGACAGGCTTGCCAATCCGACATACGCCGGAATTGATCCGCGATCTTTTTGAAGAGGAACTCGCCCGGCTATTGCGCGAAACGGCGGCCTCTACTGATCCGTTGGCAGCTGCGACGCTCCGAGAAGCGCGGGCGATCAGTGAAGAGATGATTCGGCGCGAGGAATTCAATCCGGCGTGAGAAGAGTTCTTGGTTTTTGGTTGGTAAGTTGTAAGAAGTAGCTCTAAGCAGTGGAAGAAAACGAAAGAGCAAGGAGAAACGGATGTCATCCAACGGAACGAACGGGGCAAATGGTAACGGCAACGGCCACAAGCATCACGCACTCAACAACTGGAGCACCGATCCCCGCTGGTCTGGCATCACGCGTCCTTATTCTTACTCGGATGTGGTGCGGCTGCGCGGCTCGATCCAGATTGAGTACACACTGGCGCGGCTGGGAGCAGAACGGCTGTGGAATCTGATGCACGCGGATGCCTACATTCCCGCGCTCGGCGCCATTACGGGCAATCAAGCCATTGAAATGGTGCAAGCCGGGCTGAAAGCGATTTACGGCAGCGGCTGGCAAGTCGCCGCTGACGGCAATACCGCGGGCGACGTGTATCCGGATCAGAGTCTCTATCCTTGCGATTCGGCACCGAACCTCGTGAAGCGCATCAATCGGGCTCTGCTGCGCGCGGATCAAATCGAGTCGGCGGAAGGAAAGAAGTCCGGAACGTATTGGTTTGCCCCAATTGTCGCGGACGCCGAAGCAGGTTTTGGCGGATCGCTCAACGCCTATGAACTGATGAAGGCGATGATTGAAGCAGGCGCGGCGGGCGTGCACTTCGAGGATCAGCTTTCGTCAGCAAAGAAGTGTGGGCATTTGGGCGGCAAGGTCGTGGTGCCTACCCGGGAATTCATCGAGAAGCTCGTCGCTGCGCGGCTTGCGGCCGATGTTTGCGGCGTGCCGACGATTCTTATTGCGCGCACGGACGCCAATTCCGCGGGCCTCTTGCTGTCCGACGCTGATGCGCGAGACCGCGAATTTATTTACGGGGAGCGCACGCCGGAAGGTTTTTATCAGTATCGTGGTGGCATCGACGCGGCTATCGCGCGGGGTCTTGCTTACGCGCCGTATGCCGACATGCTGTGGTGCGAAACGTCGACACCGGATCTTGCGGAAGCGAAGAAATTTGCGGCAGCGATTCATGCGAAATTCCCGGGGAAACTTCTGGCTTACAACTGTTCGCCGTCGTTCAACTGGAAGAAAAAACTCGACGACGTGACCATCGCGAACTTTCAGCAGGAACTTGGAAAAATGGGCTACAAATTCCAGTTCGTCACGCTGGCGGGCTTCCACGCGCTGAATATGTCCATGTTCCATCTGGCGCGCGGCTACTCGCAGGCAGGCATGACCGCGTACTCGAAACTGCAGCAGGAAGAGTTTGCCGCGCAGGAACTCGGTTATCGTGCCGTCACGCATCAGCGGTTCGTCGGCACCGGCTATTTTGACGAAATCGCCCAGGTCGTTTCCAGCGGCAACTCTTCCACCACGGCACTGGCCGGATCGACGGAAGCCGAACAGTTTCACGGCGCCGTACCGGCTGCGCCCTCGAACGGACACTCGACAGAAGCACACGCCTGACTATCGGCACGTTCAAAAAAATCCTCATAGGGCGGGATTTATTCCCGCCCTTTTCATTTGGAAGAATGGCTTTGTCCCAGGAACGTCGTTGACCCTGTCGCCTTGCGCAACTAGACTTTGCGGGAATCCGGCCTAAGGGGTTTTCAATGCGACAATCTGCGCTTGCATCTTTGGCTTTGGTTGCGACGGGGATCTGCGCTTTTGCGGGACAGAACTCGCCGAACAGCGAAAAGAGCGGACAGGTCATTCTCCGATGGCTGGGAACCGCCGGATGGGAAATCAGCGACGGGACCACGGTCATCCTGATCGATCCCTATATTTCGCGGATATATGGGCCACAGCCGCCCGGCAGAACACCGTATGTGCGAACCGCTGGAGACACACGTCCGCTGTATGAATGGGACTCCCCTGCGACGCCGGATCTGGCGGCTATTGACGCACACGTCCAACGAGCCGATTTCGTCCTCGTCACCCACACACACTACGACCACGTCCTAGATGTACCCCAGATCGCACTCAAGACTCATGCCACGGTCATCGGGACGGAGAGCACCGAGAATGTGCTGCGCGCTTATAAGGTTCCCGAAGAGCAACTGATTACCGTGCGCGGCGGAGAAGATTATGAGTTTGGGGCTTTTTCTCTCAAGGTGATTCCGAGCCTGCACAGCCCTCTGGACCGCAAGCACTATTTCAGCTCAGAAAAAGCTCCTGAAGGCATGAAGGCTCCCCTGACGCTGCGGCAAATGCACCCGGAGGGAGGCACGCTCGCTTACTTGATTCGATTTCACGGCCATCAGATTCTCGCGTTTGGCGGAATGAACTACATCGAGCGCGAGATTGTAGGATTGGAACCGGACGTCGTTTTGGTGGGTGCGGCAGCTTCTCGGAAGGAAATTCACGACTATTCTGGCCGGCTCATGCGAGCGTTGCATTTTCCGGCGCTCGTGCTGCCCACACACTGGGACAATTTTACGGCTCCGTTTGAGGCATCTCAGCAGCCTTCGATTGATGCGCTGCAATCTTTTCTGGAGGAAATCAAAGCAGCCTCCCCGAAGACAAGGGTCATTACGCCAAAATATTTTGAGGCGATTCCACTGGTATGACTGCTCAGTAAGACTTCGGAAAAGCGATCGGGTCAAGATTAGGCGTTGGGCCAGTCCTGGCCGTCGGGATAGGAGCGGCGCTTCGGGAGCGTGGGGACGAATCCCACGGTCTTGGCGTTAGTCATCACGGCTTGAAAAGCTTCGTGGAAGGCATCCATTTCCGGTTGGGTGCCCACGGTGATGCGCACATACGTCGGCCAAACGGGCCAGACGCGTCCGATATACACGTTGCGTTTGGCCATCGCGTCGATGACTTCTTTGGCGGGGCGCTTGGCATCGACCATGAAAAAATTGGTCTCGGAGGGAACGTACGCATAGCCTTTGCCGGCGAGCCAATCAAAAGTTTTTTGGCGGATGGCGGTATTCAATTGTTTGCGCTCGGAAACGAGGTGCTCGTGCTTCAAGCTGGCGGTTGCGGCCGCCAACGCGGTAATCGGCAAAGCGCTCCCGCTATTGTAGGTCTCCAGTTTCTCGAGTAAGTCGGGACGCCCGATAGCCATGCCGCAGCGAATCCCTGCCATTCCGTAAATCTTCGAAAAGGTGCGCAAGACGATTACATCCTGATTGGCCTTGACGAGATCGAGGACGGAAGAGCCATTCGAAAAATGGATGTAGGCTTCGTCGACGAGCACCACCGAACCTTTTGGTTTCGCGGCGAGTAACTGTTCGATGTCGGAGTGCGGGGTCATGGTTCCGGTCGGATTGTTGGGCGTACACACGTAGAAGAGGCCGGCGTCCGGCGCGGCGGCGGCCATGGCCTTGACATCGTGGGCGTAGGATTTCGTCAGCGGAGTTTTGACGACGCGGGCTCCGGCGATTTTTGCGGCGCGCATTCCGGCTTCGTAGCCGGGATCGGCAGTGACGTAGCTTTTCGCCGGGGAAGTGAATGAAAGCACCGAGAAATGCAGCGGCTCGCTGGATCCCGGAAAAACGCGCAGGTATTCCGGCTTCAGCCCTTCCATCTCCGTGAAAGTTTTGACGAATTCTTCCTTGAGCCAGTAGGAATAGCGGCCGCCCTGCGGGGCCATCTCCACGATGGCCTTTTGCGCAGCGTCGCACGGCCCGAGGGGGTTTTCATTCGCATCGATCACCACCGCTCCGGGATGAAAAGTCTTGCGGTCCTCCGCGGCGAGCGTCGCTTCGGTAGCGATACGGAAAGCCATCGCCGCCGTGGCCGCAGCCGACAACTGCAGAAACGTCCTTCGCGAACCGTTGGAAAGAATCTCGTTGGTTTTCATGCGGGCCTCCTCATAGGTACGAATATTTGCGTGGAGTAGTGGTGCTGCTGTGCTCCCAATGCAAAATCGCCAGGATCGGTCTATGCGACCTGCGCCTCACTATAGCACCGAATTGGGGGAGGATTTAAGAGGCAATCGCACTAGTCACGGATCGGTATAGGCACTTGAATTTTGGATGGCGATCAACGAAACATTTGATGGCCAGAACCGGATAGATTCTATCGGACGGCGTGCTTTACGCTTTTGTTTTTCGATGGTGCATTGCGAATTCTGGGAGGGGGCATGGCTCAAACAGCAAGAATTTCTACGGTTTCGCCTTCCATCGCGCAACGGATCGGTGCGTTGGACTGGGACGGTGCAGCGAAGTCCCTTTCGGAACGTGGCTATGCGGTTACAAGTTCGATTCTAACGCCTGCAGAATGCGATTCCCTCGTCGCGCTGTACAACGATGCAAGCCGGTTTCGCAGCCACATCATCATGGAGCGCTATCGCTTCGGAATCGGGGATTATAAATACTTCGCCAACCCGCTGCCGGAATTGGTTACTGAATTAAGAAGCGCCGCTTATCCGCACCTGGCGGAAATTGCTAATCACTGGGCGGGCACGCTGGGTGAGGCGGCTCGTCAATACCCTCGCGACCATGAGGCATTTTTGAAGACTTGTCACAAAGCAGGGCAGGCCAAGCCTACGCCGCTGATGCTGCACTACGAGGCCGGAGGTTTCAACTGTTTGCATCAGGATCTCTATGGCGACGTCAGTTTTCCGCTGCAAATGGTATTTCTGCTTGGCCAGCAAGGGCGCGATTGGGAAGGCGGAGAATTGGTGCTCGTCGAGCAACAACCGCGCGCGCAATCCAAGGCCCAGGTGGTTGTCGCCGATTGCGGACAAGCGATCATTTTCACGACGCGCGATCGGCCGGTCAAAGGCTCGCGCGGCTACTACCGCGTCAATTTGCGTCATGGGGTCAGTCGCGTGCATCGCGGCACGCGCTACACGCTGGGGGTCATTTTCCACGACGCGAAATGACGAGCGGAGTGGTCAAGCGAGTGAGCGAGAAGCGAGACCGGATTTTCGTTGATCAATTGGCGGCAAAACTTAATTATTCGTGCCCGCCACCGAGTTCGCGGACGATGGAGCCTACGAAGGATTTGGCGTCGCCGAAGAGCATGAGCGTCTTGTCGAGATAATAGAGCGGGTTTTCAATTCCTGCGAAACCGGCGCCCATACTGCGTTTGATCACCATCACGGTGCGCGCTTTGTCCACGTCAAGAACGGGCATGCCAAAAATCGGGCTTGAAGCGTCGGTGCGCGCGGCGGGATTGGTCACGTCGTTCGCGCCAATCACCAGGGCCACGTCGGTCTGAGGAAAATCTCCGTTGACATCTTCCATGTCTAAGAGCTTGTCATAAGGAATGTCCGCCTCCGCGAGGAGAACATTCATATGCCCTGGCATGCGGCCGGCTACGGGATGAATCCCAAACTTAACGTCGACGCCGCGTTTCGTCAGCGCGTCGTATAGCTCGCGCACTTTATGCTGCGCTTGCGCAACGGCCATTCCGTAACCCGGCACGATGACCACTTTGTTCGCGGCAGCGAGAATCGCCGCTGCTTCCTCCGGCGTTGCGCTGCGCACGGGGCGCGCCTCTTGTTTGCCTGCGGCCGCCGCCTGCTCCTGCCCGAAAGCGCCAAAGAGTACGTTCGTGAATGAGCGATTCATCGCTTTCGACATGTTGACGGAAAGAATCAGGCCGGAAGCTCCGTCCAACGCACCGGCAATAATCAGCAACTTACTGTCCAGCACGAAGCCCATTGCCGCCGCGGAAAGTCCTGCATAGGAATTTAGAAGCGAGATCACGGTGGGCATATCCGCGCCGCCGATAGGGATGATCATCATCACGCCAAATAAGAGTGGAATACCGACAATGAGCGGAAACAGCTGCGTTTTCTCAGGGTGCGCAACCAACATGCCCGCGACAACGATCGCCACACCGAGGAGTCCGAGGTTGACGATGTTCTGTCCCTTATAGGTGATGGGCCGCTGCGGCAGTACTTCCTGCAATTTCCCTGCGGCCATCAAGCTGCCGGTAAACGTCAGCGATCCGAGGATAACTTCCAGCGAGAGGACGCCCATCATGAAGCGCGGGACGTCCGGGGTGCGCAAATAAAATTCGGCGGTGCCGACCAGCGTCACGCAGAGCGCGCCAAACGCGTGGCTCAATGCCGTCCGCTGCGGAACGGCGGTCATCGCCACTTCACCGAGCGGCACGCCGATGATTGTTCCGAGCACCAGGGCGATGACGATCCATTTGTACTCGACAATGCCGCGGTTCAATAGTGTTCCGGCAATCGCCAGCAGCATACCCAGTTCACCCGCAAAGACGCCGCGGCGCGCGGTCGTCGGCGAGCTCAGCCATTTGAGCGCGAGAATGAAAAGCGCCGTGGCAATCAGGTAAGTGATTTCGACAAAGCTTTCCGAGCCGAGCAGGTTGGTCATGGTTTCTTCGGCCCGCTGGCTTTGAACATTTTGAGCATGCGGTCGGTAATCAGGAAGCCACCTACGATGTTGCTGGTAGCGGCGACGATGGCGATGGTTCCGAGGATTTTCGCGAGCATCGCTCCGTGTGCGTGGTACTCACCGGCAAGAATGATGGCGCCGACGACAGCGATAGCGTCGAGCGCGTTGGTCAAAGACATCAAGGGTGTGTGCAGAAGTGGGGAAACGCGCCGTATGACTTCAAATCCGATAAACGCGGCGAGCATGAAAACATAGAGGCTAGTAAGCAGATCCAGCTTCATGATTTCGCCACCTCCTTCGATTCAGCCGGCAGCGCAGGGAGAGAAAAAAATTCTCTTACGCGCGGGTTGACCACTTCTCCGCCATGCGTCAACATCGTCTCGTACACGATTTCGTCGTCCATGTTCAATTGCAGCTTCCCATCCTTCACGAGATGCACCAGGAAGGCGCTCACGTTTCGCGCATACATCTGGCTGGCGTGATAAGGCACGGTGCTGGCCAAATTGAACCACCCGATGATCGTCACTCCATGCTCCACGACAATTTCTCCCGGGCGAGTCAGTTCGCAGTTGCCTCCGCGCTCGCCAGCCAAGTCGATAATTACCGACCCGGGCGCCATGCTCGCGATCATCTCCTTAGTCACTAGGATTGGGGGCTTCTTTCCGGGAATGACTGCCGCGCTGATCACGACGTCGCTTTCCGCAACGACTTTTCCAAGCAGTTCACGCTGGCGTTTATAGAAATCTTCATCCTGCGCCCGCGCATAGCCGCGCGCGTCCTCGGCATCTTTGGCTTCAATCGGAAGCTCGACGAAACGTCCGCCCAGGCTCTGCACTTGCTCCTTGGCCGCGGGCCGCAAGTCGTAAGCGGAGGCCACCGCACCGAGCCGCCGCGCGGTGGCAATCGCTTGCAAGCCAGCCACGCCCGCTCCGATCACAAAAACGCGGCCTGGAGTAATCGTTCCCGCAGCTGTGGTAAGCATGGGAAAAATTCGCGGCGAGGTATCCGCTGCAAGCACTACTGCCTTGTAGCCGCAAATTGTGGCCATCGAGGAAAGGACGTCCATGCTTTGCGCGCGTGTCGTGCGTGGCATCAATTCCACGGAAAACGAAGTCACACCTTTGGCGGCGATTTCCTGAATGGTTTCGATGGAGCCTAGCGGCCTCAAAAACCCGATGAGTACCTGGCCGCTGCGGAAGAGCGGAACATCGGCCTTGCCGGTCTTGTCGTTGGACCCGTGACAGAGGATTTGCACCACAATGTCCGCGGCGCGAAACACTTCGGCGCGATCGGTGGCGATCTTCGCGCCTTTTGCGGCGTAGTCCGCGTCCGGATAACCTGCCCCTGCTCCGGCTCCCGCCTCCACCACCACTTGCAGGCCTGCCTTGATCAAATTTGGAACGGCTGCGGGCACCAGCGCCACGCGGCGCTCTCCGGGAAAACTCTCTCGGGGCACACCTAC
>Ga0137415_10002241_pt1 | contig 19271 bp, 22 predicted proteins | sample CZODoug3_1_1_16f_FD_183082 | JGI IMG/M metagenome (GOLD analysis project Ga0137415, IMG submission 183082) | Vadose zone soil fungal communities from Angelo Coast Range Reserve, California, USA - CZODoug3_1_1_16fungal (Hybrid Assembly) | ecosystem: Environmental > Terrestrial > Soil > Vadose...
GATCGAGTAGGGCATCAACGAAGATATGTTTGGGGCTATCTGGGTCCTGCCCGAAACCTGCTGCCGCCGGGTTAAGTGCAATCCACAAGCCCAAAAGAAGTTCTACGGAGCGAAGGGTGAAATGGATAAGGCTGGGCCTCCTATCGAAGTTCGGATACGAGCAGTTTTTATACCGGCATGACTGCCGGACCGTTGGGGGGCAGGTGGAGGCGTGGCTCTGTTAAGGACTGCACCTGCTCGAGAGTGGCGTCCGGCGCGAGTTCGCGAAGGACGAGACCTTGCGGGGTGATGTCGATAAAGGCGAGTTCGGTGACGATATGATCGACGACTTCGACGCCAGTGAGGGGCAAGGTGCACTTTTTCAGAATTTTGGGCTTGTTGTCGCGGGTGGCGTGCTCCATCGCGATGAAGACGCGCTTCGCACCCGCAACCAGGTCCATCGCGCCACCCATGCCTTTCAGCATTTTGCCGGGGATGGCCCAATTGGCGAGCGTTCCCTTTTCATCCACCTGCAGCGCGCCGAGGACGGTGAGGTCCACGTGTGCGCCGCGAATCATCGCGAAAGAATCGGCGGAAGAAAAATAGCAGCTGCCGGGGAGTTCGGTGACGGTTTCCTTGCCGGCGTTGATGAGGTCGGGATCAACTTCGGATTCTAGCGGATAAGGGCCGACGCCGAGCATGCCATTTTCCGATTGCAGGATGACGTCCATGCCGGGCGGGACGTAATTGGCAACGAGAGTGGGCATGCCGATACCAAGATTGACGTAGAAACCGTCGCGAAGTTCCTTGGCGATGCGGCGTGCGATGCGTTCGCGTTTTTGGTCTTCGGTTAAAGGCATCAGAAGCTCACAGTCGACAGCCGACAGTCTACAGCTAAAAACAAGGAGGCCGGTCTAAAGACCGGCCACTACAACTTTTGTACCGTGCGCTTTTCGATGCGCTTTACGTAATTGGCGCCCTGGAAGATGGCATTGACGTAGATACCGGGCGTGTGGACCTGATCGGGCGGGAGCTGGCCGGGTTCGACTAGTTGCTCGACTTCGGCGATGACGTAGTCGGCGGCGGTGGCCATCACGGGATTGAAGTTGCGCGCGGTTTTGCGGAAGACGAGATTGCCCCAGCGGTCGCCTTTCCAGGCTTTAATAAACGCGAAGTCGCCGCGCAGGGCGCGCTCCAGAACGAAGTGGCGGCCGTCGAACTCGCGTGTCTCTTTGCCGTCGGCGACCATGGTGCCGTAGCCGGTGGGCGTGTAAAACGCGGGAATGCCCGCGCCGCCGGCGCGCAGGCGTTCGGCGAGGGTACCTTGCGGATTCAGCTCCACTTGCAATTCGCCGCTCAGAACTAGCTGTTCGAACAGCTTGTTCTCCCCGACGTAGGTGGAAATCATTTTCTTAACCTGGCGATTTTGCAGCAGCAAGCCGATTCCGAAGTCGTCCACCCCGGCATTGTTACTAACCACAGTCAGGTCCTTGGTGCCTTTGCTACGCACAGCGCCAATGAGATTTTCCGGAATGCCGCAGAGACCGAAGCCGCCCATCAAAATCGTCATGCCATCGCGCAGGTTGGCGATGGCGGCGTCAGCGGAAGCGATGCGTTTATCCATGGCGTTCTTGTTGCATAGGCTTTAGCTGTGTCTTCCTGCACTTTCAGAGATTGTCTTCGATTCTAGTGATAGCTGCTTACGCGAGGCAACTCTAGTCCGCACAGGCTAAAGCCTATGCTACTTGCGGGCGCTGGACCAATTCCAGTCTTCGGGAGATTTGACTAGACCTGCGGAGACTGGATTCCGTTCGATATAATGCCGGATCCTTTCGAAGGATACGGGATTGCGCACCCAATGATCGTACGATTCTTGCTGCCAAAATGGCAGGCCGGTCCGATTGAGCAAATGGTTGCAAGCGCGAGCCGAGGTGCCTTTGATGGCTTTAGTAATTAGCTTCAACTCCACTTTTGGTTCCAGCAGCAAGTGCACATGATTGGGCATGAGCACATAAGCATGCACCTCGCACCATCCCTCCTGTCCAACTTCGTCGATTGCATTCTCGACGGCCTTGGCAATTCGGGTGTCCTTCAGCCAGACCGGGCCGAAACCAGCCCCATCAAGTTTCTTATCGAGGCGCAGAAACTTCTTCCCTTGCTCTAACGTATTGTCCCGGTGCAACTCCGCCATGAAAATCGCAGGCAAGGATCCATGCAAACGCCAGGTGAGGAACAGGCTCCTTCCTTCTGGGAGCCAATGCGGCAAATTGCGCTCGTAGTAAACCATTGGCAGGACGCTGTTAAGTTTAACATATCGGTTATATTTATAGTTTATTATACTACGCGGAGTTGGGAGCGGAAGGCGTGCGGCGTCAGGCCGGTGATGCGGCGAAATTCGCGGGTGAAGTGGCTTTGGTCGGCGAAGCCGGTGAGCAGGCTGATTTCGGCAAGCGGCAATTCCGGGTCGAGCAGATAGCGGCAGGAAGCGCGGACGCGGAGGCGGCGGGTGTATTCGCCGATTCCTTCGCGCTGAAAGCGACGGAAGACGCGGGATAGGTGCACGGGATGAACGCCAGCCGTGGCGCTCAGGTCATCGAGCGTCAGACGGACGCAACATTCGGCGTGCAATTTATCTAGGACGCGCGCGAGCCACAGCGGAGCGTGTTTCTTCTCCTGAAGAGGAAGCCGCGCCGCAAGGGCCGTCGCTTCCGCGAGCAGGCTTTCCACGCAAAGAGGGTCGGCCAGCTCGACCGCAAAGGTTTCTCGAAATAATTGCATCGCCAGCCAAAACAGCGGGCCGCCGCGTGCATCCTCGCATCCCTGATCGAGCTTTCCGGAACATTCGGCAAGCCGCGCTTTCCAACCGGGACGCAGCTCGACGTGGAAAAACCGCAAACCGCCCGGCGCGATTTCATCCTGATGTGGAATGCCCGCGGGACGGAACATCAGCGACATCGGTGAAAATTGTTTATGCTGGCGGCCGTAGCGCTCGCCATAGAACCCGCTGAGCAGCAACCCAAAGAAGGGAAGCTCGTGCGAATGCATCGGCAGCTTGCGCGGGACGGGATGGCGCAGGTCGCTGAAGACCGCCCCGGAATGCTCCAGGCGATGGCGGACGGCGCCAAAGAACTGGCCGCCCTGAAGGCGGGACTCCCCATTAGAGATTAGCTGTGCTTTAGACATGGAGATTCCGGGCGCGGAAAGAGGTTGCTTTTGTTCTAGACGCGGTAAGGAGGGATTGGTTAGTTTCGTGCACGGGTGGGCGAGCCACCGACGGAGGATAAGCGATGATTCGAATTGGCGTGCTGTTGGGCATCTCGTTGGCGTTGTTAATCCTGGGAAGCTTACTTCCCCCCGCTAACCCGGCGAATCCCGTTCCCGCGAACCTGCCTCAATATACGGCGGACGGGCAGTTAAAGTTCCCGGCAAATTATCGCGAATGGGTCTACCTGAGCACGGGGATCGACATGAACTACCGGCCGAATGCGGGGATGAACCATTCCATGTTCGATAACGTGTTCGTGAACCCAGAGTCGTACAAATATTTCGTGGCCAACGGCACCTGGCCGGACAAGACCATGCTGGTGCTGGAAGTGCGCGGCGCGGAAACCAAGTCCGCGATCAACAAGGCGGGGCATTACCAGACTACGGAAGTCATGGGCCGCGAAGTACACGTGAAGGATGAGGGCCGCTTTCCCGGAAAGTGGGCGTTCTTTGGTTTTGACGATGCCCCTACAGCCAAGATGTTTCCTACGGAGATGGAGTGCTATTCGTGCCACGCGCAACACACGGCGGTGGATACGACCTTTGTGCAGTTCTACCCCACTCTGATTGAAATTGCGAAGAAGAAGGGGACGCTCAGCGCAGCGTATTTGAAGGAAGAGCCGTCAGCGAAGTAAGACGATCGGAGCAGGTGGTAGCACAGGCTTTAGCCGGTGTAGTGTGGACTACTGGGTTCACAGGCTAAAGCCTGTGCTACAGGGAGCGGAGGAGTTTGTATAGTTCGTTGGCGGCGTCGAAGTCGGCTTCGAGTTCGCGGGAACCGAGGCGCTCGCGTAGATCGTCGAGGCGGCGGGCGAAGAGATCGAGTGCCGCGGAGAGCACTTCCCTGTTAGTGAGAACGATGTCGCGCCAGGTGGCATAGGAACTGCCGGCGAGGCGCAGCGTGTCGCGCAGGCCGGGGCCCGCAAGGGTGATGGGCAGGCCGTTCTCGTCAAGACGGTCGTAGAGGAACGAGCCGAGCGCCACGGCGGTGAGTTGCGGCAGATGCGAAGCGAGCCCGACTGCGTAGTCGTGCTGCTGCGCGCCAAGCCATGACGGGCGCGCACCCAATTTTTCCAGAATTTTCGTAAAGGCGATGATCCGCGGGTCGCGGTCTTCCTGCGAAGGGCCAACGAGCGCGTAAGTGGCTTTTTGAAACAGGTCCGCGTCCGATTGCGCGAATCCGGAAAGTTCGCGCCCCGCCATCGGATGTCCCCCGAGAAAAATGGGGCTGGATTCTTCCTCTTCGAAAAGTTCAACGGCGGCAGTGCAAATTCGCAGCTTGGTGCTGCAAGCGTCGGTGACCAGGGCGTGAGGCGCGGCGTTTTGTGCGATTTCGGGCAAGATGTCCAGTGTGACGCCGATCGGCAGGGCAATGTAAATCAGGTCGGCGCCGCGAATGGCAGGCTCGATGGCCCCCGAAAATGTCTGGTTCGCCACACCGGAGCTTTTCAGTTGGTGCGCGACCTCTTCGCGGTCCCAGCCGGCGATGATCATGTCCGGCGTGTATTTTCGAAGGGCCTTGGCGAAAGAGCCGCCGATGAGCCCGGTGCCGAGAATGACGACGCGTTGAATGAGATGGGGCATCGTTACGCGACGCGGCGTCCCACGGCGGGCGCGATGATGCGAATTTCGCTCATAAGCTGCGCGAACTGCGTGGGCTCCAGCGATTGCGCGCCGTCAGAGAGGGCGTGGTCGGGATCGTTGTGAACTTCGATGAGCAGGCCATCGGCGCCGGCGGCCACCGCCGCGCGGGCCATCGCACCGACTTTGTCGCGGCGACCGGTACCGTGCGACGGATCGGCGAAAATTGGAAGATGCGAAAGTTTCTGGATGACGGGGATGGCGGCGATATCCAGCGTGTTGCGAAGGTACGTATCAAAGGTGCGGATGCCGCGTTCACAGAGAATGACATCGTAGTTCCCGCCGGCCAGGATATATTCCGAGCTGAGCAGCAGTTCTTCGATGGTGGCCGACATGCCGCGCTTCAGGAGCACGGGCTTTTGCACTTCGCCGAGGGCGCGCAGGAGAAAATAGTTCTGCATGTTGCGCGCGCCCACCTGGAATATATCAACGTAAGCGCTCATCATCTGGATTTGCGAGGCATCCATCACTTCGCTGACGACGAAGAGGCAGAATTTGTCGGCAGCTTCGCGCATCAATTGCAGGCCCTTTTCGCCCATACCTTGGAACGCATACGGCGAAGTGCGCGGCTTGAACGCGCCGGCGCGCATGATTTTGGCCCCGGCTTTGGAAACGGCTTCGGCAACGGCAAGGATTTGCTCCCGCGATTCGACCGAGCACGGGCCGGCGGCGACGACCACTTCGGGGCCACCAATTTTCACGCCTCGGCCGAGATCGATCACCGTGCCCTGTGGTTTAAAAGCACGACTGGCGAGTTTGAAGGGTTGCGTGATGCGTACAACTTCCCGCACGCCTTGCAGCAGCTCAAAATCGCGGTGGTCGAAATCGCGGTGCACGCCGACGGCGCCCAGAACCGTATGGGATGCGCCGGTGGAACGATGGACGTCAAAGCCGCTGGCGACCACGCGGTCAATGACGTGCTGGATCTGCTCTTCGGTTGCGCCTTCTTGCATTACGATGACCATGTTTCGTCCTTAACTCCTGAATATCTTGGGTTCGGGAACTGCGCCCCCGACCGGGCCGGGGCCGCTACAAATTCGCAGAGTCACTTCGAATCTTTCTCTTCGGCCGAGTCACCGTGCATGGCGACGCGTTCGGCGGAGCGCGCTTCGTCGATGATGCGTTCGAACAAACGGCGGATGGCGGCATTCGTCAGCGGGCCGCGATTGTTGCGCGCGGCGTTGGACAGCACTTCGTTTTCTCGGGCCGGCTGATAAATCGGCATCCCCGCAGCCTGTTTCAGGCGCCCAATCTCCAGGGCGCACTGCGACCGTTCATTGAGAAGCTCAACTAACTTTTTGTCAATCTCATCCATGCGCTGCCGCCAGTCGGAAATGTTCATGAATTACCCTCCGATTGGCATCTCTCGTTGGTGAGGAATTCTGGGACGACACTATACGCTGAGATCCTTCGGGCATCCTCATCGGATGCCCTCAGGATGACAAATCGCGGCGGGTTCGCAGCGAGACAAAACGCGTGATTGCGAATCATATGGTGGCCTCGCGACGGGAGAGGCCTTTGCGGCCAGCTTCTTTGAGCAAGTGGACCCGCTCGCGGAGTGCCGAGCAAGCTGCTTCGATCGAGGGAGCCTTTTCAATTTCAGCCACCAGCGCGGAGCCAACCACTGCGGCATCTGCAAGGCCTCCCAACACCGAAACGTGGCCCGGAAGCGAAATACCAAAGCCCACGGCGACTGGCAGCTCCGTGAAGTGGTGGACGCGGCGCAGCAGCCCGGGAAGATCGTCGGGGAGCGAATCTTTCGCGCCGGTTACACCCGTGCGCGAAATGAGATAAAGGAATCCGGAGGAGCACGCGGAGATTTTCTGAAGGCGCGCGTCATCAGAGGTAGGCGCCGCAAGAAAAATAGTGTCGAGATTTTGCGCGTGAATAATGCGCCGATAGTCTTCGGACTCTTCGGGCGTCAGATCGGTGACGAGGACACCATCCGCCCCAGCTTGAGCAGCAGCAGCGGCAAATTTCTGAAGGCCCATCTGCAACACCGGATTGAAATAAGTGAACAGCACGAGAGGGACCTGGCTGCGTTGCCGGATGCCGCGCACCAGTTCGAGAACACCAGCGAGCGATGCACCCGCTTTCAATGCGCGTTCAGAGGCGCGTTGAATCGTGGGGCCATCGGCAAGCGGATCGCTGAACGGCACGCCGAGTTCAATAACGTCGGCGCCCGCATCCGCCAGGGCGAGAACAAACTTGTGCGTTGCGTCAAGCGACGGATCGCCCGCCGTGATGTAGGCGACGATGCCAAGTTCGCCCGCTGCGCGCAGTTCAGCGAAACGCTTCGAGATACGGGTCGAGTTTTGGGACGCGCTGGTCATTGATGTTGGCAGATTAAAGCAGCCGCTTATACGTGTCCATGTCCTTGTCGCCGCGGCCGGAGAGGTTGATGATGACCAGGTCGCTGGACTTGAATTGCGGCAACCGTTCGATGAGGCCCGCGATGGCGTGCGCGGATTCGAGCGCGGGGATAATACCTTCGGTTAGCGAAAGAAGCTTTGCCGCATCGAGCGCCGCATGATCGTCAACCGCGGCATATTCGGCGCGATGCTGATCCGCGAGCCACGCATGCTCCGGGCCGATCGCCGGATAATCAAGGCCGGCGGAAATGGAATGCGTGGTGGCAATCTGGCCGTCTTCATTCTGCAAGACGTACGTGTAGGTGCCTTGCAGGACGCCAGGACGCGCGCCCGTGAATCCCTGATGCGCAGAGAGACGCGCGGCGTGTTCGCCCAAGCCATTGCCGCGTCCACCGGCTTCGATCCCAACCATTTTCACGTCGGCGTCCTTAAGGAATTCATGAAATAAGCCGATGGAGTTGGAGCCACCACCAACGCACGCATAGAGGTGCGTTGGCAAGCGCTTCTCAGAGGCGAGAATTTGCTGGCGAGCTTCGCGGCCGATGACAGCCTGAAAATCGCGCACCATCGTCGGATAAGGATGCGCGCCGAGGACGGACCCGAGCAGATAATGCGAGTCGCGCACGTTGGTGACCCAATCGCGCATCGCTTCGTTGATCGCGTCTTTCAGGGTCTTGCTGCCAGATTCGACGCCGATGACTTCCGCGCCCAGCATCCGCATCCGCGCTACGTTCAGCGCCTGGCGAGCCATGTCTTCCGTGCCCATGTAAACGGTGCACTGCAAGCCGAGATGTGCGCCGACCGTAGCCGAAGCGACGCCGTGCTGGCCTGCGCCGGTTTCCGCGATGATGCGCGGCTTACCCATCTTCACGGCGAGCAATCCCTGGCCAATGGCGTTGTTGATTTTGTGCGCGCCCGTGTGCAACAGGTCTTCGCGCTTCAAATAAATGCGCGGGCCGCCGAGCTTGGCCGTCAGCCGCGAAGCAAATTGCAGTGGTGTGGGGCGCCCGGCAAAATTTTTGAGCAGTGATTGGAAATCCGCCTGAAACGAAGGGTCGGTCTTCGCAAGCTCGTAGGCGCGCTCGAGCTCATACAGCGGCACCATCAGTGTTTCGGGAACGTAGCGGCCGCCGTAAGGCCCGAAACGGCCCGGCACGGCAGCAGGTATGGTGAGTTGGCTGGTCATGGTCTAGCCTTTTATTGTACTTCGAGTCGCCTCCGTTGCGCTTTTCGGGGCGTATAAATCGGGCGCTACGCGCAAAGTTGCTGATTGGCGCGGGCAACTGCTTCGAAAAAGGCGTTTAGCTTGGCCGGATCTTTTCTCCCCGGCTTCGATTCGACGCCGCTGGTCACATCCACGGCGTAGGGTCGAACGGCAAGGATCGCTTCGGCAACGTTCTCCGGCGTCAGACCGCCTGCAAGAAGAATACGATGAGATTTCGCCGCGGTGTGCGCCAGGCTCCAGTCGGTGGAGTGGCCCGTGCCGCCATATTGGCCGGAGTGTGGCGCGTCGAGCAGGAAGGAGGTAGCTCCGCGATATTTGGCAAATGGCGGTAACGCGCTTCCTTTCTCTAGATGCAAGGCCTTGATCACGGAAACCTTCTTCGCGATTTCAGTGACGAGCTGCGGAGGTTCATCGCCATGTAACTGGGCGGCAGCAAGCCCGAGCGCTTTCGCCAGTGTGGTCACGGCCGCAGCCTGCCAGTTCACGAAGACGCCGACGGCAGAGACGAACGGCGGCAGCTTGCGGATGATCTTGCTCGCTGTGAACGGCGAAATGCAACGCGGGCTTTTGCTGTAGAAATTCAGGCCGATGGCGTCAGCGCCGAGTTCGCAGGCGAGCAGCGCATCTTCGACATTTGTGATGCCGCAGATTTTTACGCGAACCATGAAGAATTATCTCCCGGAAGCGGGCGGCACGAGAAGAGCGCGCAACGCCGCCGCGGGGTCAGGCGAAAGCATGAGATGCTCGCCAATGAGAAACGCGTCAAAGCCCGTGGCGCGCAGGCTTTTCAGATCGTCGTGGGAGCGCAGCCCGGATTCGGCGACCGCGAGGCATTCTTCCGGAATTTGTTCGATCAGCTCGTAAGAAGTTTCCACCCGCACAGTAAGCGTCTTGAGGTCTCGATTGTTCACGCCAACAATGCGGGCGCCGGCGGCCAGGGCACGGTCGAGTTCCTCGCGCGTGTGGACTTCAACGAGTGGTTCCATCCCCAGTTCGCGCCCAAGCGCGATCAGGTCACGGAGCAGTTCATCAGAAAGTGCCGCGACAATCAGCAAAAAACTGTCGGCGTCGTTCGCGCGCGATTCCCAGACCTGCCACGGATCAAAAATAAAATCCTTGCGCAAGACAGGCAGCGCAATTTCCTTACGCGCATCGCGCAAATTCTTCAACGATCCCCGGAAAAACTCGCCTTCGGTGAGCACCGAAAGCGCGGCGGCGCCGGCCGCCGCCAGCGATTTGCCAAGCTCGGCGGCATCAAATGGATCGCGAATGATTCCCCGCGAAGGCGAAGCGGGTTTCAGTTCGGAAATGACATTGATCGCGTCGTGAGAAAGCGCCGCGGCAAAATCGCGGACCGGCGGCGCGGCTTTTACGCCATATTTGAGAGCGGTCTCCGGCAACACCTTCTTGCGGTGATCCACTTCCGCGCGGCGCGCTTCCAGGATGCGGTCAAGGACGGTTCCCGTGTTGGCGTGGGCGTTCATGGGGTTGAACTTGTATGCTAGGGAGTGCGGGCAAGCGTGTCAAATCGTGCCTGATGGTGCCGCTATGCGTGGCGTGCGGTATGCCATATTTAATTTGGCCACCTGAAGGTGGCCGCTACAAGAGTGAGCGGGAGATCGAATGAGTTACAAGGCCAAATACGGGGCGTTGTTGGACGATATCGCGAATGAGGCGGACCGGATGGCGATGAGCTATTTCCGCGGCGGGGCGATGGGCGCGGAACGCAAACGTGATGGCACCGTTGTGACGCAAGCCGACAAGCGCATCGAACAAATGGCCATTGCCAGCGTGAAGTCGAGCGGATTGCCTATGGATGTGGTCGGCGAAGAGACCAGCGCCGAAGTCCCGAAGAGCCCAGCAACCAATGGACGCGCGCGAATGATTATCGATCCGATTGACGGCACGGAGGAGTTTACGCGGGGCATCCCCACCTTCGGAACGCTTCTGGGCATCGAGGAAGACGCGGAAATCGTAGCCGGAATGGTGAGCGCGCCGGCCCTGGAGAAGGGAGCGCGCTGGTGGGCGTATCGCGGCGAAGGGGCCTGGCGCGCGGGCCAGCGGCTTCACGTTTCCCGGGTGCAAAACCTTTCGGAATCCATGATTTTCACAACCGGCACGGGGCCGAGCAAAGACGCGGAAGCGCGGGAGCGCATGCGCCGGCTGGCCGACGCGGCTCGCAACAGCCGCGCGATGGGCGGATTCTGGCAGCACATGCTGGTGGCGGAAGGCGCGATCGAGTGCGCCGTGGACTGGATTTCGAAGCCGTGGGACCTCTCGCCGCTTGGAATCATCGTGGAAGAGGCGGGCGGCAAATCAACCACCGTTGACGGGGAGCGAACGATCTACAAGGGCCGCTTCGTAAGCACGAACGGCCTGCTGCACGACACGGTGTTGAAGTTTTTGCGGTGAAGCAGCCATGATCCGCGTGAAGCGCGTTTACGAAAAGCCCGCGAAGGAAGACGGCTTCCGCCTGCTGGTGGATCGCCTGTGGCCTCGCGGGCTGACGAAAGAGCGCGCGGCGGTGGATTTGTGGATGAAGGAAATCGCACCGAGCGATGCGTTGCGAAAGTGGTTTGGCCACGAACCGGAGAAATGGCCGGAATTTGAAAAAAGGTACCGGAAGGAACTGGCGGAGAAAAAAGATTTATTGAACGAAATTCGCAAGCTGGAATCCGGGCACAAGCTGGTGACGCTGCTTTACGGAAGAAACGACGAAAAACAGAACCAGGCCGTTGTGTTGGCGGATGTGTTGAAGAGGAAACGTTGAACGCAGAGTCCGCGCTGATAATCGTCCAGGAAGAAGTTTGCGCGTGCCGCAAATGTCCGCGGCTGGTGAAATACCGGGAAAAGGTGGCGAAGGAGAAGAGGCGCGCTTTCCGCGAATGGACCTATTGGGGCCGCGGCGTCCCTGGCTTTGGCGATTCGCACGCGCAGCTATTCATCCTCGGGCTTGCCCCCGCCGCGCATGGAGGGAATCGCACGGGCCGCGTTTTCACCGGCGATCGCTCGGGGGATTTTCTATACAAGGCGCTTCACAAGGCGGGATTCGCGAATCAACCTACTTCACTGCACCGCGAAGATGGATTGCAATTGAAGAATGCCTACATCGCGGCGGCTGTGCGGTGCGCGCCTCCCGCGAACAAGCCATTGCCCAGCGAAATTCTTCATTGCCGCGGGTATCTGGAGCGCGAACTGGAAATCTTGCGGCCTCGAGCCGTGCTCGCGTTGGGGAAAATTGCCTGGGACGCCTATCTGGAAATTTTGAAACAACGCGGACAAATCGCCTCCCGTGCCGCCTGCCGTTTTTCCCACGGCGCCGAATGCGTATTCGCGGACGATTTGCCGCGACTCTTCGGCGTTTATCATCCGAGCCAACAAAATACGCAGACTGGGCGCGTGACCGAAGCGATGTATGCCGCCGTGCTGAAGCGCATCCGGGCGTTTCTGACTACTGCTTAGAGCAAGCTGGCCCGTGCCAGCTTCTGCCGACACTATTGGAGGCAGGAACTGACAGAGGTCTTAGCCCACCCGATTGCCATCCGCATAAAGACCGTGCTTTCAATCGGATAGATCATGCCAGGCATAGGCCGCATGGCCCACCATCTGCTCTCCACTTCTTTGAATCGTTTCAGGAGGTTGGTCCATGAAATTTCAGTTAACTCGATTTCTAACCATTGCAGCGTTCGGTGTTGCTTCCGCCTGCGTGTTCGCAGCAGGCATGACGGCACAAGAGGCTCCGGTAATCAGCCGGGACGAATTGCAGACGGAAACGCCCGGCCCGCGCGCCAACGCGCATGCCGCCGATGGCGAGCGGCACGGCTTGCCCGCGGAGACGTTTGCAGTCGTCCCCGGCACGCGTTTCCTGGTTCGCCTTGAAAGTGATCTGAACACGAAAGAAGTACACAAGAATCAGGCGTTCCGCGTGTGCACGCTGGAACCTCTCGAAGCCGGTCAGGGCAACTATCTTCCTCCCGGCGCGGTAATCGCCGGACACGTCAGCCGCGTCGATCCCGCCGGAACGACGGGTCGCGCGAAAATCTGGCTGACCTTTGATGAAATTCAGACGCGCTTCGGCAAGCTGCCAATCGTTGCCGAAGTTGCCGCCGTTCCCGGCGATCACAGCATAAAAGCCGGCCCGCTGCAGGAGGGCGTGATCGAAGGCCGCAGCAGCACTCAGAAAGACGCCGCACAAGCGGCAGCCGCAGGCGCCGCCATGGGCGCAATGCACGGCGTGAAGGACAAGAACAAAAAAGAAGCCGCGGAAGGCGCGGCACTTGGAGCGCTGGAAGCCTACCTGATGGAAGCAGGGCGCGGCCAGGAGATCGATCTGCCCAAGGGCGCGAAGCTCGAACTCGAGCTGGAACGCGCGCTGTATCTCGTCCGCGAGTAAAAACCCACGCCGGTCTGCGAATTCACCCATACCTGAAGCCGCCGGAATGCTTGAGCACCGCCAGGCGCTTGGCATTCCGAAAGGCGCTTGTTACAGTCGTTTCACCCACCCAAAGTGCGACAATAGATTCGTGGTGAGAGGAGACGAGGCAGGCGCATGGGCGATGAAAGCAAAGCGGTACGCACGGTAGAAACCGGTGAGCACAAAGACCGCATCCTGATCGTCGAGGATGAGGACAACGCACGCAAGGGCTACGAGCAGCTTTTGCAGCGGTGGGGCTACGAAGTTCTGGGCGTGAACACGGCCGAGGACGCGCTCGCAAAATTTTCCAATTTCCAACCGGACACGCTGATCGCGGACGTGGAGCTTCCAGGCATGAACGGTCTGGACCTGCTGAAACAACTGGGCGAAGAGCTGCACGATGTTCCGGCAATCATCATCACCGGCAAGGGGAGCGAAGAACGCGCGGTAGCCGCGATCGAATCGGGCGCGTTCTGGTACATCGAAAAGCCGTTGAAGGGGCCGGTGCTGCGGGCGCTGCTGGACCGCGCGCTGAGCAAAGCGCACGACGCGCGGAACCTGGTGGTTTTGCAGCGCCAGTTGCGGGAAGCGGGGCGCCTCGGTGACATCGTCGGCAACTCGAAGCCGATGCAGGAAGTGATGCGCATCATCGAAATGGCCGCGCCAAGTTCCGCGTCAGTGCTTATCACGGGAGAGACGGGCTCCGGCAAGGAAATCGTTGCACGTACGATTCACAAGCTTTCGCCGAGAGCCGTCGGGCCGTTTGTGGCCATCAATTGTTCCGCGATTCCCGAAACGCTGATGGAAAGCGAAATTTTCGGACACGAGCGTGGCGCGTTCACGGGCGCCGCGGAACGCCGCATCGGCTGCTTCGAACTGGCCGACGGCGGCACGCTGCTGCTGGACGAAATTGGCGAAATGCCAGCGCCGACGCAGGCGAAGCTGCTGCGCGTGCTGGAAGACCGCAAGGTGCGGCGGCTCGGCAGCAAAACGGAAACGCCCGTGGACGTTCGCGTGCTCGCGGCGACCAACAAAGATCCTGAGCAGTCCGTCGCCAACGGCGGTTTGCGCCAGGACCTCTATTTCCGGCTGAACGTATTTCACATCCACCTGCCGCCGCTCCGCGATCATAAGGACGACATCCCGTTGCTATCCGAGCACATCTTGCGCGATATCAACGCAAAACACGGCAAAAGCGTGCGCGGCATCGGCGCCGAGGTGCTGGACATTTTCATGAGCCACACCTGGCCCGGAAATATCCGCGAACTGCGCAATGTGCTGGAACGCGCCGCGATCATGTCCGAAAAGGACCTGATTTCGCGAAGTTCCTTGCCCGGAGAGTTCGGCAAGGTTGCTACCAAGGGCCCGAGCGATTTATCTTCCATCAAATTCCCCGTGGGCACGACGGTGGACGCGATGGAACGCGAATTAATCCTGCAAACGCTGCAGGCAACCGGGAACAACAAGACGCGGGCCGCGGAATTGCTCGGCGTGAGCCTGAAGACGCTTCACAACAAGCTAAAGGAATACGGCAGCGAGAAAACAGAAACGGAGTCCTAGCCAGGTATGCAGCTTGGGCTGCGCGCAAAACTGACGATGATCATGACAGGGCTGGTGCTCCTGTCCACCGCGGTGTTGTCGCTGGTCTTTTCGGAACTTCTTCTTCAGCAGGTTCTGCACGACACGGATAAACGCGCAAATGAACTCGCGCGCGAAGCGTTCGATTCCGCGCGCCATGCCCTGGAAGACGCCAAAGCCCAAGGCTTGCGCCCGGCTTCCGAAGATCCGCAGGAAATCCACGATTATGTGGCCCACGCATTCGAAATCAGCGAGGGGCTGACTTCGCGGCTGCAATCGGCCACCGATTCGCCCTCCATCTACGAAGTCACAATCGTGGACAAGGATGACGTCGTTCTTGTGTCCAGCGATCCTTCCCTTGTAGGAAAAACCGCGCTGCGTAAGCCGCCATTTTCGCAACTGGTGCAAAGCTCCTTTGTGCGCCAGGTGCGGGCCCTCGCCGAGCAGGCACGCATCTATGAAGTGGATTACCCATTCAAGTTGCGCGGAAATCCGTTTGGCGAAGTGCGCGTTGCCGTCTCAACCGCTCTCCTGTTCAACGACATCAGGCCGCGCCTCCAGCGCTGGGGTACGATCGCGCTGCTGGCCCTGGTGCTCTCGACTTTCCTTGCGGCGGTGGTAAGCGGCGCGGCGCTGGCGCCCATCCGCGACATCCTGGCGCAACTCGAACGCATCTCCGTCGGTGTGTACGACGCGCCAGCAACGGCGGCGAAGGAGCCGACTGAGACCACCGATGAACTTGGCCAGGTGCGCCAGAAAATTCAGCAGGTGGGGCAGCAACTGCGCGGCGTACACGAAATCTTCAGTTCGTTGCGCGAAAACATGAATTCCGTAATGGCCGGCCTGGAAGACGGGCTGTTGCTTTTCACGAAAGACGCCCGCGCCGTGATGGTGAGTCCAGCGGCCGAAAAATTCCTGGGCGCGCCTGCCGCGGACTTCCTGGGCCGCCGCGTGACGGACATTTTCCCGCCAGGCCATCCGCTGTTTGAAGCGCTGCACCTTGATGGTGACCAACTGACCGAAGGAGCATCAGAAACCGAAGTGTACACGGCGGAAGGCAGGAGGCGTGTGGGCGTGAGTGTTCAGGAAATCCAGGGGGCGGGAGACCGGATGGGCGCATTGATAACGTTGCGCGACCTCGACTCGATTGAAAGCATCAATACGCAATTGCAGGTAAGCGAGCGGCTGGCCGCCGTGGGGCGCATCACTGCGGGCGTAGCCCATGAGGTGAAAAATCCGCTGAACTCAATGCGGCTTTGGCTGGAAAACCTGAAAGAATCGCTCCCCGCCGACGCGGATGGCGCGGCTCTGCAAGCGGTGCACGTGCTCGATGCGGAGATTGACCGGCTCGATGCGGTCGTGAAACGCTTCCTGGATTTTTCACGCCCGATGGACGTGCGCCTGGAACCGACACAGCTTGCCAATTTGTTGCGGGAAGTGCTCGAAGTGGCGCAGCCGCAACTCCAGAAAGCCAATGTGCAGGTGGCGCGGCTCCTGCCGATTGGCATTCCCGAAGTCTTCGTGGACCGCGATTTATTGAAGCAGGCGGTGCTGAATCTGGTTCTGAATGCCGTCGAGGCCATGCCGACCGGCGGGCAACTGCAATTAACGCTGAGCCGGCGCGGAGAAATGGCGGAGATCACCGTAGGCGACACCGGAAAAGGAATCCCGACGGAAGACAGGCAGAAAGTGTTTCAACTTTTCTTTACAACGCGGCCGGGCGGAAGCGGCATCGGACTTGCCAGCACCTTCCGAATTGTGCAGCTTCACAACGGTTCGATAAACTTTACATCGGAGGTTGGCCGCGGAACGACATTTCGGATCGAGTTGCCGCTCGCCGCTTAAGCATGCAGATCATCCCCGCCCTGATTTACACGAACGAGCGTTCGTCGAAGAAATTTCTGCTGCTGGCGTGCGTTTGCGCGCTGCTTTGCGGCGGCTGCGTTCCAAGGAAACGTCCCTCGTTTCCAGTGAGCCAGCTTGCCATGAATCATCCCGTGGCGCCGCAGCCGCTCGATGTAAGCCTGACCGATCCGCCGGATATTCCTTTTGAAGTGGCGCTTGTGCCGCGCCTCGTCTTTCCTCGCGGGACGCCTGCCAAGCCGCGTGTTGCCGCTACTACGCCGGCGCCGGGCCCCGCGTCCGCCGAAACACCGCGCGACCCCACCATCGCCCCTGAGCTCAGCGATGAGCAGTTGTCGGCGGCGATATCGGAAACTCAGCAAAGCCTGATTGTGGCGGAAAGAAATCTGGGTCTCGTCCAGGGCAAGACACTGGGTTCGGCGCAACAGGATCTGGTCTCCAAAATACGCGGCTTCGTGGACAGCGCGCGTGAAGCAATGAAGCAAAACGACTGGCATCGTGCTCGCTCGCAAGCCAAGAAAGCCGAAGTCCTATCGAAGGAATTTGCCCCGAACCCGTGAGCGCGGTCCCCAACCACCGTTTCCGGGCAGGCGTTGGGCTAGAATAAGTCCATGAAACTCTACGATGCAGTTGTGGCCGGCGGCGGCCTCATCGGCGCGTCGATCGCGTTTGAGTTAGCCGCTGAGGGACTGAGCGTTGCGGTGTTCGACGCGCAGCATCCCGGCCGCGAAGCTTCCTGGGCCAGCGCGGGCATGATTTCTCCTGCGCCGGAAAGTTCAGAGATGGCGTCCCTGCTGCCCATCAGCATGGCCAGCGTGCGCCTCTATCCCGAATTCATCCAGCGCGTTGAAGAGTTATCCAGCCGAACAGTTGGGTATCGCAAGGATGGAGCACTGGATCTGCTGCTGAATGGGACCGGGCAGGCAGAGATCGACGAAATTCTGGCACTGCACCATGGGGCGGGCTTGCGCGCGGAAGTACTGAGCGGCCCTGAAGCGCGCGAAATCGAGCCTGCGCTGACCGGTGAACTTCGCGCTGCCATTCACCGGCCCGACGAAGCTTCGCTGGATAATCGGCTTCTCACTGAGGCCACGTTGGAAGCCGCTCGCCGCAAAGGCGCGGAGATATTCCCCGGCAACGCCGCAAAAGCCTTGTGGACCGACGGCGCCAGATGCAAGGGGTTGCAACTGCAAAACGGCCGCGTGGAAGCGCGCTGGACGGTGATTGCAGCCGGATGCTTCAGCGCGCGGATCGAGGGAGTGGCGGCCTATGCGCCTGTAATCCCAGCCAAAGGCCAGATGATGGCGCTGCGTTGCAACTCCGTGAATCTCAGGAAAGATTTGTGGTCGGGCCACATGTACCTGGTGCCGCGGCATGATGGCAGAATCATCGCCGGCTCAACCGTCGAATATGAAGGCTTCGATCGCAACGTGACGGTGGCGGGAATGAGGAAAATTTTGAGCGGCGCGATTTCCCTGGTGCCGGCGCTTGAATCCGCACGCATCGAAGAGACCTGGGCGGGTTTGCGGCCAGATACTCCAGACCATCTTCCAATCCTGGGTCCAACCGATCTGGATGGTTTGCTGATCGCCACCGGACATTTCCGCAGCGGGATTTTGCTGACCCCGGTCACGGCCCGGCTGATTCGTGATTGGGTGACCACTCAGAAGGTAACGGAGGACTGGGCGCCGTTCAGCCCAATGCGTTTTCGGCAGGAGCGCCAGAGCCGCGGCGCGTAATCAATTATTTGGCTACTGTTGGACTGGCTGGACAATTACGGTGTTCGGCTGTCCGACGTTGGTGTAGTGAACCTGCTCGGCTTCCAATTGCAAGTCTCGCTCCAGCACAAGATCCATGGAAGAACCGCGCGGCAACTGCGCTTCCGGGCCGCGTGAGAGCAGCACCGCCGCCAGACCTGCGACTCCGCCAATGCCAGCACCAATGCCTGCTCCCTTGCCTCCGCCTGCGATTGCGCCGATGCCCGCGCCGGTCACCGTCGTGGCCGCGACTGTTTCCGCGTCCTTGCCCTTGCCGCCGGGGCCGGTGATTTTTCCTTCGGAGTCCGTACTGGTTTTGCCGGCATCCGTGCTGCGCGGCTCGGCATTCAGATCCACGGTGTAGCCGTTTGGAAGAATCAGGGTGTTCAACCGGATCCGCAGTTCGCCCTTGCCCTTCACGCGGCCTGGACGCTTGGCGTCAGTAACTTCTCCGCGCAAATACGAACCGACGGGAACGACAACTTTGTTGTTGATGGTGATGGGAAACGAGGTGCGAAAGTAGACGGAGTCGCCAGGCCTAGCGGAATACGTGGAAATTCCATTTTCCAGGGTAACCCCAATGCGCGTTCCGGCGGGCACGGTGATCGTTTGGCCGCTGCCAACGGCGCGTGAAGCTGGCGTTGCGACGGGCCGTGCGGCGGCAGCCGGAGGATCAGTCTGCGGCCCGTCCGGGGCCTGCGCAAAGGCGTGCACGCCGCTTGAGAGGATGACCAGCAAACTTGCTGTGAATAGGCGGTGTTTCATTGGCTACCTCCGTGTACTTCCTCCGATGCCAGATTCTGACACAGAGATGCTTGCGTGGATCAGTGAATTTTCGTGGACATGAGGGCGAAATTAATCTCCGCTCCACGGCTGCTTCCGGGTCATGAATCGGAGGTTCGAAGAAAACGTTGCAAGACGGTTTGACCCGTAGGGGCAACACGCATAGTCTGAATTCGACGTGAGGAGGAAGCGGATGGCGAAACTGGCGTTGATTTACGGAATGAGGCTGTTACCGGTGGACGACTTGGGAGAAGTGAAGGAGGCCACAGTGGTGTTGAAGAGCGGCCGGACCGCGCGCGTGGCAATGCACCTGATCGAGGGCAGCAAGGAAGAAATCGAAGACACGTTCCGCCAGTCGATTGATGCGTTCTTTGAGATGTATCCGGAGATTTAGG
>Ga0137415_10002242_pt1 | contig 19270 bp, 19 predicted proteins | sample CZODoug3_1_1_16f_FD_183082 | JGI IMG/M metagenome (GOLD analysis project Ga0137415, IMG submission 183082) | Vadose zone soil fungal communities from Angelo Coast Range Reserve, California, USA - CZODoug3_1_1_16fungal (Hybrid Assembly) | ecosystem: Environmental > Terrestrial > Soil > Vadose...
ACCTACTGCGAACTGAGGACTAACGACGTTTGGACCGCTGCGGCCTTTGTTTCAGTCCTCAATCCTCAATTAGTCCGCAATCCTCAATTAGTCCGCAGTTCGCAATGGCAGTTAGTTCGCAATCCTCAGCCGTTAGAACTCTCCCGCTCCGATGGTCTCCCATTGCTCTCCCCGCGAAACTCGTTCGTACGCGTGATCGAGCATATCGGCGTTGCCGGCCAGGAATCGGCAGCGCGCGTTTCCGCCGACACTGCATTCGATCTCCATGACTGCGACCGGATAATCGGCGAGACAGCCGAGGAATCCGGCGAGCGTGCCGGTGGTGAGATGGCAGCCGCGCTCGCCTTCGCCGTGCAGCTGCGCTTCCCAGCAACCCTCGATGTCGATCACGGCGAGCGCGTCGTGCAGGGAGCGGAACGTGACGCGTCCCCAGCCAGCGGCCTGGAAGAATTCGGCGGCTCGCGAGGAAAATTCGTCGATCGGAAGATCTTCCGCTTTCACCGAGCCGCGATCGCTGAGCCAGGTCTCGAACGCGTCGAAGAGAGAGCCCGCGCCCGCGTATCCGGCCTCGCGAAGCGCATCTGGTCCGCCACCGCTCGCGCCGGCGACGCGCAGGCGAAGCTCGCGCAGCGTGCGCTGCGCCAGGCCAATCAGCTCCGGAGCCTCTGTGGTTGCCATGCGAACTAGGACGATCTCACGCGGAAGATGTTGCTGGAGAACTGATTAAACGCAAGAGGTCGGCCTCGTCGATTATCGCGACGCCGAGCGATTTCGCCTTGTCGAGTTTGCTTCCGGCTTCCTCGCCGGCGAGAAGGAAATCCGTCGACTTGGAGACGGATCCGGTGACTCGGCCGCCCGCGGCTTCAATCGTCGTCGTCGCCTTCGCTCTGCTCAACGTCGGCAAAGTGCCGGTGATGACGATGGTCTTTCCACTCAGCCGTCCTCCCGCTACCACCGCGCGCGGCTCAGTGAAATTAACTCCGTGCGACCTCAGCTTTTCCACGAGCGCGCGCCCCGCGGGGTCCGAAAAATACGCAACCACGCCATCGGCTATCGTCGACCCGATTCCGCGCACGTTGAGGATGTCGTCCGCCGACGCCGACATGAGGGCGTCGAGTGTTCCGAAATGCTGCGCCAGGAGCTGCGCCGCGATCGATCCAACGTGCCGGATTCCAAGCGCATGAAGCAGCCGTTGGAGGGGCTGTGATTTCGAGGCCTCGATCGCCGCGATCAGCGAGTCGGTCCCCTTATCCGCGTAGCCCTCGAGCTGGAGAAGCTGTTCGCGCTTGAGCGCGTAGAGGTCTCCCGGATCGCGAACAAACCCTTCCTCCACCAGCTGCTGAATGCGCGCGTATGAGAGTCCGCGGATGTCCATCGCGCCCCGTGACGTAAAATGCACGAGGCCCTCCAGCTGCCGACCCGGACACGCGATGTTCGGGCAGTAGATCGCGGCCTCATCCTCGTCACGCGTTACCGGTGTTCCACAGACCGGGCAGTTGTCCGGCATTCGCCACGGCTTCTCGCTGCCGGTGCGCTTTTCAGGGATCGGCGCGATGATCTGCGGAATCACCTCGCCGGCCCTCTTCACCTGCACCCAGTCGCCCTCACGAAGATCCTTGGAGATTATTAGATCCTCGTTGTGCAGTGTCGCCAGCTTCACGATCACTCCGCCGATCTCGACCGGCTCGAGCTCGGCGTATGGATTCAGCGCGCCGGTTCGACCGACATTGACCTTGATTCTGAGCAATCTGGTTTCGGCGATGTCAGGGGCGAATTTTCGCGCGATCGCCCATCGCGGCTCGCGTCCGCCGATGACGCCCACCTCTTCCTGAAGGCGGAGAGAATCCACTTTGACGACGCCGCCGTCGATGGCGAAGTTCAGCTCGCTCCGGATCCTGTGCTCCAGCTCGTACGCCCACTTCTCGACCTCGGCCAGCGTCTTCGCGCGCTTCCGGTGCGGCGCCACCGGGACGCCCCATTCCACCAGCGCGTCCAGCAGCTCCGTTTGAGTCTCGAATGGCAGCTCTACTCCGTCGGGCGCGGCGAACGAATAGCCAAAGAATCTGAGCGGCCTGGAAGCCGTAATAGCGGGATCGAGTTGTCGGAGGCTTCCCGCCGCGGTGTTGCGCGGGTTGGCGAAGAGGGATTCGCCGGCGCGCGCCCTGGCCTCGTTCATCTCCTCGAAGCGATCGAAGGGGAAGTAAATCTCGCCCCGAATCTCAATGCGGCCTTTGGGCGCGCTCTCCCGGAGGCGCAGCGGAACGTCGCGCACGGTCCGGAGGTTCACCGTCACGTCCTCACCGATGGCGCCATTGCCGCGCGTCGCACCCATCACGAAAAGCTGATTCTCGTAGGTGAGCGCGACGGCGATGCCATCAATCTTGAGCTCGGCGGTATAGCCTGACTTTGCAACGTCGTCGCCAGCTATCCGCACCAGCCGCTCTTCCCAGGCGCGCAGCTCCTCGTCGTCGAAGGCATTGGCGAGCGAGAGCATCGGCCGTATGTGCTCGTGTTTGGAAAGTTGGCTCTGGGGCTCTGCGCCGATCCGCAAAGTTGGCGAATCCGGCGTCATGCACTCCGGAAAATCCCTCTCCAGCTCCTGGAGCTCGCGAAAGCGCTTGTCGTACTCGGCGTCCGGGATCGTCGGACGATCCAGAACGTAGTAGTCGTGGGATGCGCGGGTGAGCAGGCCGCGCAGCTCGCCGGCGCGCTTAAGCTGGAGCTCGTCGGCTTTCTGCCGAGCCTTTGGAGCCTGTGGGTACGCCTGGGGTGGCGCTGCCTGCTCCGCTAATTGTTGCTTGTTTGACCGGCTTTTCGCCATCCGACGAGTCGTTTCCTTTGCCCTGCGTGTGTTCGTTGAAATCTGCCCCGTCGAAGCGCACCACGCGGTTGCGTCCGGTCTCCTTCGCCACGTAGAGAGCATCGTCCGCCGCTCTCAACAGTGCCTCCTGATCCTTCACACGCGGATGGGGCGCAGCTGCCACGCCGCAGCTTATCGTCCGGGTGATTGTCTTGCCATCCGGCAATGAAAATGTATGCCCCTCCACAATCTCCCGCAGCCGCTGCGCGAAGGTCATCGCGGCATCGAGCACCGTCCCGGACAAAATGAGAAGGAACTCCTCTCCGCCGTAACGGCCGACGCGGTCGATCTCGCGCGCCGCCCCTTTGAGGAGCTGCGCGACCTGCTTGAGCACTGAATCCCCGGCCTGGTGGCCGTAGTTGTCGTTTACGCTCTTGAACTTGTCGATGTCACACATGATGAGCGCGATCGGCTCGTGCAGGCGGATCGAGTGCTGCCACATCTCTCCGAGACGCTCCTCAAGCGAACGCCTGTTATCTATGTCCGTCAGGCCATCGGTGAGGGAAATGCGCCGCAGTTTGTCGTTCAGCTCCGACAGTTCCTGCTTGCTCTCGGCCAGGTCCGACTGGAGCTTCTTGATGCGGAGGAGCGAGTTCACCCGCGCCTCGAGCTCGGCGAAGTTGATCGGCTTGGTGATATAGTCGTCGGCGCCGGCGTCCAGTCCCTCGACCTTGTTCTCGGTGGAATCCAGCGCGGTCTGCATGATTACCGGGATGAACGGAAGCTCTTTGCTTTCTCTCTTTGCCTTGAGGCGACGCACGACTTCCATGCCGTCCATCTTCGGCATCATCACGTCGAGGAGGATCAGATCGGGGCAGGAGCGCTCCACCGCGTCCAACGCGGCTTGTCCGTCGCTTGCTCCCTCTACTATGTACCCGCGCGCCTCCAGCCGGGCCCGCAGTAGCTCGATGTTGTCCTCGTGATCGTCAACGACAAGAATCCGTCCCCTACGCTCCATTGTTCTTGCCTAGGAATCTCTGCACCTCCGCAACCACAGCTCTCGGCTCACAGGGCTTGGCGAGGTATCCATCGCAGCCGACCTCCATCGCCTTCTCGCGATCGGATGCGAGGGCGTGCGCGGTGAGGGCGATGATGGGGATACCCCTAGTCGACGGATCGTGCTTCAGCACCTGGGTTGCCTCCCAGCCGTCGATGATCGGGATGGATATATCCATCAGGATCAGATCGGGCTTTTCTGACCGGGCCTTCGCTATTCCTTCCTCACCATTCAGCGCCTCGGTTACCTCGTAACCGAAGTGCTTGAGGATCGTGGAATAGACGATGCGGTTGTCCTCGTTGTCCTCAACCAACAATACCATTTTACCTGAACTGCTCATTCAGCACCCTCGCACGGCTATTGCTAGGTGAGGTTCAGGGCAAATTTCTTACCATCCCCTGAGCCAGGCTCTTATGTTCAATTCCCCCAGCCCGCCCAGACCGACCGCGCCCGGCCCCAAGGCGGCACCTCCGGGATCGATTCCTCAGCCCCAGCGGGACGGTGTTCCCCACGAGACTGTTCCCGACTGGAATAATATTGGTCTGTTTGCCGCGGGGATTGCACTGGGAGCAATCCTCGGAGCGAGCGTCGCGCTTCTATGGGCACCAGCGAGCGGAAACGAGACACGCCATCGCATCGGACAACGTGTGCGGGGAATCCGTGGGGATGACGACGTCTGGGACGAACTAGCCGAGGAGCTGGAGCGCGCCGCCGCCGAGAGGGAAGCGGAGGCGGAAGGCGAAGAGGAAGAGCTCAGCGCCGCGCTTGAGACCTAGCCGGCTCTGAGCCCGGCGTCTGCCTCCGCCTTGTATTTGCCGTCATTGTAATCCCGGTTCGGCAACTTCATCACCGCCTGCCACTCTGCCCGCGCCTTCACCTTGTCGCCCATATCCCTGTAGACGCCGGCGAGGTCGAGGTGGTGGACGATTCGGTCTGGCTCGTTGGCGACGGATTCCTCCATATAGCGCTTTGCCTCGCCCCAGTTTGCCGACGCGAAGACTTTCCCGCCGAGAAAATTCTTCGCCAGCATTCGCGTGAATCCGTTCAATCGCATCACCTCGGCGTTCCACATTCCCATCACATGAAGACAGCCAGGGTGCTTGGGATCGATCTTGAGGCACTCGAGTGCCTGCGTGCGAACGTCACCGGCGTACTTGACTCGCGCCCTCGGACCCTGCGTCAGCGCGTTTTTCCCCAGCGACCGGGCGAGATGAAAGTGGCCCTCGGCGTCACCAGGATTGGCTTCGACGGCGCGCCGCGCGTACAACTCGGCGTTCTTGAAATAAAGACCGCGCTTTTCGTCGTCACGCTCGTAAGATCCCAGGTCGACGGCAGACCTCGAAGCTTTCCAGAGAGCTTCGTAGCTCTTGGGATCTTCCTTGATTGCGGCTTCGTAATGCTGCAGAGCAGCGGGAGCGTTCATAGCGACGTATTCTTTGTCGCCAAGCGCGATGTGATCGGCTGCCGTCTGTGCGCCCGCAATCGAGGCTGTGAGCAGCAATCCTGCAGACAAGTACTTAAGGGCGCGCATATGAACTCCGATTACGAGGTGATGTTGACCATGACCAAGTACCCCGGCTGAGCCTAAATGATCGTACCACGTCTGATTGAACGCAAACGGGACGGCGAACGGCTGGAGCCGCAGGAGATCAGGGAGCTCGTGCTCGCTTACGCGAAGGGTCAGATACCCGACTATCAGATGGCCGCGTTTCTGATGGCGGTTTATTTCCGCGGGTTCGACCGGAGTGAGATGAACGCGATGATGGAGGCGATGCTCGAGAGCGGAAGGCGATTGGATCTCTCGCGCCTGCCGATGACGCGAATCGACAAGCACTCGACGGGCGGCGTCGGAGACAAGACATCGCTCATCCTCGCGCCGCTCATCGCGTCGCTCGGCATCGCGGTGCCGATGATGTCGGGACGCGGGCTGGGCCATACGGGGGGCACTCTCGACAAGTTGGAATCGATTCCGGGCTTCAGGACTGCTCTGACGCTGTCTGAAGCGGAGAAGCAGGTCGCGAGAATCGGGTGCGCGATGTTGAGCCAGACAGAGGAGATTGTCCCCGCGGACCGGAAACTTTACGCGCTGCGCGATGCCACGGCGACGGTCGAGGTGATTCCACTCATTGCCGCGAGCATCATGAGCAAGAAGCTCGCGGAGGGTCTGACCGGGTTGGTGCTCGACGTCAAGCGCGGGTCCGGCTCCTTCCTGCCGAAGCTCGAAGACGAGCTCGAGCTGGCGAACGCGATGATCGACCTCGGTACCGCGCACGGATGTCCAGTGGTCGCTCTCCTGACAGCGATGGATCGTCCGCTCGGCAACGCTTGTGGCAACGCGCTCGAGGTCGCGGAGGCGATAGCGGTTCTGAAGGGCGCCGGGCCCCCGGATTTGATCGAGGTCACGTTCGCGTTGGGAGCCGCGATGCTCGTCCTTGGTACCGTCGCGACAACGTTGGAGGGAGCACGGGTGCTGATGCGCGACGCGATCAGTTCCGGAAGGGCGCTGCTCAAGTTTGAGGAAATCGTGGCGGCTCAGGACGGCGACGCGGGAGTAGTACGCGACCCGACCCGCCTGCCGCGGGCGCGGCATCAGCAGAACTTCGTAGCGAGCCGCGCGGGCGTTATAACGACCGTCGAGCCGCGGGCGATCGGCTACGGAATCATCGCGCTCGGGGGTGGCCGGCGGAATATGGAGGAAAGGATCGATCCCTCAGTCGGATTCGTGATTACGGCGAAGCCGGGAATCCATGTCACCAAAGGTCAGACGCTGGCGACGATCCACGCGCGCAGCGAAGCAGATCTGGCCGTGGGAAGGTCAGTGCTCGAGAGCGCAATCGTGATTGCTGATTCCGCTGAGCCGGCGCTGCCGCTGGTGTCGCACCGCGTCACCGCGCGGGGTGTCGAACGGCTCGCGTAGTCAGGCGATGATCTTGGCGGGCCGTTCGATGACGTCGAACACGAACCCGAACGGATCCTCGAAGTAGGGAACCGGCTGTTCGCCCGCAAACCTCAGAGTGCACCCGGCAGCCTCGAGAAAGCGGCGTGCCTCCTGATAATCGTCGACGTCGAATGACGGGATGTACGAGATCGGAGCAGACGTATCGCGATTCACGTAGAGGCGCAGCTCGCCAGTGTCGAACTCGAGCTGGTCCAGCGTGCGTCGCACCAGCCTGAAGCCAAGCAGCTTCCCGTAGAACGCCTCCGCCCGCGCGAGATCGCTGACATGAATCGCGATCTCCCTGTTAGAGCGGAGCTGCACGCCAGTCGTCTGGGTCTGCATAGCGATTCTAATAATGGGGACGATCCGCAAGAGCGCAACGGAAAAAACTGCGATCGGTTAAGGATCCTGAAGCAGAGCCAGGAGTTTTTTCGGCGCCGTCATCCTGTATCCGTCGCGAAGCAGCTCTCGCAGCTCGTCCCAGTCAACTTGTCAATCCAGCCGGACGCCGATCCATCCACCCGGTCCAACGTACGGCGGTGAAAAAAAGCGATCGGGCGCGGCTTCGATCATGAGTGCCTGGTTCACCGGCTTCGCCTTGCACCACACTGCATTCCGCCCGGCGCCGTGATGGTTGTTCGCGTGAGCGTACATTGCGAAGACCTTGTTCTTCACGCGAAAGGTTGGCTCTCCCCAGGCCTCCACTTCGTGAGCTTCGGGGAGGGACAAAGCCAGCTTTCGGACGCGGGGCAGGGGATCGCGCGGCATGGTTAAATGCTGCCGCGAACACTTTCAAAAAGCCAGAAGGCCTTTCTTTCGGCTCCAATCTCTCATGGCTTCATCCGTGACCGTACCTTAGTTTTTCCCTGCCCCGTCGAAAGGATTCCATGCTTCGCGCTCTAAGGCACGTCATCGGCCTCAGTACGTTGCCGCTGATCATAGGCGCCGCTGCCATCAGCGGCTGCACGTTGAACACCGATGTATCGGCACCGGGTGGCTTGATCAAATACAGCGGCGACCAGCAGACGGGGCCTGCGAACACCGCGCTGCCAACGGCCCTGGGTGTGCTCGTCGTCAACCAGTTCGGAGAGAGACTCAAGAACATCCCGGTGAATTGGAGCATCGCTTCCGGCGGCGGATCGCTCAGCTCCGCCGTGGTCCTGTCGGACGAGAGCGGGCTCGCGTCGGTTACTTACACCACAGGCCCGACCGCCGGCCAAGCCGTCATCAACGCCGGCGTGCACGGAGTCCCGGGCCTCAGCTTCAACATCCTCATCACGTAAAGAGCGCCGACCCAGGTGCTGGAATCGTACACCGTGAGGGAAGAGTAAGCGCCAAATGATTCGCGCTCGAAGTGCGTTTAGCCGGCGAAAAAGTGTGGCCGCGGTCATCAGCATCCTCGCGCTGGGCGGGTGCAGACTGACAACGGATGCGCCGAAGCCGCGCACGCTCGGCATCATCAGTGGCGATGACCAGAGCGCCACGGCGGGAAGCGCACTACCAGAACCGTTGACCGTAATCGTGATCAATCAGTACGGCGGTCCGTCTGCGAACGTCACGGTCACTTGGGCTATTGCATCCGGTGGCGGAAGTCTGAGCGCAGCATCGACGACGACGGATGCAAATGGGGTTGCGTCGGTCACGTACACGACCGGTCAGACCCCCGGAAGCGCGACGATTAGCGCCACTGTCGCCGGCATTGGGACTCTGACCTTCACCGTAACGATTACTTAGCGAAAGCGGGGCGTCGGCGGATCCAGAACGAGTGTGTCTCCCGTGACCTCGAAGTGGGTGCTGAGAACATCATCTGAGTTCGTGCCAACGAATACCGTAAAGCTTCCCGGTTCGACGACGCGCCGCATCCGACGATCGTACAGCGTGAGCGCGTCGGGACCGATTCTGAACGTGACGGTACGCGTTTCACCGGGCTGTAGTGTTATCCGCCTGAATGACTTGAGGCTCTTCACAGGTTCCGCCTCACTCGCCACATCGTCGCGGATGTAGAGCTGGACGACTTCGTCTCCCGCGCGATCGCCGCTATTCCGCACGTCGACAGATACGACCAGTGAATCGCGGGCGCGGATTCTCGGTGCGGATACTCTGAGATTCGCGTAAGCGAACGTCGTGTAGCTCAGTCCATATCCGAACGGGAACAAAGGCGTCCACGGAATGTCGAGATACTTCGACGTGTAGTGGTTCGCTGAGTCAGCCGGGCGCCCCGTGCTCCGGTGGTTGTAGTAAGTCGGGATCTGTCCCGTTGCACGCGGGAATGTGACCGGCAGCTTGCCACCAGGGTTGTAGTCTCCAAACAGCACGTCCGCGACTGCGGCGCCGTGCTGGGTGCCGAGGAACCAGCTTTCGACCAGCGCCGGTACCTCGCGTGCGAGCTCGGGAACCGCGAGTGGGCGCCCGTTCATCAGAACGGCAATCACTGGCTTATTCTCTCCGCCGGGCGATTGTCGCGCGGCGCGGATGACGGCGAGAGCGAGATCCCTTTGTGACCCCGGCAGCTCGACCGAGGAGCGATTCCATCCCTCGCCGCTCATGTCCTCGCGCTCGCCGAGCACGAGCACCACGGCCTCCGCCTCGGACGCCGCACTTCGCGCGGCGGCGAAACCGCTGCTATCCGCCGTGTCGACCGGTGCGCCACGGACCTGGATGATGCGCGTCGAAGGGCCAAGCGCGGCGCGAATGCCCGCCAGGGCGCTGACCGCTTCTTCGGGCCTCCCGTCGGCTGCCCAGCCGCCGAGCGCCGAGCGCGCGTCATCCGCCAGTGGGCCGATCACGGCGATAGTCCGGAGATTCTTTCGGAGCGGAAGCGTCTTGTTGGCGTTCTTGAGGAGGACGATTGATTCGCGCGCCGCGATGCGCGCTGCGGCGAGATGCTCCGGCGCGAGAGTGTAGCGCCGCTCGCGGGCGACGTCGCTGAAGCGATACGGATCATCGAACAGTCCCAGTGCGTACTTGAGGCGAAGTACCCTGCGGACGGAGGAGTCGACAAGCGCGATCGGAATCCGTCCCGTCCGAACGGCAGCCGCCATGCTGTCTGCGTAGACGGCGTCGGACATGTCGATGTCAACGCCGGCGCGGAGGGCGAGAATCCCGGCCTCACCTCTGTTGGCCGCCACTCGGTGGTTGATCAGCTCCCCGATGCCACCCCAGTCGCTGACGACGAGGCCCTTGAATCCCCAGCGACCGCGCAGCACGTCACCGAGAAGCCAATCACTCGAATGAGCCGGCGTTCCGCCGATGTCGTTGAACGAAGTCATCACCGTCGCCGCGCCAGCCTTCACCGCCGCTTCATAAGGAGGCAGGTAAGTCTCCCACAGTGTCCGCTCAGTGAGCTCCACCGAATTGTAGTCTCGACCTCCCTCGGCACCCCCGTACGCGGCGAAATGCTTGACGGTGGCGAGCATCGCATCGGGCGCCCCAAGGTTCAGCCCGTGATCACCGCCCTGGAATCCACGGACGCGTGCAGCAGCCATGACACTTCCGAGCCACGGATCTTCTCCGGCTCCTTCGACGATCCGCCCCCACCGCGGATCGCGCGCGATGTCCACCATCGGGGCGAAAGTCCAGTGAAGGCCGTGGGCCGTCGCCTCGATCGCAGCCTGTCGAGCGGACGCCTCGGCCCGCACCGAGTCGAAGCTGGCTGCCTCACCGATTGGGACAGGATAGATCGTACGAAATCCGTGAATAATGTCGTTGGCAAAGAGGAGCGGGATCTTGAGTCGCGTTTCGCGGATCGCGATCCCCTGCAGCTCGCGCGTGTACTCGGCGCCGAAGATCCCGAGGAATGATCCAACGCCGCCGGAACGGACCAGCGCTTCTCCGCCCTGCGGAGCGCGTGGGCCGGTCTGCGTTCCCATGCCCGGCAACTGATTCAGCTGTCCGATCTTTTCCTCGAGCGTCATCAGTCGAAGAATCGAGTCGGCCAATTGCGATGCCCGCGCTGAGGTGAGTCGCGATTCGCGAGGCGTCTGTGCATTCGCCGCGACGGCGGCAAGGGCCCCGCAAGAGATAACTATCGTCCGGATGCGCGTCATCGTCTTCCAGTGAAAAGGTGGGTGTGCAATAGCGCTTCGATTTATTGGGGAAACAGTCTGGCCGAGGCTTCGGCAGCTCCCCATGCCGGAGTGACTCCGCCTTCGATGATGAGGAAGCTTTCGTCCGGCAATGATTCGCGTTTGATGATCCGTACGATCGGTACAGGCGAAAACGCATCTTTAGCCGCGTCTAGCGCGGTGCCGCTGAGAAAGAGGAGGACTCCTTCGCTGGCGATCGGAGAGCGCGCCCACACTTCGACGGTTGTCCCCTTGCCCCCAGAACCGGCGCCGCGCGGCGAAACGAGAAACCGCGACAGTGCCGCGACGAACGCAGCAGCCTCGTCGTGGTGGGCAAACTCCATCACATGGAATTTCGTCGGATGTGATTTTGCTGTCATGGCTTCAGCGTCGCGACGGATTCCGCGGGGTCCTCGCGCCGCCTTTTCGCGATGAGCGGCTCTGGCCCGGTGGACCGTCGCCCAAACGATTCACAAAAACCTTGGTCAGCCGGACGCCGGTGTGCTCGTAGTCGCGTGTCTTGTAGAATTCGTGCGCCCTCTCGCGGTGGAGCGCCGAGGTGAGCGAGATGCGGAGAGCGCCGTGGCGGATTGCCCAATCCTCGGCACGCAGAACGAGCGCAGAGCCGACACCCTGTCCGCGCGCCTTCTCCTCGACGACCAGGGACGTCAGCCATGCGGCGGGCTCACTGGCGTGGATCGACTGAAAGAGGTGGACCGTCACCACTCCGAGCACCTCCCCGCGCTCATCCTCGGCGACGAGCACCATTGTGCCCGGCCGCGCGTGAAGCTTCTCGATGCGCCCCGGGATCTCGGCGGCATCGGTAGGATATCCCAGCTGTTCCAGCAGGCGGCCGAGGGGAGCCGCATCCTGGGGCGCTGCCGGTCTTATGCTAAGGGAGTCCATCGGCAAAAGTAAACTCGAACGGTCAAGGAGATACAAGGTGACGACGGGCGAATGCACTGCACCTTGCTCCCCTCGCAGTTGCAGTTCACGCAGTTGAGTCACGCCCTACCGCCCGGTATCCGTGGGCAGTTCGTACCAGACCTCCACCTCGTACCCATCCGGATCGGTGAAGAACACGTAGGGCTCTCCGGGAACGAACTCGCCACGGTCCTTGATCTTCCCGCCCGCCCGCTCGATGGAGGTCACGGCTTTGTCGATGTCGCGCGCGTCCGACAGACGAAACCCGAAGTGCTTGATGCCGCCCGAAATGCCGACGCCATCGGTGCCCTTCTCGAAGACCAAAACATCGCGCGCTCCGGGTGTTTGCGCCTGGATAAATTGCGGCTGCCTATAAACCGCAAGCATTCCGAACACGTCATGGTAGAACTGGAACGATCTCTCGGGATCGCTTACGGTCAGCGCGAGGTGAGTGAGTCCGAGTGTTTTTATCATCACCAGTCGCCCCCGGCGGCGTCGAGACTTGACTCGGCGTCAACCAAAGAAGTTGGCTGTACCATGACGCAAGCGCGCGACGTCCGGACGTCGTGAACTCTTATCTGACACCTGCGCCACTGACACCTCGCACCCGTTCAATTGCCCTTGCCAGCCGAGAATCAGCTCAGGATGTTGCTACCGACGGCTTCCAGAGTGCGGCGTCGAGAATCGACCAGAGGTGAATCACCCAGCCCAGCAGAAAGAACCAGAGAATTACGGCGAGGACGAACTGAAGAATCGCCATTCCAAGTCGGCCCTGAACCAGTTGCCCGAGTCCGGGAACGAAGAAACTGCATACCGCGGCGATGACATTGCCTGTTGATCCCTGACCCGCCATTGGTGGATCCTCTCAGGAGAAGGTGGTCAACGATATCACCGCGGCTGCAGCATCACAAAAATCTAGAACTGGGCGCGCAATCTGACTCCGATCGTCGGAACACTGCCTACGATCATCAAGTCAGGCGAGATGGTAGCATAGCTCACCAGTTGACCTTTGGATTCCTCTCTCGTGGCACCCTGGTGCCCGGCCCGCGCAACGAACAAGGCGTGCAGCGCGGAAATCGCGGCGAGCGATCCCAGAGCGGTGTTGGCGACTGCGATACGCTTGTTACCGCCGGTTTCGTCCAGGTGTGCGGCGCCCGCGATGATCGTGGCGACTCCAGCCGCCAACCCGACTCCCCCACTCGTGCGGCTCGGCGTAAACAAGTTGAAGCCGAGCGAGCCGAGTGATGAGCCGCCGAGCGCCATTGAGAGGAGCGCGTAATTGGCGCTGACGCGTTTCTGATCGGCAACAAAGACCGGATACGAGCCGTACGTCGGCTGAATGCGTGCTGCTTCGTCGACGCTGAGGCCTGACGTGTCGAGCCAGGCGACGAGAGCTCGATCATCGGTCAGCTCGCGAATGAACGCGTTGTTGCGCGTCTTCGCGATTTGATCGACGATGTCCGTCCTGCCGGAGCGGTCGACGAGATACGCCATCGCGCAAAGTGTCCCACGCGAATCGCGAAAGAAGGGCATTGCCCGGTCTGTGAACCGGTCGTTTTCCGGAAACGTCCCGGCGTTCCGATAATCCCTGAGCCACGAGATGAGGCTCGCGCGCATCGCGCGCTGCTCCGCACTCAAACGCGAGATGTCTCGTGCGCGCAGCTCCTGGTCAACGGAGTCGAAGTGAGCCCGCAACCGCACCGCCTCGGCCCGGCGATGAAGCTCCCGGGAATCCGCTGGGCGCGGGCCGTACCTCGCGGCGGCGGACAAAAGGAGCGTGACCGCGGATCCAGCGAGAATGACAGAAATTCGCTTCATGATTCCTCCCGAGTGATTGCGCTAACCGCGGGGCAGAGTGTCCCGCCGTCTCCTTCCTGAACATTGAACGGAGAACCGTATTGCGCCAGTAGATCGGAGTCTCGTTTCCGGCGCAGTTGAGCCACAGTAGATTGTGAATCGGCGCTAACCCCGGCGAGATGGAGTATGCAACAGAATGGGCAATGAGCGACTGAGCGCGTTCAGTGATGGAGTGATCGCGATCCTGATCACGATCATGGTGCTGGAGCTGAAGGTACCACACGGGACCGACCTGGCTGCGCTGTCGGGACTCCTTCCGATATTTCTCACCTACATACTCAGCTTCGTCGTCCTCGCCATCTTCTGGAACAATCACCATCACATGTTCTATCTCACCGACCGGGTGACGGGTGGGATACTGTGGGCGAACCTGCATCTGCTGTTCTGGCTTTCGCTAATGCCGTTCGTGACGGGGTGGATGGGCGAGAATCATTTCGCGCCACTTCCAACCGCGCTTTACGGTGTGGTGCTGATGATGTCCGGTGTCGCGTACTACATACTCGAGCGGACAATAGTCCGGAGTCAGGGTGCGGGCTCCAGGCTTCAGATAGCGGTCGGCAACGACACGAAGGGCAAGGTTTCCGTGGTTCTGTACGCGATCGCGATTCCGCTCGCCTTCGTAAATCAGTTGCTGTCCGATGTCATCTACGTGTCCGTCGCACTAATGTGGCTGATACCTGATCGGCGCATCGAGGCGCTATTTAACAAACCCGTGGGAGGGTCCGATCTGTGACCGCTGATAATCCGTCGAGCCCCGATTGGGACCGTTCAACGCGCGAGCTGTACGCGCGACTTATCGAAAGTTGGGACAAGCGCAATGCGCGCGATTACGCACTTCTTTTTGCCTCGGAGGGCAATCTCGTCGGTTTCGACGGCAGCCAGGTGAACGGCCAGCTGGAGGTTGGGGCTCATCTCACCGAGATTTTCACGCATCATCAGACCCCTCGCTACGTATCGATCGTGCGTGAGGTGAAACTGGTCGCAACCGACGTCAGCGTTCTGCGAGCGAACACCGGGCTCGTGCCGCCCGGCAAGGACGACATCGATCCAGCGCTCAATGCAGTGCAATCGATGGTCGCGGTCCAGAAGGGTGGTAACTGGAAGATTGCGTTGTTCCAGAACACGCCGGCCGCCTTTCACGCTCGGCCGGACCTCACGAAGAAGCTCACCGAGGAGCTTCGCGCCAAGTTTCGGGAGAAGCCCGTCGGTTAGGCCACAGCCCATCATTGACAAACAATTCCTCCGACACGCAGAATCTGTCGCGACAGTAGCAACGTTTTGAAGAACGGCCTCTCCCGAGGGAATCATGCGTAACGCCCTTCTCGCTCTCGCCAGCATCGCGGCCATCAGCGCTCCGCTCGGCGCCCAGTCCACTCCCACCGCCGACGATATCATCGCCCGATACACAAAAACGGTCGGCGGCGCCGACAAGATCCAGGCGATCAGGACGTTGCGACGAATCGGGAAATACACGGGCGATGACGGATTCGAGGCCATCGTCATCGAGGAAAGCTCCCGCCCCAACAAGGTCCGGGAAGAGTTCTCGATTCAGGGGATGACGGGTATCAACGCCTACGACGGCGCGAGCGGCTGGAAGATCGATCCGTTCGGGGGAAAAAAGGATCCGGAGTCGCTGAGCGAGGAGGAGATGCGCTCGATCGTCGAGGATTCCGACTTCGACGAGCCCCTCATCAACTACAGGCAGAAGGGCAACAAGGTCGAGTTGGTAGGCATGGACCAGGTCGAGGGCACCGACGTCTACAAGCTCAAGGTCACGCTCAAGAGCGGCGATACGCGCTACTACTATATGGACACCGATTCCTACGTACCGATCAAGTACGACACCAAGCGGATCATCCGCGGCACGCCGCAGGAGACCGAAACGACGCTGGGAGATTACAAGCTGGTAGGCGGCTGGTACCTCCCCTTCTCCATTGAGACGCGTCAGAAGGGAAGCTCCGGCTCCCAGAAAATCACGTTCAACAAAATCGAGTTCAACGTTCCGATAGACAGCACGCGCTACACGAGGCCGAAAGCACCGGCCGGCGGAGGGTCACTCTGATGACTGGAATACGCAAATCCGCTATCGGCGGAATGACCCTGCTCGCGGTGGCTGTCACCGGCGCTCTTGGCCAACTCCCGCAAGCTGCCGGCGCCAAAGTTGATTCCGAGACCATCTCTGGTCTCGGCGCGCGCAACATCGGCTCCGCGGCGATGAGCGGACGAATCGCCGCTCTAGCCGCGGTCCACGAAGGAAACCGCCTGACGGTTTACATCGGCTCGGCGAGCGGCGGCGTCTGGAAATCCGAGAACGGGGGCACGACCTACAAGCCGGTGTTCGACAAGGAACCGGTCCAGTCGATTGGCGCGATTGCCATCGACCCGACAAATCCGAAGGTGATTTGGGTGGGCACCGGAGAATCGTGGACGCGCAACAGCGTTTCAATCGGAGACGGCATCTACAAATCGACCGATGGCGGCGACAACTGGACCAACATGGGTCTCAGGGAATCGGAGCGTATCGCGAAGATTCTGATCGACCCGACCGATCCCAACACCGTTTATGCTTGCGTGCCGGGAAAGCTCTGGAGCGACAGCGAGGACCGTGGGGTCTACAAAACGACCAACGGCGGACAAAGCTGGACTAGGATTCTCAAGGGGACCAATCCATCCACTGGTTGCTCGATGATGTCGATGGATTCAAAGAACCCAAAGACAGTATACGCGGGGATGTGGGACTTCCGGCGGAAGGGATGGACTTTCCGCTCAGGGGGCGACGGCGAGACGGCCCCCAGCGCGAGCGGTCTGTTCAAGACTACCGATGGCGGCGCGACCTGGAGCGATCTCAATGAGGCGAGCGCGAAAGGCCTGCCCGCCAAACCCTGGGGCCGCATCGCGGTCAGCGTCGCCCCATCGAACCCGAACGTCGTCTACGCGTTCATCGAGGCAGCCCCTCCGAAAAACGCTCTCTATCGCTCCAGCGATGGCGGACGCACGTGGGAGATGCGCGACCGCAGCCAGGCGATGATCTGGCGTCCGTTCTACTTCGCCAATCTCATTGTCGATCCAAAAGATGAAAACCGGATCTTCAAGCCCGACGGTCCTCTCGTCGTCAGCTCGGACGGCGGCCAGAGCTTCAGCGGCATCAGCAACGGCGCGCACGGAGATTTTCACGACATCTGGATCGATCCGACGAGCACCGATCGCGTGATCACCGGTGACGATGGTGGCGTCTGGTACTCGTACGACGGCGGTAACAAATGGTGGAAGGGCGAGAACCTTCCGATCTCGCAATTCTATCACGTCAGCCTCGACAACGACCGTCCATATCACGTCTATGGCGGACTGCAGGACAACAGCTCCTGGGTCGGCGACTCCGAGTATCCCGGCGGCGTCACCAACAGCCGCTGGGAAAACATGTACGGAGGCGATGGGTTCTGGATGTTCGTCGATCCGACTGACCAGAACTACCTGTACGCCGAGTCCCAGGGCGGTGAGATCGGGCGGGTGAACAGAAAGACGCACGAGACGCGTCCGATCAAACCGCTTCCGCGCTATCAGGAGAAAAAGCTGCGCTTCAACTGGAACACTCCGATCCACGTCAGTCCGACGCGAAACGGCACCGTGTACATCGGCTCGCAGTATCTCTTCCGCAGCCGCGATTTCGGTCAGACGTGGGACCGCATCTCACCCGATCTCTCGACCAACGATCCGTCCAAGCAGCTCCAGGAGCAATCGGGCGGCGTCACCGTGGATAACTCTGCTGCTGAGATGCACACGACGATCTATGCGATCGCCGAATCGCCAAAGGATCCCAAGGTGATCTGGGCGGGCACCGATGACGGAAATCTCCAGGTAACCCGTGACGCCGGGAAAACCTGGACGAACGTCGTCGGCGACATTGCTGGCCTGCCGAAGTCTGCTTGGGTGTCCTACGTGGACGCCGGTCACTTCGACCCCGGTACCGTGTACGCGACGTTCGACCTGCACACCTTCGGCGACATGCGCCCGTACGCCTACAAGTCGACGGACTACGGCAAAACGTGGACGTCACTAATCGCGGCCGGCAGTCCGGTTCGCGGTTACGCGCACGTGATCAGGCAGGATCTCGTCAATCCGAATCTCCTCTTCCTCGGCACCGAATTCGGGCTCTGGATCTCACTCGATGGCGGCGCCCAGTGGTCACGCTACAAAGGCGGAGATTTCCCCGCAGTCGCCGTCCGCGATCTGGCCATCCATCCGCGCGACAACGATCTCGTAATCGCGACCCACGGCCGCGGCATCTGGATCGTCGATGACATCACGCCGCTTCGCGCCCTCACGCCGGCGACCTTGGCGCAGGACGTGGTGTTTGTGCGCGCTCGCCCGACGACGCAGAAAACTCCGGCGTTCGGCGGCTGGGTAAATGGTGATGCCGCGTACGTCGGCAACAATTCGTCGGACGCCGCCGTGATCACGTACTATCTGAAGAAGAGGCACATCTTCGGCGACATGAAGATCGAAGTGCTCGACGCGTCGGGTCACGTCGTGGGGACGGTGCCGAGCACGAAGCGGCGCGGCCTCAGCAGAGTGACATGGTCAATGCGTCTGCCGCCGCCGAAGGTTCCTCCCGCGGCGAGCGCCGCGTTCGGCGCGGCGTACGGTCCTCGGGTTCTCCCGGGGACTTACACGGTGAAGATGACCAAGGACAATCAGGTCTACACCATGCCACTCCAGCTGGTATCAGATCCGCGTGAGACCCACACAATTGCGGACCGGCAGGCGCAGCTCGCGCTCGCCAATAAACTCGTCGGCATGCTCGGCGACATGTCGTTCGCGGTCGAGCGGATGAATGGTGTGAGATCGGATCTCGAGGACCGCGCGTCCAAGCTACCCGCCGGTGATCCGCTGGCGCAGCGTCTTCGCGACGCATCGTCGGCCGCCGACGTGATGCGCAAGAAGATCGTCGCGACCAAGGAAGGCGGGATGATTACTGGGGAAGAGCGGCTGCGGGAGAATCTTACCGACCTGTACGGAGCGGTCGTGTTCTACGATGGGCGGCCGTCGCAGATGCAGGTTGACCGCACGGCAGCGATCGGGCACGAGCTCGCGGACGTGGTCGCCGCATTCGATGCTTGGTCTGCGAAGGACCTCGCAGGTCTGAACACCGGCCAATTTAGCATTCTGAACGTGCTGGGAAATGCTGATCTACAACCAAACGCACTCCTCAATCCCGTACTCCTAAACGGTTTCGTCCCCGCGATTGATGACTCTTTCACATTTATGAATTACACGAGTCTCACCGGAGAATTTTTCATTCATGACCGGAATTTCAACGGCGGCTTGGAGCACTGGTCAATAGGTTTCCACCCCACCTATGCCGTCCTGACGGCGGAAGCGGGGCGGGTACCGGTGCCTGACCATGCGTCAACCTTGCTGCTCTTGACGTTGGGCCTGGTCGGTCTGGTGACGCCTCGGTATTTCTTGCTGCGCAAACAAGCCTGAACCTGTGCATCCGCTCTGGATGCTCGCAACGGTGAGTCTGTGTTCTCATGGACTCGATGCTAGATTGCGGATTGATTGGGCGTTGGATGTTGGGCGCTAAGCGTTGGACGTTCGGCGTTTTCGCAGAAACGCCCTACAATCGCGGG
>Ga0137415_10002243_pt1 | contig 19261 bp, 21 predicted proteins | sample CZODoug3_1_1_16f_FD_183082 | JGI IMG/M metagenome (GOLD analysis project Ga0137415, IMG submission 183082) | Vadose zone soil fungal communities from Angelo Coast Range Reserve, California, USA - CZODoug3_1_1_16fungal (Hybrid Assembly) | ecosystem: Environmental > Terrestrial > Soil > Vadose...
ATCCGGGAGTCCTTCGAACAGGACGTCCGGTTGGTGGATCTTCACGGTGGACTTGCCAAACTCAGGGACTTTCGCGGGGGCCGCGGCGCCTCCGAGATGTGTGGCCATGAATTGATGGCCCGCGCAGATCCCGAGGATGGGTCCCGGGAAAGCGTCGATGTAGTCCCCGTTCTTGCCCATCTTCTCCGGATCGATGCCGACGCGGGGGGCGCCTCCAGAGAGGACGAGGCCGTCGACTTCCTTGAGGTCCGAAACGGGCGAGTCGTTCGGGACGATTTTCGTGTCGACGCCGAGGTACTTCAGCACGCGCCATTCTCGGTGCGTCCATTGACCTCCATTGTCGACGACGTAGACGCGCATGGGTATCCTGTAGCGGTGGGATGACAAAAAGGTTTCCGCGGGCGGCCAGGCGTCATTCCCATTCGATCGTCGCGGGAGGCTTGTTCGAGACATCGTACACGACGCGATTGATGCCAGGGACCTCGTTCGTGATTCGCGTCGAGATTCGGTCGAGCACTTCATAGGGGATCTTCGAATACACCGCGGTCATCCCGTCGATCGAATCGACCGCCCGCACCGCGATGGTATGTCCGTAGACGCGCAGGTCGCCGTGGACTCCGACGGTCTGGACGGGAAGTAGGACCGCGAAGTACTGCCAGGGGAGCGTGAGCCGTTTTTCTGTCGCTGCGGCCTCGATCTCATGTTCGACGATCGCGGACGCCTCCCGCACGAGATTCACCTTTTCAAGGGTGATCTCGCCGACAACCCGGACCGCCAACCCTGGACCCGGGAATGGCTGCCGTTCCGCGACGCGAACACCGAGGGCCCGTGCCACCGCTCGGACCTCGTCTTTGTAGATGTCCCGGAGGGGTTCCACGAGCTTCAGTTTCATGTTCGCGGGAAGACCCGCGACGTTATGGTGGGTCTTGATTCGGTCCCTCAACTGTCCGCCGCTCTCGATCCAGTCTGGTGCGATCGTCCCCTGGACGAGGGAATCGGCACCAAATGTTTTGGCCTCACTCTCGAACAGCTCGATGAACTTATTCCCGATGATGATTCGTTTCTTCTCCGGGTCGGAAATTCCGCGCAGGGGGGCGAAGAACTCGTCCGCAGCCTTTAGGATGCGATGGTTCACCTTGACCTCCTTCAGCGTCCGCGCGACATCATTCGTCTCGTCCTTTCGCATGAGCCCGGTGTCGACATAGACCGCGAGGAGCCGATCGCCCAAGGCACGACTCGCCAGGACCGCGGCCGTCGTGCTGTCGACGCCGCCGGAGCACGCGATGATCGCCTTCTCGGAGACGCCTTTCCGGATCGCGTCGACCTGCTCCGCGATGAAGGCCTTCGCGTCGAACGTCATTCGCCCAGCGTCCGCGAGTCCTCGAGGACCCACTTCTTCATCGCGTCGCGATGGTCCTTGAGCTTCTCGGCGAGGCGCTCGTCCTTGAGGGCGAGGATTTCGATCGCGAGGATCCCCGCGTTCTCTCCTCGATCGAGGCCCACCGCGGCGACGGGGACCCCGGGCGGCATCTGCGACACACTGAGGACCGCATCGAGGTTCAGCTTCCCGCTCACCGGCACTCCGATGACGGGCTTCGTCGTATGCGCGGCGATCGTCCCGGGCAAGGCCGCCGAAAGGCCCGCGACACCTATGAACACTCGCGCAGTCGTGTTTCGGATGAGATCTCGGAGGAGGTCCGGCGTGCGGTGGGCAGACGCCACGACCATCTCGTATTCCACACCGAACTCGGCGAGGATCGAACCCGCCTTTTTTCCCACCTCGGCATCACTCTTAGAACCGAGGATGACGAGCACATCGACGGGCATCGCGTGGGACAAAGAAGGCTCGCGAATAAAGGCTTGCGCCCTCTCCCACGGGATGGGTGCGCGAGGCGTCTAGCTCTTCATGATGGCGAGCAGGAACAGGCCGATTGCAGCTGCGGCCCCGATGATCGCCGCGAGGATCACGCCAATCGACTGAACGATGATTCCCACCAGGTCAACGCCGGGGGCGACCGGTCCTGCGTACCAGCCCCAGAGAATCCCGACGATGAGGCCGCCTACGAGGAGTCCGACCCCGATCTTCCGGCTCTTGCCGCTTCCGAAATACGCCGTGAAGGCGCCCGTGATCACGAGGAACAGGGCAAACGTCAGCAGGAGGATGGTCAAGAACGTCGCCCAATCAAACGCATTGAATGCCATTTGCTTCCCTCAGAACTTGATCCCCGTCAGGGTCTTCGTGTCGATGACTCCCGCGATCGAACGGATCTTGTCGACCACGACCTGACCAAGGACATTGAAATCTTCCGCTTCGATTTTTGCAATGAGATCGTACTCCCCGAAGAGGGGATGGAGCTCCACGATCTCCTTGACCTTGAGCAGCTCATTGTACACCTCGTGCTCCTTGGCCGGAGCGGTGCTAATGAGCACGAACCCGATAGCCACCCCTGGTCACCGCGCAGGAAAACTACTGACGCAATATAACCCTTTCGTAGCCACATTCGAGCCACTCTAATTTTCTGTCTTCTCCATTAGAATGGCGCATGTTTGCGTGCACGTTGCACGGTCTGCGTCCACGTCGGCAGATGCGTTTGGGTGCCTTGCGCCTCGACGACGAAACTCGCCACGGAGGAGCCCAGAATGCCGCATCGTCGGAGATCGAATCCGCGGGACAAGCCCGCGTAGAATCCCGCTCGGTAGGCGTCGCCCGCGCCCGTCACATCGGCGACGCGCGTCGGGCGCACTCGTGGGATTCGGATCTTTCCATCGCGCGTGTGAATCACGCTGCCACGCGATCCAAGCGTCACAATCACGACGGGAGCGAAGCGCAGCAGTCCTTCGGTCGAGGTCACGCGGAGGAGCCGCTTTGCTTGGGTGATTTCCGCCTCGTTGCCGAAGAAATATGTTGTGTGTTGAAGCAACGCGCGGAACAGGCGCGGGGTGTAGACGTAGTGGATCTCCTGCGATGGGTCGAACGCGATCGTCCGATTCAATCCGGCGGCGAGGCGAGCGATCCGTTCGTAGTATTGGGGGCGGCCCGTGCCGAGATGGACAAGTTCCACATCGGCGACGCTGTGTCGAAGAATCGGGAGGCGGACACCGTCCTTCATCGGACCCTGGTCGATGATGGCCATTTGATTCCCGGCCGAATCCGAGAAGATCCACGCTGTCGGAGTGGTCGCGCCACGAATGGCCCGCAAGTCCCTGAGGTCGACCCCTTCTTTGCGGAGCGCCGCCCGGTAATCGGAAGGAAAGTCCTCGCCGACAAAGGAAGCCAAGGCCGTCTTGACCCCTAGGCGCGCGGCAGCGCGAGTCAGGTTTCCCGCGGTCCCTCCGAAAGACCGTCGGCGCCCCAGGATCTCGATCGAGGTGTTCGGCCGAGGGAGGCGACGAAGGGTGACGATGTGGTCCATCACGACATGGCCGAAGGCGCCGAGGTAGTTCCTCACGCCACGCCCTCCAGGTTCCGTTGGACATCCGAGAAGCGATTGAACGAGATGTACGCGATCTCTTCCTGGTCGCACAACTCGGCGAGCTCGGCCTTGGCGAAGACGTGGTCCGCTTCCAGGGCAGGACAAAGGTCCGAATGGCCGTCTCCGATGTACGCAACGCGATAGCCCGCCGTCCGCAATTGGAACAGACGGAGCAGCTTGCACGTGCCACACAACGTGCACGTCGCATCGGCCCAGGGATACTCAATCCGGATGTTCCCTTCCTCAAAGACTGCATGGTTCGTCCGGAGGGGAAGCTGGAGATCCCACTTTCGCATCAAGTGGCGCACGTAGAAGTCGAGCCCCTCGCTCACAATCTCTAAGGGGATCTTCCGTCGTTGGCAGAAGGCGGCGAAATTCCGGAATGTGTCGTCCATCTCGACATGGGCATCGACGAACCGGATGAGATCCGCCTGCTTCGCATGAAGCAAGGCGAACTGTCGTGCCATCGATTCCCGCGTGCCGATCTTGCGGGCCCGGTGGAGCTCCTCGATGTCCCACCAGGATGCCGGTGCGAACTCCTCCAAGATCGCCTCGGCCACGTCTGTGCGCGTGATCGTGCCGTCGAAGTCGGTCAGGACCGCGAGTTTGGACGCCATCGGTTGCCTCCGTGCTGCGCTGACGTCACGTGCCTTCGCGCCAGGTTTCGTTGTACGTGCGTTGCTCTTTCGACAATCGATCGATTCCGATTCCTAGGCTGCGCAGTTTCAGCTGAGCGACCTTCAGATCGAGGTTAGCAGGGACGGGATACAGGCGGGGCTTGAGCTTCGCCGCATGGTCCGCCAAGTAACCCGCGGACACCGCCTGGATGGCAAAGCTCATGTCCATGATCTCCACCGGATGGCCTTGGCCCGCCGCGATATTCAGGAGTCGTCCCTCGGCGACCAAGTGGATCCGTTTGCCGTCCGAAAGGGTGTACTCGTCCACGAACTCCCGGACCTTCTTCTTCGTCTTCGAGAGGCGATCGAGGTCCGCCTTTGAGATCTCGTTGTCGAAGTGGCCGGCGTTCCCCAGGACGACCTGGTCCTTGAGATGAGGAAAGTGCTTCGCCGTGACGATGTCCTTCCCACCGGTCGCCGAGATGATGAAATCCGCGATCCGGGACGCCTTGGACATCGGGAGGACCTCGAACCCGTCCATCGTGGCTTCGATCGCCTTCACGGGATCGACTTCCGTCACGACGACCCGGGCCCCCATCCCGCGGGCGCGCATCGCGATCCCTCGGCCGGTCCAGCCGTAGCCCGCGACGACGAAGGTTCGGCCGGCGATCAACAGGTTGGTCGCGTTCATGAGACCGTCAATGGTGCTCTGACCGGTCCCGTAGCGGTTGTCGAATAGATGTTTCATCTGGGCATCGTTCACATCGATGACTGGGAACCGAAGCGCGCCATCCCGCTCCATGGCCCGGAGGCGGATGATGCCCGTCGTCGTTTCCTCGTTTCCCCCGCGCACGCCCGAGAGCAGTTCGGTCCGTTTCGTGTGCAGCAGGAAGACGAGGTCCGCGCCATCGTCGATCACGAGGTCCGGTTTCAGGTCGAGGACCTTATGGAGATTCGCGTAATACTGCTCCGCGGTCTCCCACTTCTTCGCATAGACCTCGAGGCCGTAGACCTCCGAAAGAGCCGAGGCGACGCTGTCATCCGTGGAGAGGGGATTGCACGATGCGAGTCGGACCTTCGCGCCCGCCTCTTGGAGCGAGAGGGCGAGGACTCCCGTCTTGGCCTCGACATGGAGGGCCATTCCGATTCGCAATCCGCGGAGGGTCTTCTTCTGTTTCAGCGAATCCCGGATCGCGGCGAGGACGGGCATGTGATCGCGCGCCCACTCGATTCGCCGCGCCCCCCGTTCGCTGAGCTCCGACATCGGGCGCCGATGCCTCCGACTCGACTTCAGCCTTCCGGTGCCCTCGTCGCGGTGGAGCGTCATCTATTCATTCTTGAGACGTTTATCATTGTGCGAGTCTCGTCATGTCACTGAAGGACAAGCTTCGCGTCGGGTGCAGCGGCTGGGGATACGATGACTGGCTGGGCGGCTTCTACCCGAAGGAAACGCCGAAGTCCGAGTACCTAAAACTTTACTCCAGGGTGTTCGACAGCGTCGAGGTGGACTCCTCCTTCTACCGGAATCCCGGCCCGGCCACGACGAAGGGCTGGCACAAGTCCACTCCGCCCGGCTTCCTGTTCTCGATGAAAATGCCTCGGCGGATCACGCATGAAAAGAAGCTCAAGGACGTCGCGGAGAACCTCGGCTGGTTCTATGCGTCGGCCAAGGAGCTGCGGGAAAAAGCCGGACCTCTCGTCGCGCAGCTTCCGCCCTCGATCAAATTCGATTCCCACTGGGCCCTCATGCAGGATTTCGTCAAGGGCTTTGAGATGAAGTATCCCCATGCGATCGAGTTCCGCCACAAGTCCTGGTTCCGCGACGAAGTGTACGCGCTCCTCCGGGACCGGAACGTCGCGATGGTCTGGACCGAGAACCAGTACCTGAAGAGCCCGACGGACGTCACCGCCGATTACGTGTACCTCCGGATGGTCGGAGACCGCGAGATCACGGAGTTCAAGGAGACGCAGAAGGACAAGTCGGCGGAGATGCGGGAGTGGTACAAGGAGCTCGATGGCGCCTCCGATTCGGTCAAAGGGGCCCTCGTCTTCTTCAACAACCACTACGCGGGATTCGGGCCCGGCAGCGTGAACGAGTTCCGCCGCCTCGCCGGCATGATGGAGTACGAGTTCCCCTCGAAGGCGGGAGTCCCGGCGGCCCAGAAGAGCCTGGGTGAGTTCGGGGCCTAGCCGCAACGTACTTGCTTCGCCGAGGGCCTCCGGCCTCTGGGAGAGAGGATCCATGGCGACGTCCGTCCAGATCGTCTTCGACTGCGCCGACCCCGACAAGCTCGCCGCGTTCTGGGCCGCGGCTTTGCGCTACAAGATCCAGGACCCGCCCGAGGGCTTCGCCTCTTGGGAGGCGTTCCTCCGGGACCGCGGGGTGCCCGAGGACGAATGGAACGACGCGAGCGCGATCGTCGACCCGGCCAACGCCCTCCCGCGGATTTATTTCCAGAAGATGGACACGCCGAAGCCCCGAAAGAACCGCCTTCACTTGGACCTGAACATCTCCGGGGGCTGGCGCGTCCCCCATGAGGAACGGGTGAAGAAGGTGGAGGCCGAGGTCGCCCGGCTCTTGACCGTCGGCGCGAGGAAGCAGAGGACCTGGGAAGAGGCGGACGGCGGCTACTGGACCGTCATGCTGGATCCGGAAGGGAACGAGTTCTGCGTCCAGTGAATTCCCGGCGCCGCTAGGTTCATTATTCTCGCTCGGACATGGCCATCCGTGCCTCGGGTCATCTTCCACGTGGACATGGACGCCTTCTATGTCAGCGTGGAACGGCGGGAGAATCCGGATCTGGTCGGCAAGCCCGTGATCGTCGGCGCCGATCCGAAGGGAGGCCGGGGGCGCGGTGTCGTGATGGCGGCGAGCTATGAGGCCCGCCAACTCGGCGTCCACAGCGGGATGCCGATCAGCATGGCCTGGCGCAAGCTGCCGCAGGCCGCCTACCTCCGCCCTAACTATGACCTCTACATGGCCGCCTCCGAGAGCGTGATCGACGTCCTCCGCTCCTTCGCGGACGTCCTTGAGCACGTGAGCATCGACGAAGCGTTCCTCGATGTGACCTCGAAGGTCCGCGGATTCGACGAGGTCTCCGCGTATGCCGCCCGGGTCAAAGCCGCGGTCCGCGAGCGCGAGGGACTCGCCTGCACGATCGGAGCGGCCCCTAACAAGTCCGTCGCGAAGATGGCCTCCGACATGGCGAAACCGGACGGGATCAAGGTGGTCCGCCCCGAAGAGGTGACGGCCTTCCTGGCACCCCTGCCCGTGGCGAAGATCAGCGGCGTCGGACCCAAGACCACCGAGGTCCTCGAAGGAGTCGGCGTCCGCACGATCGGAGAGCTGGCGCGCTTCCCGGGTGCGGAACTCAAGAAGTTGATGGGGAAGAACTCGATCTGGCTCTGGGCGATCGCTCGCGGCATCGAGGAGCTTCCGGTCGAGGAGCGGCCCGATCCGAAGTCGATCAGCGTCGAGCGGACATTCGACCAAGACGTCACGGACTGGGCGAAGGTAGAATCGACGATTCGCGACGTGGCTCGAAACGTGTTCTTGCGGGCCCGCGCCCAGGGGGCGACCTTTCGGACGGTCGGGATCAAGATCCGGTTCGAGGGGTTCCAGACCCACCTGCGGGAGCGAACCCTCGCCTCCCACGTCCTGGATGAGACGGTCCTCGCCGACGTCTGCGTCGATCTCGCGAGGGAGTTCGCGGGAGGCCATCACCGATTCCGACTCATCGGTGTCCGGGTCACGAAGCTGCAGCGACCGAAGACGCGACAGCCCCAATTGACCTCGTTCGAGTAGAGGTCCGTGTTATAGTTAAATAACTATAACTGGAACGCCGCCCGACTCTTCGAGAACCTGGTGGCTGATCCCTTGCGGTTTCCGCCGACGCCTACCTACTCTTCGATTTCTTGGCTGGAGGTTTCGGCGGGGCCTTCACTCCGACGTTCCGAGCGAGTCGGCGTAATTCGCCCTCGTCCATCCATTCGACCCTCAGATACTTGAACAGCTCCCGCTCCGTCATGCCGAGCCGCCGCCCTTCTGCGATGCAAACTTTGTACGCCTCGATCTCCGTGGGCGCATCGGGGTAATTGAAGCCTTCGGGGAACAGCTGCTTCCCTTCCCGGAACTGACGGACGTGGACGAGCTCGTGCACGACGTCCAGATAGATGTCCCGCCGGTTTCCGGTCCGCAGGTAGTGCGTCGAGACCACGAGATGGCCGTCCTCATCGCTGACGCCCATATACCCCCACTTGGAAGAGAAGAACTCGACCTTGAGGGCGCTGAGGACCGACTTCGTCCTCGGTCCAAAGATCCCACGGACCGCATCCACGTTCTCGAATCCCTTGAAGTGATCGAGGAAACGCTGGTATCGAAGGCGGATGTTCCTCGGGATCTTGACGGGGGGAAGTTTCGCAGAGGGCCGGGTCATTGCGTCCGCACCCCCGATAGCACTCGGAGGGCTTCTTTGCTATGGGACTTCGGGTCCAGCCGCCGGTAGGCGGCGAGGATCCTCCCATCGGGTCCGATCACGTACGTGACCCGCTTCGCGAGGCCGTGGATCGCCACCGCCCGGAACGCCGTTGTGATCCGTCGGTCCGGATCCGCGACAAGGTCGAAGGAGAGGCGGTACTTGTCCTGAAATTCCTTGTGGGACGACTCGCCTTGAACGCTCACGCCGAGGACGACCGCTCCGGCTTCCCGAAAGGCGTCCGTGTCGTCGCGGAAGGCGCACGCCTCTCGTGTGCATCCGAGCGTGTCGTCTTGCGGATAGAAGTAGAGCACGACGGAACGACCTCTCAAGTCCCGAAGCCGGACCGGGACCCCGTCCTGATTCGTCCCCTCGAAGTCCGGGGCCAAGCTGCCCGGTTCGAGGAGGTCGGCCATGGTGCCCCGCCGAGTCGTCCGTGGGATATGAAGGATTCTGGGTACGAAATCCTCGAAGACGCGCTCGCCTCCGCGGATCCCAATCAAGCAGAAATCCGATTCCAATCCGCGAGGATCTCGCGGGCGGCGTTGTAACCTGGTGCGCCGGTGATGCCGCCACCAGGATGGGCGCCCGCTCCACACAGGTACAGGCCTTCGACCGGCGTGCGATACTGGGACCAACCCGGTACCGGTCGCAGGACGAGGGACTGGTCCAGCGTCATCTCGCCGTGATAGATGTGTCCCTCCGTAAGTCCGAATCGGGCTTCCAGATCCCGCGGGGTCAACACCTGTCGGGCGACGACGAGTCTCTCGAAGCCCGGCATGTGCTCCTCCAGCAGCCCGACAACTTTGTCGCCGAGCTTGTCTCGCTCCTTGTCCCAGTGGCCGGGGCGCAAGTCGTACGGCGCGTACTGGACGAGGGCGGACACGACGTGCTTGCCCGGCGGCGCCAGGTCTGGGTCCATGACCGTCGGGACGAAGACATCGAGGAAGGGGGCGGCCGAGGCGCTCCCGTACTTCGCGTCGTCGTACGCCCGCTCCAAGTACTCGAGGGATGGACAGATCCGAAAGTGCGCGGGGATCTCCTCGGAGGCGCGGGGAAAGGACGGCGCGCGATCGAGGGCGAAGTTGACCTTCGCCACGACGCCGTTCATCTCGAAGTTTCTCACGCGGACCAAAAATTCCGGGCTGAGCTCTTCGGGATCGACCAGGTGTAGGAAGGTCCGCTTCGGATCGGCGTTGGAGGCGACCACGCGCGCCGCGATCCGGTCGCCGTTCGACAGTTCGACCCCCGTGACCCGTCCATCCGTGCTCGTGATTCGGGTGACATCGGCATTGGTTCGGATGGTCGTGCCCGCCTCCCTCGCGGCTAGTGCGAGGGCGCTCGCCAGGGTGCCCATGCCGCCCTTCACGAACGACCAGCCGCCGCCGTGGACTGCGGGCAAGAAGTGGGGGACGAGGGCGAAGGCTGTTCCCGGGGAGAAGGGACCTTGGAACGTGCCGATCAGGGCGTCCACGGCGAACGAAGCCTTCAGGAGTTCTGTCTCGAACCACTCGTTCAAGAAATCTCGGATAGGCATCGGGGGCATCCGGAGCATCTGTTGCATCGTCTTCTTGCCCAGACGCCGCACCGCGAGAGCGCGCCGGAAGAGGCTCATTTGTTCGCCCAGGGTCGGTGCGGCGACGTTCGGCGGCGTCATCGTGAAGAGCGGATCCAACGCCGTCGCGAAGTCGTGTAAGAAGTTCGTGAATCGCGGATATGCCTCGGCGTCGCGCGGGGACTGCTTCATCAGTTCAGCCTGCGTCCTCCATATGTCCCGCCAGATCCGGAGCGAGGCCTCGTCCCCGAGGGCCGTCACCTCCGGATCGAGTGGCAGAAATCGCAATCCTCGCGCGGCCAGGTTCAGGTCGTCGAGGATCTCGGGTCGAAGGAGCCCGCAGACGTCCGCGCCGGTCGAGGCCTGGAACCCGGGAGCCAAGTCGTCCGTCGCCACGGCGCCGCCCACGACGGGTCGCCGCTCGAGGAGCAGCACGCGGCGGCGCGATCGGGCCAGGTACGCGGCCGCCACGAGGCCGTTATGCCCACCGCCGACCACGATGACGTCGTAGGAGTCGGCCAAGGCTCACACCCGCAGAAAGGCCCAGTCCTTGAGGATCTCCCGCGCGGCGTTGAGCCCGGGGGCTCCCATGACGCCGCCTCCGGGATGTGCCCCGGAGCCGCAGAGATACAGTCCTTTGATCGGCGTGCGATATTGGGCCCAACCGGGCGTCGGGCGGAGGAAGAACAGCTGGTCGGGCGTCAGCTCTCCGTGGAAGATGTTGCCTCCCGTCAGACCGATCATCTGCTCCAGGTCCCACGGGCTGAGCACTTGCTGATGAAGGATGATGTCCCGAAGGTTCGGGACATACTCCTCGATCGTATCGATGACCGTCTCCGCGAAATCCTCGCGACGCTCGGGCCATATGCCCTTGCGCAACGTGTACGGCGCATATTGGATGAAACAGGACATGATGTGTTTTCCCGGAGGCGCCAGCGTCGGGTCCAAGGTGGACGGGACGCACATGTCGATGAACGGGCGGTGGGAGAAGTCCCCGTACTTCGCGTCGTCGTACGCCTTCTCGATGTAGTCGACGCTCGGTCCGATCGAGATCGCGCCCTGGAGCTGCGGCCCGTTCCCCGGGAGGGCCGAGAAGCTGGGGGCCTCCTTCAGGGCGAAGTTCGCTTTTCCGGATGACCCTTCGATCTTGAAGCGTTCGATGCCTTGGACGAAGTCCGCCGGAAGATCGGACCGTTCCAGGAACTTCAAGAAGGTCCGCTTCGGATCCGCCCCGGACGCGATTACCTTCGCGTCGATCCGTTCCCCCGTTGCCAGTTCGACGCCGACGGCGCGGCCATCCTTCACCAGGATCCGTCGGACTTCCGCGTTCACACGAATCTCTGCGCCGAACGACCGGGCCGCGCTCGCGATCGACTCGCTCACCATGCCCATGCCGCCGCGGACGTATCCCCAGGAACGATAGGCGCCGTCGATCTCGCCCATGTAGTGGTGCATGAGGACGTACGCCGTGCCGGGAGAACGCGGACCGAGCAGCGTCCCGATGATCCCGCTCGAGCACAGACCCGCTTTGAGGGCGTCCGTCTCGAACCATTCATCCAGGTAGTCCGCGGCGCTCGTCGTCATGAGTCGCGCGAACGTGTACAGCTCGTCCTCGGTGAGCGTCTTCACCTGTTTGTTCAGGGCGTAGAGCTTCCGCAGGTCGCTCGGGTTCAGCGAGCCCACGTCGGGTGGCGTCATCGTGAGGGTCGGCGCGATGAACTTCGCGAGCCGCGACATGAGCCGTCCGAACCGCGGGTATGCCTCCGCATCGCGGCGGGAGAATTTCGCGATCGCCTGGAAGGCGTCCGCTTCCTTCCCGCGGCGGAACAGGTAGCGTCCGTCGGGCAAAGGCTGGAACGTCGACTCCTGCGGGATGACCTCGAATCCATGGGAAGGGAGGTCCAGATCTCGGATTACCTGGGGACGCAGGAGGCTGCACACGTAGGAGCAGACCGTGAACTTGAATCCGGGAAACACCTCCTCGGTGACCGCCGCGCCGCCGAGCACATGGCGGCGTTCCAGGACAAGGACCTTCTTCCCGGCGCGCGCGAGGTAGGCCGCAGCCACGAGGCCATTGTGGCCTCCGCCGATCACGATCGCTTGGTGGGACGGTCCCAGAGTGATGACCTCCGCCGCGTCGCGTGTCGCATGAGACGCGCCGGGCTGCGCTGTTAACGGGAGAGGGGTTAAATCCCTTCCCGGCGGCTTCCCGCAAGATCACTGGCTCGGACTTGACGCTGAAATCTTGGCCTTCCGGTCCAGTTCTTCGAGCCGATTGACGAGGTCGCTGAGCCTGAGTTCGCCCCGTTTCCATTGAGCCAACAGCCTTAGCTCCTGCCCCAGTCGAACAATCGGTTTGACTGTCAATCGGGCCTTGATCGCTGGTCGTAATCTTCCCAGGTGGTCGACGAACCGGAGTCGACGCGTACGCTGAAAAGACTCGCCTTCGGGGACCCAACCGCTAAGGAACCCTGCGACGGTCCATTCGCCATACTCCCATTTCAGGTAGCGCGCGATCTCCCCGTTCCGATCCAAGCCTTCTCGCCTGCGAACGTCCGCCGTCCAATAGTGTGGTACCATTTTTCTTCCTCTTCTTGAGCGAAAGTGCGAAGGTGTTGCGAGGGTATAATGGCATCGATTTGACGAATAGCTGCGGGATAACTATTTTCGGTAATTACTGATATAAATTACACTTCTATCTAAATTTATTAATCAATACGGATGAAGTTTCAACCATTCACATTCGGATTATTATTTAGCATGCTATGATACAGATGGCTGATTCATCCGCTAGCAAGTGCCTGGTCCCCAGCTATTGTGACGGTCCGAAAGTTAACGCCATCCTATCGTGGGATCGTAAGGATGTGAGAGGAGCGGATTGCGGTCCGATGTCGGCGTGTACTTTCTCCATAGGGTTAAATTCGTTCCTTGCGGTGCGGCCGGAAGAGTATGGTGCGTCGAGGTTCGCCGTTTCATTCCCGCACGTCCCCTTTGTGCGAGAGCTGGGAGTGGCGAGGGTGGTCGGGCTATCTAGCGGCCTCCTCCTATTCCCTCGTCCCGGAGATGGAGTATTACGCGATCCGACATTCCGCAGGTCTCCTCGACGTCTCACCTCTGTACAAGTACCTCATCCGCGGCAAGGACGCCCTCCCACTCGTGAACAAGGTCGTCACGCGAAATGCAAAGAAGCTCGCGAGGGGACAGATCTACTACACGCCCTGGTGTGATGAACGCGGGAAGACCGTGGACGATGGAACCCTGTGGAACCTCGCCGACGGTTCGTACCGGATGACCTCCGCGGAGCCGAATCTGAAATGGCTCCAGGATGCGGGCATGGGCCTCGATGCGGAGGTGCAAGATGTCTCCGAGGACATTGGGGCCCTGGCGTTGCAGGGCCCGTCCTCCCGCGCCATCCTCTCAGAAGGAGCGGACGGAGCCGTCCAGAAACTGAAGTATTTCCGATTCGTGAACACGACCTTCGCGGGCATCCCGGTCCAGATTTCTCGGACCGGTTACACGGGCGACCTGGGATACGAGATCTGGGTCGAGCGTGAGCGGGCGGAAGCCTTGTGGGATGCGGTGATGGACAAAGGTCGGGGGCACGATATCACGCCCGCCGGCATGCTCGCCCTGGACGTGGCGCGGATCGAGGCCGGCCTCATTCTGGCGGAAGTCGAATACACGCCGGCGCGAAAGGCCGTGATTGATGTACAGCGATATTCTCCATACGAGCTCAGCTTGGACTGGACGGTCGCCCCGGAGAAAGGGCCGTTCATCGGACGAAAGGCCCTCCTTGCCGAGAAGCGCCGCGGACCTGGCCGCAGGACGGTCGGCCTCGTGATTGATTGGCCGACGGTGGAGCAGCTCTATTGGACCATGGGATTGCCGCCGCAACCCCCGTCGGAACCGTGGCGCGCGAAGATTCCACTCTTTTCCGGGTATCGCCAGGTTGGCTGGGCGACGAGCGGGTGTTGGTCGCCGCTCCTCAAGAAATACATCGCGATCGCCACGGTCGCAGCGCCATACTCCCGGCCAGGGACGCGCGTCGACATCGACCTCGCGGTCGAGTGGGAACGCCACCGGGTCCCTGCGACCGTTGTGGAACGACCGTTCTTCGAACCGGATCGGAAGAAATCGTAGGCGAGCCAACCGCTTTATCGGGCCTCTGAATTCCGGTTCGCGCTATGGCCCAGACCGATGCGATCGTCGTGGGGGGCGGCCACAACGGACTGGTGGCGGCGGCCTACTTGGCAAAGGCGGGCCTTCAGGTCGTAGTCTTGGAACGTCGACCGATCGTCGGCGGGGCGTGCGTTACCGAGGAAATCTACCCTGGCTTCAAGGTGTCCACGCTGGCATACGTCTGCGGCCTTCTTCGGCCTGAGATCAAAGCGGATCTGGAATTGGCTTCCTTCGGTCTCGAGGAACACGCGTACGATCCCGCGCTGTTCCACCCGTTCCCCGATCGACGATTCCTCCTCTACCGGAACGATCCCGCAGGGAACCAAGGAGAGGTGGCACGGTACTCGAAAGCGGATGCAGCGGCCCTGCCGCGCTACGAGAAATTCTGGGCAGGGTTCGCGGAGCTCCTCGAGCCGACCTTACTTGCGCCGCCCGTGCCCCTCGCGGACCTGGCGGCGTTCGTGAGCACTCCGGAAGCCGAGGACTTCCTTCGCAAGATCCTGTTCATGTCGATTGCGGAGGTCCTGGACGAGTATTTCGAATCGGAAGAAGTGAAGGCGTCCTTGGCGACGAGCGCGGTCGCGGGGACGATGGCGGGACCGCGGACTCCTGGCACCGCGTTCGTCTTGGGCCACCACACTCTCGGAGATATCGGCGGCCAGAAGGGAGCATGGGGTTGGCCTCGCGGGGGCATGGGAGCGATCTCGGAATCGATTGCTCGGGCCGCACGCCACCACGGGGCAGACGTGCGGACGGGGATGGAGGTCCAACAAATTTTGGTGCGAGACGGGCGGACGACCGAGGTCGAACTCGTCGACGGGACGGTATTGGAGTCGCGGGTCGTCCTGAGCAACGCCGACCCGAAGCGGACGTTCCTCCGCTTGGTCCGAAAGGAACACCTGCCTTCCGAGTTCGTTCGCGCGATTGAACACATGCGGTTTGAATCGTCCTCCTTCAAGCTCAACTTGGCCCTCCGCGAGCTTCCCGATTTCACCGCGATTCCGGGCAGCGCGCCGCAGCTGCACCACCGGGCGATCATCGACATCGCGCCCTCCCTGGACTATCTGGAGCGCGCTTACGATGATGCGAAACGAGGTCATCCGTCGCGGGAGCCGTTTCTCGAGTTGGTCATGCAGTCCGCGAACGATCCGACGGTGGCCCCGCCGGGGATGCACACGATGACGATTTCCGCGAAGTTCGCCCCGTTCGATCTTCGGACGGGTTCGTGGGATTCCGAGGCGGAGCCGTTTGCCGAACGCATCATCGATGTCTTGGAAGCGTATGCTCCGAACATCCGCCGCGCAATCATAGCTCGGCAATGGCGAACGCCGCTTGACATGGAACGGGAATACGGCCTCACTCGCGGAGACGTCTTCCATGGCGCGATCCTGCCACAACAGATGTTCTCCTTCCGTCCGGTCCCCGGATGGTCCTCGTATCGAACGCCCGTGCGGGGGCTGTATCTCTGCGGCGCCGGCGCCCATCCGGGCGGAGGGGTCATCGGGGCCCCCGGACACAATGCGGCGATGGCCGTCCTCGAAGATTGGCCGCAACTCCGGAACGATGCACCTTAGGTTTCTCGGACTTGCTCTTCGTAAGGGTTCGCAAATCCGGACGCCCCGCTCTCCACGAAGTTCTTCAGACACACGAGACGGTCCGACCAGCGTCCTCGCTGACGCCGTACGCCGTCGACATCGCCGCTTTGGAATCCAGTCGCGGTGAAGTATACCGCGGTCCCGCTGGCCTTCTCTTCGAAGTCGAACCGGATCATGCGGTCTTTCGGTTCGAGCGACCGCCGAAGCGCGATACGGTGGTCGGGCAGCCATTCGACGATCAGGTCCGGTTCTTCCGGGGATCCGAAAGAGAAGACCCCACCAGGCCGTGGCTCCAAGCGGGCTTCTCGGCGCGGGACACCGCCCGAGGTCCAGTGGGCGATGGCCGTGGGACTGGAGAATGCGTCAAACACTTTCGATGGAGTCGTCTCGATCAGAGCCGAGAGCCGGACCTCGGGGGAGCTCACCGGTGAATGATCGGGCCGTACGCTGTCCCCGCGTCCCTCGGCGATCGACTTCAGATTCCCGAGGCACATTCGCCACGCATCCTGGAGGGAACCGCACGTCGACTCCTGAATCGGAACCGTTTCATGCGTGACGTGGAGGAGAGCCGTCTCTCCCGGGCCGTCCTCGAGATCGTAGGAAACGCGGGTCTCGATTGACTGGATCGGCCACCGGAACGCGAATCGTCGGAGGACGTCGCCTTCGTCGATTGTCGTCTCCCACGATCGGCCCTCCGGCGGAAGGAGGCAAGTCTCTCCTCCGAACTTGAAGCTCCCTCCCACCTTCGGCTCGATTCGCGACCAGCCGCAGAACCATCGCGAGAGATGCTCGATTCGCAGGAGCCGCTCGAACACCGTAGGTCGAGGCGCCCCAATCCGCACCCGGAAATCGTAATTGAACGACATGTCGTCCTACCGACGTACGGTCCACGTCGAATCCAGGGCGGAAGATAAAGTCGCGGCCGTGACGCCCTATGGTCGTTTCGCTTCATCTCGTCGGCGAGCCGCGCGCCGACCTTTTCGACCGCCGTGACGGAAGCGTTTCTCCTTCGGACGAGCGTCCTTCGGAGGTCGTTCCTTCCGCTTCACGGACGTGACACGCCGCGGGACCTGAAGAGGATTGCGGAGACCTTCGCGGCTTCGGACCATTGGCGTCACCCGGCTCCCTTATCAAGGATGACGGAGTTTCGTTGGTGTTGCGGGAGAGCCAGGTCGCGTCGAACGCCCGCGATGCGGGTCGGTTCGGCCTTGCCGGAAACGTTCGAAGAGTTCGCATGCCTCTCCGATTCCGTTTCGCGAGGGCCCTCTGGCCGGGCCTTCACGGCCTGTCGGAACGGTGGCCGTGCCGACGTTGCCGGCCGTCGATGATCCTCTGGATGCAAGGGCTCCACGACGGCGTGAACGTGCGACTCGGAAAACGCCCGTTCCGCCCCGAAGCCTTCGCCCTGTTCTCCTCTGGCTCCCTCAACGGCAGCTACCATCTCGGTTGCTTCGGATGTCGGATCGCCCGGTGGGTCTCGCGCCTCGTTGCGCGGACGCCCCGACCTTCGAGGGGGCCGACATGAGGGAGGGTGGCTTGCCATGAAGGATCTCTCCCCCGAAGAGCAGCTCGATGCGTTCATCTCGAAGTACGCTCCACTAATCACCGTCCAGGCCCGCACGGTGCTGGCGAAGATGCGGGCGCTTCTGCCCGGCGCGATCGAGTTGGTGTACGACAATTACAATGCCTTGGCCGTGGGCTTCGGCACCACGGAACGGACCTCGGACGCCGTGTTCTCCATTGCGGTGTTCCCGAGATGGATTAGCCTATTCTTCCTACACGGGGCGAATCTTTCGGATCCGAAACACCTCCTGAAAGGAAAGGGAAAGTCGGCTCGGCACATTGTCCTGTACGGCCCCGAGACGTTGGACATGCCGCCCGTCCAGACCCTGATGGTCCAGGCATTGAAACGGGCGAGTCCTCCCTTTGATCCGAGGCGGCCGAATCGGGTCGTGATCAAGTCCGTCTCCGTGAAACAACGGCCTCGACGCCCGAAGCCATTATAAACGGCCCTCGCCTCCCCATCCCGATGGCCCGCTTTCCCGAGGCCGAGCACCGCCGGCTGCACAAGATGATCTGCATGCAGTGCTACGCCCGGAACGCGATGCGCGCGACCCGCTGCCGGAAATGCGGGAGCACCGAGCTCCGCCCGAAGGCGAAGGAAGCACGGAAAGAGTGAAGGCTATCCGAGATCCCATGGGCCGCCGGTATCACCGCGGCGAGCCGACGACGGTTCCGAGGATCTTTCGTTCCGCACTTCGCAGGTGTTTCGAGAACGCGGCCCGGGAAATTCCGACCAGCCGCCCGAGCCGGTCGAGCGACACTTTCGCAGGCGTCTCGTAATAGCCGAGTCGGAAGGCAAGGGTGAGCAGTTCTCGTTGGCGAGGTGTGAGCGTGGTCCATGGATCCCACCGTTCTGCGGGAACTCGCCGGACAGCCCGAACCCAGTCTTGCCCACCGAACCGGTCCAGTAGAACGCGGAACCGGCGGAGCACGCCCTCCGAGACGAGGAGAGAGACCCGGGCGCTTCCCGCATCTTCCCGGACGACGCGGAGCGGGACGACCCCGCCTTCCGTGCCCAGAGCCTCTTGGACGGCCTCCGGGATTTTCCACTCAATCCAGGCGACGTATTCGCCGCGTTCTCGATTCGCGGACATCAGTTCAAACCGGGCGAGCCGGTACCGCCGGACGAGAGCGCGGGCTTCGCGACGGACCATTTCGAGATCTTTGAACGGCCCGCGCCGACGCACGCGGACAACCAGGGCGAGCACCTGCGGACGCACGGCAAACGACTGGAGAATGTCGACGGACTCGTTGTTGTGGAAGAACAACTCCGTCAGAATTCCGACGTCTTCCAGGAGCCGCGTCGGGACGACCAAGTCGAGGTGTTTCATAGGCTCACCTGGTTGACAGGTAAACCGCTGGCCGGATAAAGCCGCGGTCCCTCGGACATAGCCAAGGAGGCGTGGGCCATGGCCGAGAAGGAGGGAAAAGCGTTCACCACGGAGACATCGGTGATCACGTGCAACATGGAGGGAATCGTCCAGCAATACGCGGCGGATGCCGCGGACCTGTTCGGGTGGAGCCCCGAGGAGGTCATCGGACACATGAGTGTGGCCTCGTTCCACGTCCCCGAGAACGTCCCGGTCCTCGTGCCTCGCCTCCTCCGTGAGGCGGTCGAGAAGGGCAAGTTCGAGGAGGAAGTCACCCTCATCCGAAAGGACGGCGCCCGGTTCCCCGCGGTCCTCACGGTGCGCCCGATGTTCCGCGATGGGAAGCAGGTCGGGTTCATGGGATACACCCGACCCCTCGGGCCTCCGTCGAAGCCATAGGCCACCGACGCGGTGGGGGTCGCCGTGCCGGATTC
>Ga0137415_10002245_pt1 | contig 19249 bp, 18 predicted proteins | sample CZODoug3_1_1_16f_FD_183082 | JGI IMG/M metagenome (GOLD analysis project Ga0137415, IMG submission 183082) | Vadose zone soil fungal communities from Angelo Coast Range Reserve, California, USA - CZODoug3_1_1_16fungal (Hybrid Assembly) | ecosystem: Environmental > Terrestrial > Soil > Vadose...
CGCCTTCTTCATCGCGATCGGGTACGGATCGAAGTACTTCACGTTCGCCGTGACGCCGCCGGGCATCCACGTCCGTGCACGATCCGAATACGCTTTCGACGCCTTCGTCCGTGTCCGAAGGTCGAGGGGTTTCGCGGGGGTCTTCGCCATGGAGTCAGCGCACGCGCAGCGATCCGTCCGCGTTGTGAATCGGACACGGTCTCCCCGCTTTGCAGAAGCGGCACTTCTCCGGCTTCGTGACCGGCAAGGGTTTGATCATCCGACCATACTTGCGGCGCGGCACGCCCCCTCCGCTAAATCGCTTCCACGATGGACATCTCGGCCCGCTTCTCCTTCATGCCCTCGGCGACTTCCTCGAAGGCGTCGAGGTGTCGCGCGACGTCCGCTTGGGTGTGTGCCACCGAAGTCGTCCACTGTTCGTCGGCGCCCGTCGCCATCGGGATGACCCCGCGATTCAGCATCGCCGTGTAGTAGCCCCACCACCGGCCGACATCGACCTCTTCGAAGGACCGCCAATCCCGGACCGTCTTCCGGGCGAAGTGGACGGTCCCGCTGATCCCACCGGCCTGGACCGTCATGGGGAGCTTGTGGTCTGCGATCACATCGTTGTAGCCTTTCGCGAGATCGTTGCCGATCCGCTGCGCGTGTCGCACGCCCGGACGGGTCAGGATCTTGGTCAAGGTCACGAGCCCCGCGGAGATGCTCAGCGGGTTCGCGTTAAACGTCCCCGCGTGGGCGATCTGTCCCGGGATCACCTGGTCCAGAATCGAGGCCTTGCCTCCGACGGCGGCTAAGGGGAAACCCCCTCCGATGGCCTTGCCGAGCACCTTCAGGTCCGGCGTCACGTGGAAGGCCTCCTCCGCTCCACCGTACCACTTGCCGCACGTCTTCACTTCGTCGAAGATCAGGATCGCGCCGATCTCGTCCGCGACGGCGCGGAGGCCTTCGAGGAAACCGGGTTCCGGCTGGACGTAGCCCATGTTCATCGGCACCGGTTCGAGGATGATCCCAGCCACGTCGTCCCGGTAGGTGAGGGCGAGGGACTCGGTCGCATCGATGTCGTTGAACGGAGCGACGATCGCGGTCTCGACCAGTTCTTGCAGAAGGCCTTTCGACGAAGGCACCACATTCGGGTGTTTCGGGTCCCCGGACAGCTCCTTCCGCGGCTTGATCGAGACCATCAGGGCGTCGTGGGATCCGTGGTAGCACCCCTCGAACTTGAGGATCCTGCGGCGACCGGTCACCGCGCGGGCGAGACGGACCGCGAACAGGGTCGCGTCGAGACCCGTCATCGAGAACTTCAAGCGGTCCATGCGGTACCGCCGGCACATGTGCTCCGCGAGCTGACCCGCCTCACCCGATTCGTAGCCAAAGATCGTGCCATTCGACACGCGCTCGCGCATCGCCTTCGCCAGGATGGGGTGGCTATGCCCCGCGACGAGCGCCCCGAAGGCCATGTTGAAGTCGACATACTCGTTTCCGTCCACGTCCCAGAGTTTCGAGCCCTTTGCCTTGCGGACGTACAACGGATAGGGATCGACGAGCCGGTAGTTGCTATTCACGCCGAAAGGAATGCGCCGTTTCGCGGCTTCCCAGGCCCGCGCGGACTTCTTCGTCCGCCGACGATACGCTTGGAGTTCTTCCTCCCATGTGTGCATGATATCGTATAAGTGGCCGCTCGAACGCCCGCATACTATAAACGGTTTCGCGCCGCGAATCGATTCGCGAAATCTCTAGTCCGCCGCTTTGCGATTGAAGATCCACAGGGCGAGGGCGAGGGTCCCGACGAACCAGACCACGCCGGCCGCAGCGACCAAAGACAAACTCAATATGGTTCCCGAGCCGAACGAGAACCGAAGCGATTCCGGAGCCGCGAAGGTGACGAGTTGCTGATAGATCGAGCTCGGATTGCCAAGCCCCGCGTACTGGGCGAAACGAAACTGAGCCTGGAAGTTGTTCGGGAACAGCAGGGAGGAGAGGACGAGGGTGATGACCGGATACAGAATGTTGAAGGCGAGCCACACGAGCAGGCCGAACAGGATGGCCGTTCCACTCGTTTTCGCCAGCGTCGAGAATGTCAGTTGAATCGGAATGTAGAATGCGATGAGCAGGAGGCTCAGGCCCAGGAAGGCGAGGACGAAGCTGCCCGTTGGAGCTTTACCAGAGACCGCGGTGAGGACGCCGACGCCCGCTAGGTTGACCAGAGTCACGGGCAGGGCCACGGCCACGAAGGTGCCGAGGAACTTGCCCAAGAGCACCCCGATCCGACTCGCGGGGCGCGAGAGGAGGAGGTCGATCGTCCCCTGGACTCGTTCCTTACTCACCGAGTCGAAGGTCACGACGATGGCGAAGAGTGGGATCACGAACGTGGCGAACAGGAAGGCCATAATGAGGAGGACGAAGTCGGGACCCGACGCGAAGGCGGGACCGCCTCGCTGTGATTCGAAAGCGAACGCCTGGCGGGTCCAGTTCTCGCCCGCGACCTCGACCGTGAGGTTCGAGGAGCCTGGGGGCAATGTGACGCGGCCGTACCCTCGGGCGTCCGCGGCGGTAACATAGGTCTGGTTCAGATAGATCCGGGCGACCGGGGGCTGGCCGGCTCGTGTCAGGACATGGAGGCCGACATCGTTGAACCGGCCGTCATTGTCCAAGTCGTCCTGATGCATTTCCACGGTGAAATTGTCCACCGGATCCCGGATGGACACGCTCGTCCCCACCTCCGCGTTCCCGGTTCGTGCCTGGACGAAGACCAGTGTGCGGTTTCCCACGTCGAGTCGGGCAAAGCCATCGGCGTTGGTCGCCACCGTACCCAGCTGCACAGCAGGCGGGACGGCCTCGTCGGAGAAGATCACATTCGTATCCGAGAGAGGCGAGCCGAAGGGATCGGACACCCAGGCCACCGCGACATGATGTCCGGAGGGTCCGATGGAGGGATGGGTCCACACGACGAAGGGAGGACCGGACGGGCCACCGCCACCCGATCCCCGACCGATTCCGTACGCTCCTCCGACCACAATGAGCGCGAGGACGATGATCATGATCAGCATGCGGACGCTCCGTAGACTCACGACAATTTCGTGACGCCCGATGGGAACCAATCCTCGCAAGAACTCGGGGACTCTCACACGCGTCCTCCTTTCGTCAGCGCGAAGAACACATCCTCGAGGGACCGTTCCGAGGACTTCAACTCCTTCAGTTTGGCGCCCGCGAGGACCAGGACCTTGCTCACTTCGCCGCTCACGTCCGAACCCGCCTCGACGGTCACATCGACGCCGGCGGGGGTCCGTTCGGCCTTCGCGACGCCAGGCACCTTGGAAACCGCCGCGATGGCGTCATCCGTCACACCGTCCGCGGTCACGCGGAGGACGATCGGCGCCCCGACTGAGACCCGCGAGGAGAGGTTCTCAATCGAATCGGCCGCCACGATGCGACCGCGGTCGATAATCCCGACGTGTTGGCAGAGCTGCTCGACTTCGGACAAGAGATGGGAGGACAGGAAGATGGTCTTGCCTTTCCCGTTGAGGAACCGGATCAGATCCCGGAAGTACCGCATCCCCTGCGGATCGAGGCCGCTCGCAGGTTCGTCCATGATGATGCAGTCCGGGTCGTGCAAGAGGGATTGCGCCAGCGCGAGTCGCTTTTTCATCCCGTGGCTGTACGTCTTGACTTTTTTCTCCGCGACGTCGCCGATGCCGACTTGGGCGAGGAGCTCCTCGGCCCTTCGTTTCGCATTCGCGCGGCGGATGCCGTAGAACGAGGCGTAGTATTGGAGATGGGCGAGGCCCGTGAGCGTTGGATAGAAGGAGACCTCATCGGGCATCACCCCAATCCGCTCCTTGACCTCCATGGAATCGGCGCGGATGTCATGTCCCGCGATCCGAACGGTCCCTGCGGTCGGCGTGAGGACGGTCGCCAGGATGCGGATCGTCGTCGTCTTTCCAGCGCCGTTCGGACCGAGGAAACCGAAGATGTCACCCTTCGGCACCGAGAAGGAGACACCGTCGAGGGCGCGTTTCCCGCCCCTCCGTCCGTAGACCTTGACGAGGCCCTCCACCTCGATCACGAGCCACGAGACAGAAAGGCCGCCGAAAAATGTTTGCCACGGGCGTTGATTGTCAACCTTGAATAAGGTTGCATTGTCGTGGGAGCTGCAACGCGGCCTGAGAATCAGATTATAGGACGCGAAACGCTTCCGACTCGATGGCCTTCGACGTGCTGATCCGGGGAGGTCGGGTCCTCGATGGCACGGGCTCGCCCGCGCGCGCCCTCGATGTCGGGATCCGGCAAGGACATATTGTCCGGGTGGGCCTGCTGAAGGGATCCCAGGCCGATCGGACCATCGACGCGACCGGTCTCTACGTCGCACCTGGATTCATCGACATTCACACGCACAGCGACGTCGGGATCCTGGTCGAGCCGACCGCCGAATGCGCGGTCCGGCAAGGCGTGACGACCCATGTGGTCGGCAACTGCGGAGATTCACCCGCCCCGATCGGCGAAAAGTACCGTGAGCTCGCGACTCGACGATTCGAGTACTACGCACAGGCACGCGATTGGAGTTGGACGACCTATCAACAGTATCTCGATTTCGTGGAGGGCCGCGGGGTCGGCGTCAACATCGCGGGCCTCGTCGGCCACGGGGCCATTCGAACCGCCGTCATGGGATTCGACGAGCGAGCCCCGGACCGCGGGGAGTTGAGGGCGATGAAAAGCCACGTCGCGGAGGCGATGAAGGCGGGTGCGTTCGGCATGAGCACGGGCCTCGTATATCCGCCCGGATGCTTCGCGGACACGGATGAAATCGTCGAACTCGCGAAGATCGTCGCTCGCTACAGCGGATTCTATGCGAGCCATATCCGGGGAGAAAGAGAGACGATTGTCGAGGCGGTGAAGGAGTGCATCCACATCGGGGAGCGCGCCGGTTGCGCCATCCAGATCAGCCATAACAACCCGAAGTACGGTGGAATCGGCAAAGCCCCGGAAATCCAGGCCCTGTGGGAGACCGCGCGAAAGCGCGGACTGGACGTCCTCGCCGACAACGATGCGCACACGGACTTCGGGCCGCCCCTCAGCCACGCCCTTCCCCAGTGGACCCAGAAATTGCGCACGGAGGACCTCGTCGAACTCGTCCGAGATCCCGCGAAGCGACGGGCTCTTCGGGAGGAAATCCAGGCGGACCGCAAGCCCGGCGCGGGATACGTAGGATTGCTGGTGCACGAGCGCTTCGATCGAATCTGGCTCCTGCGATGCCCCCTTGATCCGTCGAAGGAGGGGCTCACGATCGCGGACCTGGCGGTGCGCCGCGGAGTCGACCCGTGGAACGTCTACTTCGACGTGATCGTCGAGGAGCGAGACCGAGCGGTGGGCCTGTTCGACTACATGGACCTGGAGGAAATCAAGTCCACCCTGCGCCATCCGCTCGTGATGATCTGCTCGGACGGCTGGGTGGCCGCGAAGGAGGAACGGACCTCGACATCGGCCCCCTACCAGCCCTGCACCTTCGGAGAATTCCCAGGCATTCTCCAGCGTTTTGTGGTCGAAGAGCCAGTCCTCACCCTCGAAAACGCCATCTACAAGATGACGGGGATGCCAGCGACCCGTCTAGGGCTCAAGGATCGCGGCTTGATTCGACAGGGATTCGCCGCAGACGTCGTTGTATTCGACCTGCCACGAATCCGCGACCGTGCCACAAACCTGTGGCCGCACAAATACCCGTTCGAAAACTATCCGCACGATTTCCCGGAGGGAATCGACTGGGTGTTCGTCAACGGTCGACTCGCGGTCGAGGACGGGCGGCCCACGGGGAGTTTGAGCGGACGCGTGCTGCGCCACCAGGCAAATCAAAGAAGTCTGCGACGTGAGCCATCCTCGATGGGAGAATCCGAGGGACAAGGGAGATGACGATCGAACGAATCCGCGAACCAGTCTCTGAGCGGCGCATTCGGACGAGCGTGATGCGAATCCTTGCGGAGACAAAACTCTGCTCGATCGCGACGGTGGCCCAAGGGAATCGCGCCCACATCAACACCGCGTTCTTTGCCTATTCGCCGAACCTCGAGCTGTACTTCCTGTCGGACCCGGGATCGCACCACTGCCGAAACCTGTTGGCCAACTCATCGATGGCGATGACGGTCTTCAATTCCAACCAGGGGTGGGAGAGGCCCGGTAGGGGAATCCAGCTTTTTGGGACGGGCCACCGGATCCAAGGTCGTCGGGCGGATCGTGCCGAGGCAACCTATTCGTCGCGGTTCCCAGCCTTCGCTCGGTGGCTCAGAGGAACGACACCGGGGGAGAAACGGCAGGCGGCACGATTGCGCTCGTATGCCCTATTCCGGTTCATGCCGAATCGGGTCAAGATCCTCGACGAAACCGAATTCGGCGGCGCCGTGTTCATCATCGCAGGTGTACGCCGACACCGAACGCGGGATGGCGAAGCTCGGGTCGAACTCTCGTGGAAGGGGACCGAGCGACTCGTGCCGAACGAGGGCAGCGGAAGCGCCCGTTGAAGAGGCACCGCGACCGCGAGCCGACGGGCGATGAGGGCGAGGCCCTGACACCTTGTGTTGTCGAGGCGATGGCCGCCCCGGACTGTCATGAGATTGGAGTGGGCTCGACCGGATTCGAACCGGTGACCTTCGCCATGTCAAGGCGATGTCATGACCACTAGACCACGAGCCCAGCGACCGCGCTTAACCTCCGACGCGGTTTAAGCCTTTCTTCCGGCTCGTCCATCTGCGATCGGAAGGTTCGACATCTGGGCGCGGTTGAGCGCCGGTACCGACGCCCGTTCGTCACTTCGTCAGCGAGGCCACAATGGCGTGGCAGAATGCTGGGAGGTCGTCCGGGAAACGGGACGTGATCAAGTTCCCATCCACGACGCACTCCTGGTCCAGCCAGTCCGCGCCGGCGTTGATGCAATCGTCTCGCACGCTGGCGTAGGACGTCATCCGGCGGCCCTTCACGATGCCCGCGCTGATCGGAACCCAAGCGGCATGACAAATCGATGCGACGATCTTGCGGGCGTCGTTCATCGATCGGACGAACGCCAGGATCTCCTTGTGCTGGCGCATCCGGTCCGGCCCCGCGACCCCTCCTGGGATGACGACGGCGTCGAAATCTTTCGACTTCAGGTCGGCCGCTTTCATGTCGACTTCGCACGGATACGAATGTTTCGAACTGTAGATCCGCTTCTCGTGCCCCGCGAGGACGACCTCGGCCCCTTCCTCGATCAAACGATAGTACGGGACCCAGAGTTCGAGGTCCTCGTGGCCGTCTTCGGCGAGCACGACAATCTTCCTCCCGGCGAGAGTCATGGAACCGCGAAGGCCGGGCGTAGCCAAATTCCTTGCGGTTCGCCGAGCCGGAACCCGGTCCACCCAAACGGATAAGAGGTCTCACCGCCTCGCTCGCCATCGAACGGGTGGGCATTGGCGTCCAAGGACAATTTCGATTTCGCTCACGAGCACCGCGGCGAGGTGGCGTGGATGTCGCAGAACACGAACACCCTTCCGGTCCACCCCGCGATCCTCGATGCGATCCGACAAAGCGTCGAGGAAAGAGAGTTCAATCTCTATCCGCGAAAAGGCGGCGTGCCCGGATTGGCGGACGCCATCTGTGAGGACCTCGGGCTCGAGGGGTCGGACGTCCTACTGACGAACGGCGGCATCGAAGGGGAATATATCGCGACGCGGACGTTCCTGGCTCCGGGCAACGAGGTCCTGTCGACGGACCCGTCCTTCCTACCGATCCACGACCAAGTCGCGATGTCGGGAGCGAGGGCTGTGGAGGTCGACATCTATCGGAAGCCGTACCTCCTCACGCCCGAGCGGGCGAGCGAGGCCATCACACCGGCCACGAGGATGCTCCTCCTCATCGATCCGAACAATCCCCTCGGATCCGGATACTCACGAGACCAGGTCCGCGGCCTCACCGAGGTCGCTCGCGATCACGACCTCTTGGTCATCGACGACATCACGTACCGGGACTTCCACAAGGACCACGTGATCGCAACCGCCTTCTATCCGGAGAAAACCCTGATCTCGTACTCGTTCAGCAAGGGACCCGGTCTCGCAGGGATGCGGATCGGAGCGATCCTCGCGCCTCCCGGGGACAACCCGCGCAATTGGATTCCCGACCCGAGCGGCGTCGTAGTGAAGGCATTGCGGAAGATGGACACGAACGTGCTCGGAGTGAACGTCCTCGCGCAGCGCGCGGCTCTGGCGGCCCTCCAGTCGAAGAAGGAGTGGCTCCCCGGAGTGCTGCGGATCTGCGAACGAAATCAGGGGACGATCCGGAACGCGGTCTCAAAGGTCGATGGCGCCTCACTGCCCGTTTTTCCGTCGAAGGCGAACATGTTCGTGATCGATCTCTCCAAGACCGGCGTGAATCCCGAGGAGGTCGAAGAGCGCCTCTTGTTCGATCATCTCGTGCATACCCGCGCCGGATCCTATTTGTCGAGGAAGCACGGAAGCAAGTTCCTCCGAGTCTCCTTCACGGTTCCCGAGTCCGACGCGAAACGGTTCGCAGAGGCCTTTCCCGCGGTCATGGAGACCCTCGCGAAATGACCGCGACAAGCTCATAGCCCCGAACGTGCCTCCCGAATCGAGACCATGGGATTCCTCCAGGACATCGCGGGGCGGGTCGAAGAGGTCGCCGCGGCGGGCGGCAAGTTCGCCGATGCATTCGTCCGGACCGCGGGCGCCACCGTCGCGGGAGCCCTCGTCTTCGTCGAGCGCGAAATCGGGTACGCCCAACACGCCGCGAAGCGACCGAAACCGGGAAAGCCCGGAGAGAAAGAAGGCTCCCACAAGTAGCCAGACCTCGTCTGGGAGCGCGAGCACCCACCGTCTCGAAAGCTACTTAGCGTCCGCCCGCGCTAGCGGGATGGTATCGGGAGTGGATCGGGTGGGGAAGTCCGAGTATCTCAACTTCGTGAACGGAGAATGGGTGCCCTCGCACACGGAGGACACGTTCACCGTGATTAATCCGGCGACGGGCGGAAAGATCGCCGCGGTGCCGCAGTCGGACCTGCAGGACACCCGGGCGGCGATCGATGCGGCCCGGGCGGCTTTCGACAAAGGCAAGTGGCCCCGCATGACGCCGGGAGACCGAGCGGCAGCCCTGTTCAAACTCGCGAACCTGATCGAAGCGGACATGGACCGCCTCGCTCCGCTCGAATCGCAGAACCAGGGGAAGACGATCAAACAGGCCCGAGACGGCGACCTGCCGTTCAGCGTGGACAACCTGCGGTTCATGGCGGGTGCCTCCCGCACGTTGACGGGGCAGGCGTCCATGGAATACGCCTATGGCGCGACGAGCGTGCTCCGGCGGGAACCGATCGGCGTGATCGGTCAGATCACGCCATGGAACTATCCGTTCATGATGGCCATCTGGAAGCTCGCGCCCGCCCTCGCCGCAGGGAACACGGCCGTCCTGAAACCGGCCTCTCTGACGCCGCTCACGACGCTCGAGCTCGGGAAGTTGATCGAGGCCGCCGGGATTCCGGCCGGGACCGTGAACCTGATCACCGGGCCCGGAGCCGTCGTCGGGAACGAACTCGCGGCGAGCGACAAGGTGGACATGGTCTCCCTGACGGGGGACACCGCGACGGGCAAGGAGATCATGGGCGCGGCGAGATCGAACGTGAAGAAGCTCCACTTGGAGCTCGGCGGCAAGGCCCCCTTCGTGGTCTTTGACGACGCGAACATCGCCGCTGCGGCCGAAGGAGCCGTTGCGGCCTCCATGGTGAACGGCGGACAAGATTGCACCCAGGCGGCGCGCTTCATCGTCCAGGACAAGGTGTACAAGAAGTTCCAAGACAAGTTCCTCGAACGGCTCAGGACGGTCCGTATGGGCGATCCTCTGCAGCGATCGACGGACCTCGGACCGCTCGTCTCGTCGAAGCAACGGGACAAAGTCGAGGGTTACGTCGAGATTGCCTCCGATGAAGGAGCGAAGCTCGCACTCGGCGGCAAGCGACCGAAGGGCAAGGCGTTCGACAAGGGATGGTACTACGAACCGACCGCTTTTGTCGACACGGATCCTTCCATGCGGATCGCCCACGAAGAGGTGTTCGGACCCGTGGTGAACGTCCAGAAGTTCTCCAAGGAGGAGGAGGCGATCGAGGCGGCGAACGACGTCGTCTACGGCCTGTATTCCTCGGTCTGGACGAAGGACGTGCAGCGGGCCCATCGCGTCTCGAACGCGCTCCGCTTCGGCGCGGTGGAGATCAACGAGCATCTCCCGATCGTGAGCGAGATGCCCCACGGCGGATTCAAGCAGAGCGGATTCGGCAAGGACCTGTCCGTCTACAGCTTGGAAGAATACACGCAGATCAAACACGTGTTCATCGACCTGACAGACGCGGTCCGGAAGCCGTGGCACTACCTCACGTTCGGGGATCCGACGTGAGGGTCCGTTCGACACTCAGGTCGCGACCGCCCTCTCCGACCACACCATCGGCAGATCCCGGGCGGCCCACTCCTTGAACACCCGTTCCCGGTCCAACGTTTCGGGCGGATGGACGCCCGGCCCTGGGGTCGCCTGGTCCGCGAGCATTGCCACCCCGATCGCGGCGCCGACGGCGGTCAGATAGTTTACCGCGGTCGTGGAGCGGCGGCGGTTGGCGTCCGGATGCGACATCAGGACATCGCCCCGCCGCACGATCCGTTGACCGTTCCGCGCGCCCTCGACTTCGACGGTCAACGCGGTCGCTCCCTGCAAGGGGAGGACGAGCGCGGAGGGTTCCGGGAAGGCCGCGAGGAGCGCTCTCCGGAAGGACACCATCTGGTTCCCGACGCGGATCATCCGCGAGTCCGAGAGGAGGCCGAGCCGGTCGAGCGAGATGAGGGCCCGGACCACGTCGGGATGGAGGGCGTGTTTGTAGTCCACGCGACCCACCGGCTTCCCGAGGAAACGGGGAAGCGTCTCCACCTCCTCGTGCGAGACGAGGTACGTCCGCTGGACTCCGACCGGAGCGGGAAACGGGAACTCTTCCGGCTCGCTCAGCGGCTCCCTCGCCGCAAGGCCGCCATCGAGCCACACGGACGGCCGGACGAGGACGTTGGCGAGGAAGGCCTCCCGAGAGGAGAGCGGTAGATACCCCGGGCACGGAGCCGTGACGAGCTCCCCCGCGCGGATGCGAATCGCGTCGATCGCCTCGAAGCGTTCCGCGGCGTCGCGGGCCATCACGTTCGAGATCCCCGGATCCAGGCCCATGGAGACGAGCGCAGTCCGCCCTGCCTCCTTGAAGTCGTCCGTCCTCGCCAGCTGCGCGAAAATCCCCGGCTGGGCTCCCGGCTCCGAAGGTCCGGCCGCCGCGATGTCCAGGTAGTGGGCGCCCGCTTCGAGGGCGGCCTCCATGATCCGAAGGTTGTACCGCGGGAGCGTCGTGTTCACGACGATGTCCGAACCTTTGATCGCCCGCCCCAGGGCGACATGGTTCTCGACGTTCAGCTGGGTCGCCTCGATCGAGACCCGACCGGGGATGCCCGTGAGGACCCGAGCGCGCTCCCCGAACTGGTCCGTGAGCAGGAGGGACGTGACCCGACGATCGGCCCGGAGTTCCGACGCCAAAGTCCGGCCGAGTCCACCGACACCAAGGATCGCGACCCGCATCTACCGCCCAGGGCTCCTCGTAGCGTTTAGTCTTTTCGTGGCGGTTCGCGGGGTCGCATCGTCTGATATCGCGAGCTCCCGAGAGAGCGGTGCGGCGGTTATCTTGTTATTATGACGATAGTAATGGAAGGCGGACGAAGTCCTACGAGGCCGCGTCGGTCTTGAGAAGATTGTGCAACCCAGGCACCTGCTCAACGATCCCGGGATCGTCCAGCGTCCTCGGCCGAGGGGTGTCGTTCGACACGACGGCCCGGATGGTTCCTGGGCGGTGTGAGAGGACGACGATCCGATCGCCGAGGCAGAACGCTTCCTGGATATCGTGGGTCACGAACAGGATCGTGGCACCGCTTCGCAGCCAGAGCTCCTGGATCACGGACTCCATCTCTTCGCGGGTCTGGGCATCGAGCGCGGCGAACGGTTCGTCCATCAGGAGGATTCGAGGACGAAGGACGAGGGCTCTGGCCAACGCGACCCTTTGCTTCATGCCGCCGGACAGCTCGTGAATGCGGGCGCGAGCAAACTTTTCGAGCTGAACCATCTCGAGGTACTCGGCGACGCGCGCCTTCCTCTCCGCTGTCGGCACGCCGGCGACCCGCAGACCGAACTCGACGTTCCCTTGCACGTCGAGCCATGGGAACAGGGCGCCATCTTGGAAGACGACGATCCGATCCGCGTCAGGACCGTCCACCGGCTCGCCGTCCACCTCGACGCAACCGGTACTCGGTCGCTCGAGGCCCGCGACCAGATTCAACAACGTGGACTTGCCGCATCCCGACGGGCCAAGGATCGTGACGAACTCGCCCTCCGGAATCGAGAGATCCACCGCGCGGAGAGCCTCGGTCGGCCCGGTCTTCCCGTTGAACGTCTTCCCCAGGCCGACGAGTTGCAGAGCGGCTCCTCGGACGATCCGCTCGTCGATCGCGGACTGGAGAGGGACTGCCTCCGGCCGCGAGGGCGCACGATGGATGACCACCGCGCTGGAAGCGAGGGCGATCTGCGTGGCGAGGTGCATGCCACCGCGCAGCCGATGTCCCCTCCGTCTTCTCTTTGGGGGATCCGCCACGGAGGCGGCACATCGTCTCGGGGCATTTCAGGCGGGCGCCGCAGGCCGGTGCACCTTGGTGATAACCGAGTCACAGCCGCTTATATCCGGCCCGCCGGTTCTCCTAGCGGGGTCGGCGTACGCGGACAGTGTTCCGCGGATCCACCGCGGCCTCCCCCTCTCCGCGTCTTCGCGGTGGATCTCGCGAACGCGCCTCGGTCCGCGACGCCGGCCTGCTTAATATTGGCTTTCAGGCAGCGATGCGGCGCGTGGCGGGAGTTTTCCCCACGAACTCCGCAAAAGCGGATGCAATCCGCGAAAGGACTTCGATCGTATCCCGAGAACGCGCGTCGGACGCGCTCACGCGGAGGTTCCGCTGCCTGAGGCAGCCTCTGCCCGACGGCTCGGAATCGGCCGTGCGGGTCCGTTCAGGCGGCGGACGAATAGGCGAAGGGCGATCTGCACACCCGAACGGAGAGGGAGCATCTTCGGGGGCCCGATCCGGGCGTCGTAGTCAATGGGCAGCTCCATGATCCGCGCCTGAGAAAGGCACGCCGAACCGAACAGATCCGCTTCCAGGTCGAACCCGCTCGCCTCGAGCGGGATCCGGCGAAGCGCGTCCGCCTTGAAGCCCCACATCCCCGTGCAGACGTCCGTGACGGAGACTCCGAAGAGCAGACGGGCGAGCGCGCTCAGCACGCGGTTCCCGATCGCGTTCAGGGGCGACATGGCCCCTTCCGCCATCCGTCCACGGAACCGCGAGCCGAGGACCACGTCATTCCCGGAGGCGAGCGCCTCGAGGAACGTCTCAATGGCTTCCGGAGGATAGGTCCCGTCCGCATCGAGCATGAGGAAGAATTCCGGCTCGCGCGAACCGCCGTCCGCGCGGTCCCGGGTGCGAAGCAAGTGGTCGAACGCCTGGCGCATCCCGTTCCCCTTCCCGCGCCCGGCTTGGATGAACACGCTCGCCCCGTTCTTGCGGCCCACCTCTAGAGTCCGGTCCGTCGAATTCCCGTCGACGACCCAGATCGACACCGTGTATCCGGCGGCCTCGAGCTGGGCGCGGGGGATCCGGTCGAGGACCTGGCCGATCGCCCGTTCCTCGTTCAAGGCCGGAAGGAAGATGACGACATGGCCCCGGGGACTCGGCTGCGGGCTCTCCTCTTCGGCGCCCGGCAAATGCGTCGCCTCGTCCTCCGACGTGCCACCCCCCATCGCTGCTGCGATCATGGTCGTCTGTTTCCCCTCCGGCCCATCATCGGGATACGATGCTCAGGTTCGCGGGCGTGCCGCTCGCGCGTCCGGCCTTCTCCTCCGGCCGGTCGGTACCTGGGAGAATCTCCTCCAGAAACTCCGTGTTCCGCTCCATTTGATAGGTGAGGAAAAACAACGCTCCATACGAGTCCCCGCGAGGGCTCGCGGCGACCACATCGTCCCGAGCGAGCTTCGTCAGATGGTGCTGGACGGTCGTGTAGTGGAGCCCGAGCGCGCCCGCAATCTGGTTCGCGTTCAACGGCCCGCGGTCCTGAAGCAGCTTCAGGATCCGGCACCGGTTGTGCCCGCCTCGCGATCGTGCGAGCAGGTACACGAGCGTGCGCCGGAAGGGCGTGTTGGGCCGATCGCCCGCGCCCGACGTCGTCGATCGGACGTCGATCCGCGTCGGAGTCGGCCACAGTTTCTCCGAGCGTGCGATGATGACACGTTCAATTGCGGCAGACATTGTTAGACGCGGGCAAGCCGAGCGAGGGGGATATCCACCGCGTCTTAACACGCGCATCTCCGCATGGGGAGTGTGCTTCGTGCGTCACACCGAATGGTTCGGCTTGCAAAAGACTATAACTTATAAGTGATTGCCAACACATTGCTTCCCCGAAGAGGGCCCTGGTGAACCGAATTGGCTAGTCGTACTGCGGTCACGAGGACCATCCGGTTGGACGGAGACACGGACCGGGCCCTTTCCACCTTGGCCGAGAAGGAACGGGTCAGCGTCAATTTCCTTGTGAACCGGGCGCTCCGAAAATTCATCGAATGGGATGTGTACGCGGAGAAGTTCGGGTTCCTCTCCCTGCCAGCCTCCATGATCACGAAGATGATGAGCTACCTCTCCGACGACGAAGCGAAGGAGATGGGACGGTGGGCGGGACAGAACCTGGTGAAGGACTTCCTCACCTTCTGGTTCAAAGAAGTGAGCGTCACGACCCTCGTGAAAGGGTATCCGGCCCTGGAATCGAAATACGGGAGGTCCTTCGAATACGAGGAACATGTTGACGGCGGCCGCTGGACCATCATCCTGAAACATGGCCGCGGCATCAAGTGGTCCTTCTACTATGAGGAACTCCTTCGGTCCACCTTTGAGCAATTGCTGAAGAAAGAAGTCAAGACGGAACGGACCGAGGATCAAGTCGTGGCGCGATTCAGCGCCGTGTAGGCGCTCCCGTCACGGTTCGCTACGGGGCGACCTTTTTCTTCGAAGACTCGACGTCAACGTTCTCGTAGCCGGCATCGTGAAGCGCGGTGCGCTCGATCGCCTCCGCGAGCCAGCCCATCGTCATGCGAAGGCCCTGGCACACCCGGTCGATCTCGGTGTCCCCCGTGTCCGCTTTCTTCACCTTCGAAAGGAGCATCGCCTTGACCATGTGGGCGTTCTGATTGCCGAACGTCTTGTCGAAGGCTCGCCAGTATGCCTGCTGAAACGCCGGGTCGTCACGAGCACCTTTCGTCTTGGCTAGATGAGGGACGGTACCGCCTCCTGGGCATCGGCGTCCGCCCGAGTCGGGAATCGGGTCCGGCCTCGGGGCTGCCGAGCGCCATCGCAGGGAACCCAGATCCTCCTCTCGTCCATGGGGCCGACCTTTCGAATCGGCTTGTGGAACGCGACAAGGCCTTGATAATGCGTTCGGTTAGTTCTCACCACGAGTGCGTTCGGCCCCCGACGAATCCCGCACACTCGAGGGATGACGGAACTGTTCGTCATGGCCCACCGGGAAACAACGCTGTCCTGAATCTCCGGTCGAACAGGCCAAAGGCCGTCGCGTCGGACCGGCTTCTCATACCGCGCCACCCAGCTCCCTCCGTGCACGCTAGGCAATATTCCCGCGTACATGCGGATGGACAATCCGGATCCCCCGAGGGCCGATGTCGATCGGGATGGGACCCATCTGGTGGTTCGTGCCGCGCATCTTGGTGATCTCCATGTATCGGACCCGCGCTTCTCCGGACGGGATGATGCTGAACTTGATGACGCCATCCGCGACGAACTCCTCCACGCCGGTCCACGGGAAGGACCCCATGTTGCCGGTCCCCTCTTCCGTGATGAGCAAGGTCGTGCACCCGGAGGCACCACCGACGATCTTGCCGAGTAACACATGGGTGAAGGTCCGGAGGTCCCCGACGGTCTGGAACGCGGGAGACATCGCGGTGAACGAGTCAATCACGAGGCGCTCGGTCTCGTTCTCTTCGATCTCCCGGGCGATCTGCTCCCACAGTGCCGGAAGGCCCTCCGAGGTGGGAGCGGGGATCTCGAGGAAGGAGAACCGCTTCTGGGCCATGAGGGGTTCGAAGTCGAGTCCGAGCCGACGCATGTTGTGTAAGTAGGACTTCTCACTTTCGAGCATGGACACGTACATGCCCGCCTGCTTGCCTTTCTTCGCGCCATGGTAGAGGAAGTGAGACCCGAAGATCGTCTTCCCGGTCCCGGGCCGCCCGGTGAGGGTGACCAGGCTACCCGAAAGGAAGCCGCCTTCAAGCATCCCGTCGAGCTCCTGAAGCCCGGTCGCTGCGCGCTCGTCCGTGCTCGGCTCCGGCGTCCTTGTCACCGCGACTTCCGTCATGCAATCAACCTCTTTTTAGCGCTTTGCATGGAGCGGGCCACGGTCTCGAAGAAATCCGCCTGTGGCGCCCGCCGCCGGATGTGGACCGGGACCGACACGGGCGGCTCTTCCTGCATTCCTCCCCGCTCCCGAGACAATGGCACGTCCTGGAGCGGGATCAGTTTGAACTCCGGATAGCCGTTCGAGAAAGAGAACTGGAGTCCGTAGAAACCGGTCCTCGGCTTCACGCCGTAGAAGACGAGCGTGCCCCAGCGCGTGGTGATCACCAAGTGGATCTGGGAGATGTTCGCGACTTTTTCGGTCAGCTCCAGGTTCGGCCGTGCGAGGACGGACTGGATGTCCTTGTTCACGGCGACTCGGGCCGCGACGGTCGCGAGGAAGTCCATGACCCCTTGTCCGTAGAAGTTTTCGACGGTGTCCAGGGCCATCAATTTCCAGACGATCTTTCCCTGATTCTTGAACCGACCATAGACCTCGAGCCACATCTCAAAGTCCTTCGCCATGTCCAGCGAGAACTTGATTGCGACGGGGTCTTCGACCCGGTCGGTCGTGAAGACGCGCATGTTCGCGTCGTACATGTCTTCCGCCAAGAACTGGGTCGCGAAGAGGCGCGACCGCTTCGGATCGAAATCGCTGTACGGGAACATCATCACGGCGTTCCCGGTCGCGAGGAAATTCAGGAGGGCCGTGAGCGGGACGTACACTTGCGCCTCGAACGGCACGTCGCCTCGCATCTCGAGCAGGACCGTCGAACCGCGGGCGACGCCGCCTCCCAAGAGGGCATCGAGGTCTCGGCTCCCGGTGGACATGTGTGTCTCCGTGTTCTGGACCGGGCGGAACTCCGCCGTCTCCTCGGGGAGCTTGAAGTTGAACGGCTCCAAATACTGGAACCGGCCTCCCGCGAGGGTGAACAGGTACTGGTCCTGGCGGATCGGGACTCCGCGGAGCTTTCGGATCTCCAATTCTCGTAGCCGCCGGTCGTCGATCACCTTCTGACGGAGGATCAGGATCGCGTCCGCGAGCTGGTCCAACGTCGTGTTGGCCTCCGAATGTTCGCTGACGAGGATGAGGCGCGCTCCGGTCTCCTCCAGGACGGCCATGAGGGACTGCTCCACCTTCATCCTCGCTTCCGCCGGGATGTAGTCCGAAATGCCTTCCCACGAGTCGAGGACGACGAGCGGATTCTCCATGCTCGACAGCAGGTCGTGGAGACCGGAGATGACCTTGTGCCCGACGACGAACTGGGTCGGATCGAACTCGAGGGTCGAGAAGAACTGGACATTCGGTTCGGCGGCCAACTTCGCGAAGAGAGAGTGTTGGAAGGAAAGCTTCTCCGGGTACGTCCGTGTCGAAATATGGACAGAATCGCCTTCGGAATGAAGCAGTGCCATGAGTTCCAGGGCCAGGTTCGTCTTCCCGGTGCCCGCGTCCCCCTTGACGAGGAGGATGTAGCCCTTGCGGCGGAGCACTGCTTCCAATTCCGGCGGAACCGATCGCAAATGAGTCGGCGACTCGTTATTCTCAATCATCTACCGCGTCGACCTCCCGCAGCCATTGAATACATGAACGAGGACGTCTTAAAAGCTTGTAGTAACCTTGTGGTCACCACCCTCGTTCTCCCCGGTTCGGGGGCTGAAGAACGGATAGCCAGATGAATGCACTGAAATCGACCTGATTCATTGGAACTTATAAGCAAGGGAAAGATTTCTGAAACGGAAGGCCATGGAGATCCCCTGGCGCAGCGCCGTTCTGTTCGTCGTCGCGGTGGCCGGAATCCTCTTCGCGGTCGCGAATCGGAGCCTCGTGGTCCTGCAGGGGCTCACGATGGTGGCCTTTGCCTTGTTAGGCGTGCTCGCGGTCATCCTGGTTCGACGCGGCGCCGCTGCGATCCCTTCGGACCCGAGGCTCTCACGCGTGGCCGACCGCCTCCGAGAACTTCGTCGTCTCGCGGCCGCCGCGAGGCAGGATTCCTTGGAGAACCTCGACGGGGGACGACAAACGATCGACGTCTATCCGTGGCCCGAAGAACAGGACGTCGTGCGTGTGGAAGACCACTCCATGGCCCGCCGCCTCGCGGAACGACTGGCGCCACCGGCCCCGGACGCCGCGGTCGAAGGAAGGCGATCGGCCCACCATGAAACGTTCGCGGAACTCCTTCGGGAAGGGGAAGACCTTCGCGCGCTCGGTCGGCTCCTGAAACTCGACCTGAACCCGTATGGAAACCAGCTCTCGAAGGGCCTCGCGTCCGCGCGGGCGGGGCGATTCGAGCAATGCGGGCTCTACCTCCAGGTCGCGAACGAACGGCTTCGGTACCAGGTGCACGCGGCCCTCGCGGAGGAACTGCTGAGCCTCCGAACGCCCACCTACGAACAACGATGAGCGACAGCGATTCTCATTCGTGATAACCCAGATCTGTGGACTGGTGCAAGACGACCCTGTGGGATCGCCTCAAGACGCCTCTGGAATTAGCTAGGTTTCGAATGGATCATTCTCGGAGCGAAAGATCTCTCGGTCAGGGCGACGGTTCCGTCTGCGAACCGAATGCGGCGCTGAGGCGGAGGTACAGGAACACCGGCTCCCCCAGCTTCGCCACCGTCTGGCCGTGGTCCGTGAGCGAATACGCGACGCGGGGCGGCCGCGTCGGCTTCACATCCCTCCGGATCAAGCCGGTTTCCTGCATCCGGGTGAGCTTGCTTGAAAGGACGCGGGAACTGATCCGGCCAAGGCCCCTGCGGATCTCCTGGAATCCCGCGGACTGGCG
>Ga0137415_10002246_pt1 | contig 19248 bp, 19 predicted proteins | sample CZODoug3_1_1_16f_FD_183082 | JGI IMG/M metagenome (GOLD analysis project Ga0137415, IMG submission 183082) | Vadose zone soil fungal communities from Angelo Coast Range Reserve, California, USA - CZODoug3_1_1_16fungal (Hybrid Assembly) | ecosystem: Environmental > Terrestrial > Soil > Vadose...
GACCACGTCGACAGCACCACCGGCCACCAGCTCTAGCCGTCCGAGGCTGCCTCCAGTTATCAACAAGGGCTTCGACGCGATGCAGGCTGCCGCCGCGGCCGGGGTACCCGTGGACGAGCACCCGTGGGCGGTGCCGTACCTGCCCGTCGACCCGAAGGACATCGGCCGCTCCTACGAGGCGGTGATCCGGGTCAACTCGCAGTCCGGCAAGGGCGGCGTGGCCTACGTGATGAAGGCCGAGCACGGGCTGGAACTGCCCCTGCGGCTGCAGATCGAGTTCTCCCGGGTGGTCCGTCCGACGCTCACACAGCGGGCCTAATGCTCACACAGCGGCCTGGGCCGCTGTGTGGAGCCGGCGGAGCTGTGTGAGGGGAGTAGGGGCGGTCGGCCGGGCGCTGCTGTCAACCAACGTCGCTCTGAGGCCCACTGGTCGGCGAGCTCGGCGATTCAGATCTGGTCAAACGCGCCGTTCTTCATGCCGGCGAGAAAGGCCATCCACTCCGCGTCGGTGAAGATGTTCGCGGGGGCGGCACTGTCACGGCTGTTGCGCACCGCGACCTGCCCGTCTGGCAATCGGGCTACCTCCACACAGTTCCCGTTGAGCCCACTATGCGGGCTGCGCACCCACGTCAGATCCTCGCCGTCGAGCTGCTCCCGCTGCACACACCCTCCCGAACCGCACGCGGGCTCAGTTTACAGGGCGACTACTTTTCGGCAGGGCGTAAAGAACCTGGTCCAGAGGACAACGTGAGGTCACCGCACCGGCCTGGACCGAGGGGAGCTGACCGAGGAGCCGCTGGAGCCGGGCAAGCTCTCCGAGCGGGCCAGGTCGGCGAGCCGTTTGGCAAAGTCATCGCCGCCGACGCTGAGCTCGAGGCCCGAGTGGAAGTCCTCGATGAGCGGCTCGACCTCAGGTGACCGCTCTTCGAAGTTGACCCCGCCGTGGCCCTCGGTCACCGCGATGTCGGGGTCGTCCCCGTCGAAGCGCAGCACCGTCAGATCGCCCGCCACCAGCCGGTGCAGCCCGGCCGAGAACGGCAGCAGCCGCAGCTCGACGTTCGGCCGTGGGTTCGTCACGGCCTCCTGCAGGGACTCCAGTTGCTCCCGCATCACCTCCGGGCCCCCGGCCCACCGGACCAGGGCGGACTCGTCGAGGATCGCGGTCAGGCGCATCGGGTTCGGCTCCCGGCTCAGCACACCTTTGCGGCGCATCCGCAGATCGACCAGGGCCTCGATCTCGGCGTCCGTGCGCTTGTGCCGCGCCGCGCGGTACACCGCCGCCGCGTAGGCCGGGGTTTGAACGAGGCCCGGCAACCAGGAGCCGCCATAGATCAGAACCTCGGACGCACTCGCTTCCAGGCCGATCAGCCGATGCGCCAGCGAACCGGGCTCGACCACGCCCAATTCGTCGTACCAGGCCGCGGTGCGCCCTTCCTCGGCCAGCTCCAACAGCTCGGCCCGCCTCGCCCGTGCCTCGCCGCCGATCAGCTCGATGAGATCTCGGACGTCCCGGGAGCGCGGCACCCCGAGGCCCGTCTCCAACCTGCTGATCTTCGACGGACTGCATTCCAACGCCCTGGCCGCCTCGGCGACAGTCACACCGGCCAGCTCACGGAGCTTCCGCAGCTCGGCACCGAGTCGGCGACGCGCCACAACGGGACTTCCCACAACCACAGCACTCCCACCGCCGTCACCCACGCGCTACCCGTCGCGTCTGATCACCGCCTCGATAGGCGAGCCCAGCCCTAGATCGAATGCAATTGCACAAAGCATGCGAACGGGGACACTACTCCTCTCCTTCGCTCGCCCAAACGCGCGACTGGCGCGAGCCGCTCAACTGATCACGCAAACGTAACTCGACACCGCGTAGCCGTGCGCGGCCCGCCACCCGGGCGCGGCACCGAGCGCCCAGCTACGCCGCCCGCCAGGCTCGGCGCAGTGATTTTTTTGCACTTGCATTATGCAGTTGATTCACGCACATCCGTGGCGCACACTAGTTCTGGAGGTGATTAATGTGGTCATCTGGCTCATCGTGTTCGCCGCGATCTTCCTTGTGCTGCTGGGTGCTCTGGTGGGTAGCCAGCTCGACCGGTCGAACAGCGCGGCCCTGTACCGGCGCATCGCCAGGGAACGGCGGGAACGTACGCCCTGGCGTTAGGGCGTGTCCTCGGTTGGCACCGGCAGGGGCAGTGCGCCCATCCGGCGGTGGCTCAGTGGCCGAGGACCTCGGTGATGGAAGCGGGGTGCGAGGGTGGGCCGGCGGGCAGGCCGGCGCCCTCGGGCACCACCTCGGGGGAGACGTCGTGCGGGCGCAGCTCGCCGGCGGCGATCCGCTCGGCGTAGTGGCAGGCCACCCGGTGTGCCCCGCCGTCGGTCGGCCCGCCCACCCCCGCGTCACCATTTCCGGACAGCGAACGCAGCTCGGGGCGCTCGTCGGCGCACCGGGTCGGCTGGCGCCACGGGCACCGGGTGTGGAAGCGGCAACCACTCGGCGGGGCGGCCGGCGAGGGCAGGTCCCCGGTGAGCAGCAGGTGCTCGCGGCGGTCCTCCACCACCGGGTCGGGCACCGGGACGGCGGACAGCAGCGCCCGGGTGTACGGGTGGCGCGGGGCGTTGTAGAGCACCCCGGCCGGCGCCTCCTCCACGAGCCCGCCCAGGTACATCACGCCCACCCGGTCCGCCACGTGCCGCACCACCGCCAGGTCGTGCGCGATCACCAGGTAGGTCAGCCCCAGCGACGCCTGCAGGTCCTCCAGCAGGTTGAGCACCTGCGCCTGCACCGACACGTCCAGCGCGGACACCGGCTCGTCGGCCACGATCAGATCCGGGTTCACGCTCAGCGCGCGGGCGATGCCGAGGCGCTGCCGCTGCCCGCCGGAGAACTCGTGCGGGTAGCGGCGCAGTGCGGTAGCCGGCAGACCGACCGCGTCCAGCAGCTCGCGCATCCGGGCCTCGGTCTGCTGCTCAGAGGTGTCCAGCCGGTGCGCGCGCAGCCCCTCCAGCAGCATGGCGCGCACGCACTGGCGAGGGTTCAAGCTGGACAGCGGGTCCTGGAACACCATCTGCATCCGCCGGCGCATCCGCCGCAGCGGCTCACCGGACAGCCCGGACAGGTCCACGCCGTCCACCACCACCCGGCCGGAGGTGAGGTCGGTCAGCCGCAACAGTGCCCGCCCCAGCGTGGACTTGCCGCAGCCGGACTCGCCGACCAGCCCGTACGTCTCGCCCCGGCGGATGCGCAGCGACACCCCGTCGACCGCGTAGACGTACCCGACCACCCGGTCCACCAGCAGGCCCTGCTTGATCGGGTAGTGCACCTTCAGGTCGTCGACCTCGACCAGGTCGGTGCTCATGCTCGCCTCCGCGCTCGTTCCGCTCCTCGCTCGCTAGCGCTCGCTGCGATGCTCTCTCGCTGTCGGCTTCGGGTCATGACCTCACCTGTACCGGGACGGGGTTGTGGCAGCTCAACAGCCGTTGCAGGTCCTCCTCGGCGGGCGGGCTTACGGTCCGGCAGTCCGGCAGCTCGCGGGGGCAGCGCGGGGCGAACGCACAGGCCGAGGTCCACGGCAGGTTGTCCGACACCGAGCCTTTGATGGCGGCCAGCCGCTCCCCGGACGGTGCGTCCAGCCGGGGGATCGAGCCGAGCAGCCCGTGCGTGTACGGGTGCCTCGGGGTGCCAAACAGCTCGTGCCGCCGCGCCCGCTCCACCACCCGGCCGCCGTAGAGCACGTTCACCTCGTCGCACAGCCCGGCCACCACACCGAGGTCGTGAGTGATCATGATCAATGCCGTCCCGGTATCCGCGACCAGCTCGGCGAGCAGCGCCAGAATCTGCGCCTGGATGGTGACGTCCAGCGCGGTGGTCGGCTCGTCGGCGATCAGTAGCCGCGGCCGGCAGGCCAGCGCGATGGCGATCAGGGCGCGCTGCCGCATGCCCCCGGAGAGCTGGTGTGGGTACTCGGTCAGCCGCCGCCCCGGATCCGGGATGCCCACCCGGCGGAGCAGTTCGGTCGCCTCGGTGCGCGCCGCGCGGGCGTCCATCGAGCGGTGCCGGCGCAGCACCTCGGTGACCTGCACGCCGATCGGCACCACCGGGTTGAGCGCGGAGAGCGGATCCTGGAACACCATGCCCAGGTCCCGGCCGCGCCGGTCGCGCATCTCCGCGTCGGACAGCGCGAGCAGGTCGGTGCCCTCGAACATCGCGGACCCGGTGACCCGCGCCCCCCGGTGTGGCAGCAGCCCCATGATGGCCAGCGAGGTCACCGACTTGCCGCAGCCGGACTCGCCGACCAACCCGACCACCTGGCCCGGCGAGACGTCGAAGCTCACCCCGTCCACCGCGACCGTCGGCGGCGGGTCGCCACGCCGGCGCCGGCCGGTGCCGCCGAACGTCACCCGCAGATCCCGCACCTCGAGCAATGGGGTACCCATCCGCCCCGCCAGCTTCCGTCCCCCGGGCGTACCCACCCGCCCCGCAAGCTCCGCCGGCTTCCGTCTACCGGGCTCGGTCATCGCCTGATCACCGCCGGCTCTTCGGGTCGAGCGCCTCGCGCAGCGCCTCGCCGAGCAGGGTGAACCCGAGCGCCACCAGGATGATCGCCACCGCCGGATAGAACGCCAACTCGGGCCGCACGTCCAGGTAGGTTTGCGCGTTGGCCAACATCAGCCCCCATTCGGCACGCCCCGGGTCGGCGTCGCCGAGGCCGAGGAAGGACAGCGCGGCGGCGTCCAGGATCGAGCTGGCCAGCACCAGGGTGGACTGCACGATCACCGGTCCGACCGCGTTGGGCAACATGTGCCGCAGCACGATGTTGCGCCGTCGGATGCCCAGCGCGGTGGCCGCCAGCACGTAGTCGCTGGACCGCTGGGCGAGCATCGCGCCGCGCAGCAGCCGGGCGAACACCGGCACGCTCACGATGGCCACCGCGATGATCACCGTGGTCTGGCTGGCCCTGGCGGCCAGCGCGGCAATCGAGATGGCCAGCAGCAGGCTGGGGAAGGACAGCAGCACATCGGTCAGCCGCATCAGCGCGGTGTCCACCCAGCCGCCGAACGCGCCGGCCAGCATGCCGATAGCCATGCCGGCGGCCAGCCCGAGCAACGTGGCCAGCACGCCGACCAGCAACGTCTGCTGCGAGGCCAGGATCATCCGGGACAGCTCGTCGCGGCCGTTCTGGTCGCTGCCCAGCGGGAATCCGGGCATCGGGCCAGGAATCGAATCAGGGCGCAGCGATGCGCGCAGCGCCTCGAAGCTGTCCTCCGCGTTGTGTGGCGCGAGTAGCGGCGCGAACACCGCCACCAGCAGGAACACCACGATGATCCCCGCGCCGGTGACCGCAACCGGGTTGCGGCGCAGCCGGGTGAACGCCTCGGCCAGCAGGCTCTGCCCCTCGCTGGCCCGGCCACCGGCCTCGGCCAGCCGGTCCAGCCGGTCCTTGCGCCGCTGCAGGCGCCCATTGCTCGCCTCCGCGCTCGCTCCGCTCCTCGCTCGCTGGCGCTCGCTGCGATGCTCACTCGCTGTCGGCTTCGGCTGGGTGCTCATGACGCGAGACCTGCTTGCCAGGGTCGAGTCATCATGAGAGCCGCACCCGAGGGTCGATGATCGCGTAGGACACGTCGACCAGCAGGTTGACCACCACGTACACCAGCGCGCCGAGCAGCAGCAGCGCCTGCAGCCGGGGGTAGTCGTGCCGGCTGATGCCGTCGGCCAGCAGCGTGCCGATGCCACCCCAGACGAACACCTTCTCGGTGAGCACCGCGCCGGCCAGCAACAGCCCGGTCTGCAGGCCGATGGTGGTGGACACCGGCAGCAGCGCGTTGCGCAGCACGTGCCGCCCGCGCACCGTGTGCGGCGCCAGCCCCTTGGCCCGCGCGGTGCGGATGAAGTCGGCGCCCAGCACGTCCAGCACGGACGCCCGGGTGATCCGCACGATGACCGCCAGCGGGATGGTGGCCAGCGCCACCGCCGGCAGGACGAGATGCCGGAACGCGTCCCCGCTGGCGTCGAATTCCCTGGTCAGCAGCCCATCCAGGACGGCGAGCCCGGTCACCCGAGTGGCGTCCAGCCCGATCGAGGCTCGCCCGGACGGCGGCAGCCAGCCCAACTTGACCGCGAACACCGCCTTGAGCAGGTAACCGAGGAAGAACACCGGAACCGCCACGCCGACCAGGGTGGCCACGATGGTCGCGCTGTCCAGCGGCCGGCCGCGCTGGCTGGCCGCCAGGTAACCCAGCGGCACACCCAATCCCACCGCGATCACCATCGCGGTCACCGACAGCTCGATGGTCGCCGGCAGCGCCCGGCCGATCTCGTTGACCACGGTGTCGCCGGTGATCAGCGAGTTGCCGAAGTTGCCGGTCAGCGCGCGACCGAGGAACCGCAGGTACTGGGTCCAGATCGGCTGGTCCAGGCCGAGGATGTGGTTCAGCTCGGCGATCTTCTCCGGGGTGGCCTTGTCCCCGAGCAGCGCGCCGGCCGGCCCACCCGGCAGCGAGCGCAGCCAGGCGAACACCAAGAGCGAGAGCAACAACAGCGTCGGGATCACCTGGATCAACCGGCGCACCACGAACCGGAGCATCGGTTGGCCTAGGAAGCTGCGCTCTTGCTGACTGGCGCGAACCTCTCGTATGTCAGCGGGCTCGGGACCAGCCCTTGCACGTTCTTGGTGACCACGATGAAGGCCGGCGAGCTGGACAGCGGCACGGCGGGCAGATACTTGCTCATGATGTCCCGGTTAGCCTGCTGGTAAGCCGCCGCGTGCGCGGCCGCGTCCGGTGTGCCGTCGGCCGCGCTCAGCTCATTGAACAACGCGGGGGTGTCGAAGCCGAACTCCGGCTTCGGCCGGCCGAAGAAGGTGCCGAGGAAGTTCCCGGCGTCGTTGTAGTCACCGGTCCAGCCGAGCAGGTGCAGGTCCTGCTTGCCCAGCTTCTGCACGTCGTCCTTGTAGCCGCCGTTCCACGGCTCGGGCACCGGGTTGACCGTCACGCCGATCTGCCGCAGATCCTCGGCGATCACCGAGAAGATGTCCGTCGGGTTCGGCATGTAGGGCCGGGTGACCTCGGTCGGGTAGTAGAAATTGAGCTTCAAGTTGCTCGCACCGGCCTCGGCGAGCAGCGCCTTGGCCTTCGCCGGGTCGTACGGATAGGCCTGCGCGTCCGGCGCGTAGCCGGCCACCGCCTCCGGCATCACGTTGGCGGGCACCACCGCGCCCTCGGGCAACTTGTTGCGCACCAGGGCGTCCCGGTTGATGCCGTAGGCCAGCGCCTGGCGCACCCGCAGATCCTTCAGCGCGGGGTTGTTCTTCTGGTTGATGCCCAGGTAGAGGATGTTGAACGGCTTGCGGGCCAAGATCTGGAAACCGTCGCCCCGCAGGCTGGTCAGGTCGGCCGGGGACGGGAAGTCGTAGCCGTCGATGGTGCCGGAGCGCAGCTCCTGCTTGCGGGCGTTCTCGTCCGGGATGATCTTGAAGATCACCTTGGCCATCTTGGCCTTGTCGCCCCAGTAGTCGTCGTTGCGCAGCAGGGTGATGGTGTTGTTCGCCCGGTCGAAGCCGCCGAACTTGAGGGGGCCGGTGCCGGTGGGGTGCTCGTTGGCGTATGCGCTGTAGCTGAACGAGTCGCCGCTCTGGGTGACCTGGTCGGCGTTGTACTGCTTGAGCGCGGCCGGGCTGGAGATGGACAGCGAGGTCAGCCCGAATGCGGCCGGCAACGCGCCCTTGAACCGGTTCAGGTGCAGCACCGCGGTATTCGGGTCCGCGGCCTGGCAGTCCTTGTAGAGCGGCTGGCCCTGGGTGTCGCCCTCGTTGTGCGCGAAGCCCTCGAAGATGTCCCCGTAGTAGATCATCTGTGACTGTGCGGCCGCGCCCTTGATGTTGAACCAGCGGTCGAAGTTGGCGCATACCGCCGCGGCGTCGAACGGGGTCCCGTCGTGGAACTTCACCCCCTGCCTCAGGGCGAAGGTCCAGGTCTTGCCGCCATCCGACGGGGTCCACGAGGTGGCCAGGGCAGGCTCCAGCTCCGCTGTCCCTGACTTGTAGCTGATCAGGGTCTCGAACATCTGCCGCTGCGGGCGGAAGCTCTCCCCTTCGTCGTTGAAGATCGGGTCGAAGTTCTTCGGCACCGCCGCCGTGCCGAACACCAGGGTGTCCTGCGCTCCGCCGCCCTGCGCACGTTGCGATTGCGCGCAGGACACCAACGAGACCAGCACCAGGCCGGCGGACAGCACAGCAAGAACGGGACGCATCGACACTCCCCCAGGCGGACACTCAGCGCGACAAAAAAGTCGCACGATCGGGTGACACTAGTAGCACTGGGCTACTCCTGGGTAGAGCCAGATCGCTTGCAACAAACGTGTTACATAGTGCGTCGGCCGGACAGCGCCCGGCCCAGGGTGAGCTCGTCGGCGAACTCCAGGTCGCCGCCCATCGGCAGGCCAGAGGCCAATCGGGACACGGTCAGCCCTGGGAAGTCCCGCAGCAACCGCAGCAGGTAGGTGGCCGTGGCCTCACCCTCGGTGTTCGGGTCGGTGGCAACGATGATCTCGACGATGTCCGTCTCGTCCTCGGCCGGCCCGGTGCCGCCGATCCGGGCCACCAGCTGGCGGATGCGCAGCTGGTCGGGGCCGATGCCGCCGAGCGGGTCCAGCGCGCCGCCCAGCACGTGGTAGCGGCCCCGGAACTCCCGGGTGCGCTCCACCGCGAGCACGTCCTTCGGCTCCTCCACCACACACAGCAGGGTGGCGTCGCGGCGCGCGTCGGAGCAGTAGCGGCAGCGGTCCTTCTCCGAGACGTTGCCGCACACATCGCAGAACCGCACGCCCTCCTTGACCTTCTGCAGTACGTCCTGCAGCCGGCCGACGTCCGCCGGCTCGGCCGCCAGCAGGTGGAACGCGATGCGCTGGGCGCTCTTCGGCCCGACCCCGGGCAGCCTGCCCAGCTCGTCGATCAGGTCTTGGACCGGTCCCTCGAACACCGTCGGTTACGTCTTCCTCAGCCGCCGAGGCCGGGTAGCCCCAGCCCGCCGGCCATGTCGCCGAGCCCGCCGGCCAGCGGGCCCATGGTCTGCTCCTGCAGCTCCTTGGCCGCCCGCGCGGCGTCGGCGAGCGCCCCGACCACCAGATCCTGCAGCGTGTCCACGTCCTCCGGGTCGACCACCGTCGGGTCGATGGTGACCTTGCGGATCTCGCCGGCCGCCGTCTGGGTGACGGTGACCAGCCCGCCGCCGGCCTGCCCGGTCACCTCGGTCTCGGCCAGTCGCTCCTGGGCGGCGGCCAGCTGGCGCTGCATCTTCTGGGCCTGCTGGAGGATCATGTTCATGTCGGGCTGCCCTGGTCGCATGGGCGTTTCTCCTCCGGCTCGGACTTCAATGTGCAGCGTAGCGCCGCTCGGTCGGCCGCCGGGTCCCCGCGTCTCCCCGGGTGACTCAGGTGTCGCCTCCAGGGCACAACGACCGACATGCGATCGTGACACTTGTGACTCGCGCCCCACGCACCGCGCGCCCGCTGCTCGCGGCGCTGACCGTGCTGCTGGCCGCGCTGCTCGCGGGATGCGGCGGTGAGCCGGTCTCCCCGGCGGCGACCGCCTCGGTCTCCGACTCGTCCTCCGCCGACTCGGCCGCGCCGGCCGCCCCGGCACCGAAGATCAAGCGAACCGTGCTGCTGGACCCCGGCCACAACGGCGGCAACGCCACCCACCCCGCCGAGATCAACAAGAAGGTGCCGGACGGCCGGGGTGGCACCAAGCCGTGCAACACCACCGGCACCGCCACCGACGACGGCTACCCCGAGCACAAGTTCACCTGGGACGTGGCGCTCCGGGTCGGCGAGCTGCTCATCGCCAACAACGTCAACGTCAAGCTGACCAGGACCAACGACACCGGCGTTGGCCCGTGTGTGAACGTGCGCGGTGAGATGGCGCAGAGGTTCAACGCCGACGCGGAGATCTCCATCCACGCCGACGGCGCCCCGCCCTCCGGCAAGGGCTTCCACGTCGCCTACCCGCGCCCGGCGCTGAACGGCGCCCAGGGCGCCCCCTCGCTGGCGCTGGCCACCGCGCTGCGCGACGCACTGCGCGGCGCCGGTTTGCCGGAGTCCACCTACCTGGGCAAGGCCGGCCTGGCCCCGAGGGCGGACCTGGCCGGGCTGAACACGTCCAAGCGGCCGGTTGCCCTGGTGGAGTGCGCCAACATGCGCAACCCCGACGAGGCCGTGACGGTGTCCAACCCCGCCGGCCGGCAGCGGTACGCGCAGGCCATCACCGTCGCCATCCTGGCCTGGCTGTCCCACCTGCCACCGGGGCAGGACGCGGCCGCCGCGGCCACCGCCGCGGCCAAGAACTCCAGCACATCGCCGTCCGCGTCGTCGTCGGCGTCCGCGTCCTCCTCGGGGTCGTCCTCGGGGTCGTCCTCGGACACGTCGTCGGGGTCCTCCTCGGCGTCCTCGGATACGTCGTCGGGCAGCGGTTCGTCGGGCAGCGGTTCGAGCTCGTCGAGCAGCGGTTCCTCGGGCAGCGGTTCGTCGGGCAGCGGTTCGAGGACCGGGTCCACCGCGGCGAGCACCGACCCGGACGGCTGAGCGGGCCACTCGCCACCGGGTCAGCAGGCGCTCGCCACCGGCTGAGCGGGCGCTCGCCACCGGTCAGGCCGGCCGCTCCTCGCCGAGGGTCAACCGGCCGCCCGAGCAGCTCCCCGTGGCTGTTCGAGCAGCTCGGCGGCGACGGCCTGTAGCGCCCGGCAGAGGGCCTGCGCGGGCGCGGCGGTGGTGGCGTCGGCGGGACGGGCGAGCACCACCCGACGGCTGGCGCCGGCGTCGGCGATACGCACCAGCACCACGTCCTGGCGGACCGCCGGCGCGCTCAGTCCGGGCACGATGGTGACGCCGTGGTCCTCGGCCACCAGCCCCAGTTTGGCGGTCCAGTCCCGGGCGACGAACGCCACCCGGGGCGTCCAGTCGCCGGCGGCCCAGGCACCCAGCAGCCCCTCGGCGGCGTTCACACTGCCGACCACCCACCGCTCGCCCGCCAGCTCGGCCGGGGTCACGCTCGGGACGCCCGCCAGCCGGTGCGCCCGCCCCACCGCGAGCAGCAGCGGATCGTCCAGCAGCCACTCCACCGCGATTCCGGGGTCGTCGGCGGGCGCCCGCTCCGGGTCGGCCACCACCACGGCGACGTCCACCGCTCCCGCCGCCACCCGCCGCAACTGGGTCGGCGTCGTGCCCTCGCGCAGCGTGACGCTCAGCTCCGGCGCCACCGCACGAAGCCGGGTGATCGCCATGGGGACCAGCGCGGCCGTCGCGGTCGGGAACGCGCCTAGCCGCAGCCGTCGGACACCTCGGCGGGAGCGCGCGGCCAGCTCCCGCTCGGCGGTGGCCAACTGGTCCAACACCGCCGTGCTGTGCCGGGCCAGTACCGCGCCGGCCTCGGTGAGCAGCACGCCCCGATTGGTCCGGGCGAACAGGGTGGTGCCGGCCGCCGCTTCCAGCGACGCGACCTGCCGGGACACCGCCGACTGCGTGTATCCGAGTGCCTCGGCGGCAGCCGAGAACGAGCCACGGGCCGCCACCTCGCGCAGCACCCGCAACCCGAGCAGGGTGAGATCTGCCATGCGTATTCCTCATGGTCATGGTGCGAAATCGATGCAGCGAGCATGTCCACGGAGACCATAGCCTCGCCGGCATGGGAGCATCCGAGAACAAGAGGCTGCTGGGCGAGGCGGAGGAGCGACTCTCCCGGGGAGATGGCCAGGGGTGGTTCGACCTGTTGGCCGAGGACGTCCGGTGGACCGTCACCGGCGGGACGGCCTGGTCGCGTACCTACGAGGGCAGGGCGGCGGTGCGTACGGAGCTGATAGATCCGCTGCGCGCCCAGTACGCCGAGCCGTACCGGCGTACCCCCGTGCAGCTCGTCGCCGAGGACGACGTGGTGGTGGCCCGATGCCGAGGCCACGTCACCACGAAGGCCGGCGAGCGCTACGACAACGACTACTGCTTCGTCTACCGGTTCCGGGACGGCCTGATCCGGGAGATCATCGAGTACGGCGACACCGCGCTCATCGACCGGGTGCTCGCGCCGCCCAACTGAGCCCGGTGTCTGCCGGTGATCAGCGGTGGGGTGATCAGCGAGGCGGTCAGCGGCGGGGGGTCAGCGGCGGTCTTCGACCGCGCGGGCCCCCAACTGGGCGCTGAGCAGCTCGATCGCCACCTCTTCCGGGTCACGGCGGTCGGCGGCCGCATCGGCGGCGCCGGCCGGGCGGTCCGGAACGGCGTCCTCCTCGTCGTACTCCGGGTCGAAGGGCGGTTCGTACGGCGGCGGCTCGGACGGCAGCGGGGGCTCCTGCGCGGACGGCCGGGTGGGTATCTGCCGGGCCGGTGCGCTCGGGGCCGGTGCGCTCGGGGCCGGCCGTTGGGGCGGCTCCGGTTGGGTGGGCGCCGGCCGCTGGGCTGACGGGCGCTCCGGTGCCGGCCGCTGGGGCAGCCGAGCAGCCTGCCGCGGCGCGCCGTTGCCACCACTCGTGCCACCGCCGCCGGATCCGCCAGAACCACCGCCGCTGCCCCCGGTCGGAGCCGCCGCGCCGCTGGTGCTCTGCTCGCAGCGCACGTGCCAGGCCACCCCGAGCACGGAACGCAGCGCGGCGCTGATCACCTCGGTGTTGCGCTGCTCGGAGAGCCGGCGGGCCAGTGGGGCTGCCGAGATGGCGAGCACCAGGGTGTCGCCCTCCACCGCCTTCACCGCGGCGTTGACCAGCAACGCCCCGGTGCTGCGGCTGCCCAGCTTGGTCGCGTCCAGGATGGCGGGCCAGGCCCGGCGGACGGCAGCCGCGTCGATCGACGACGAGCCCGCGGCCGGCTCCGGGGCCGAGGCGGATGGCGGGGGCGCGGCCTCGGTGGCCTCGGCGGGCCGGGGGGCGGCGGCCGGAGTGGGCGGCTGCTCGGTGGGCGGCCCGCTGGCCGGCGCCGCCTCGGTGGCCGGCGCCAGCTCGCTGGGCGGCGCCGGTTCGGTGGCCCGGGACCGCCGCTGGAACGTCCGCCCGGACGGCTCGCCGCTCCGCGACTCGGTCGGCGCGCCGTCGTCCCCGGAACGCACCGCTGGCCCGGAAGGCACCGCTGGCCCGGAAACGACGGCTGGCGCGGATGTGGTGGCCGGCGCGGAGGTGGCCGACGCGCCACGCCCGGAGGTGACGCCGGGCCGGGGGGTGACGGCTGGCGCGGACGTGTCGGTCGGCCCGGAAGCGACGGCTGGCGCGGACGGGCCCGGCTCCACGGCGCCCGGGCGGGGGTCGACGACGATGTCGGCACGCCGCTCCATCCGCTCCAACCGCTGCAGCAGCGCGAGGTCGGTGGTGGACGCGGCGGGCAGCAGCATCCGCCCGCAGAGCAGCTCCAGCAGCAGCCGGGGAGCGGTGGCGCCGCGCATCTCGGTCAGCCCGGTGTGCACGATCTCGGCGTACCGGGACAGCGTGGCCGCGCCCAGCCGGGTGGCCTGGTCGATCATCCGCTCGATCTCCTCGGCCGGCGCGTCCACCAGGCCGCGGTTGGCGGCCTCCGGTACCGCCTGGATCAAGATCAGGTCGCGCAGCCGGTCCAGTAGGTCGGCGGCGAACCGGCGCGGATCGTGACCGGCCTCGACCAGCCGGTCCACCGCCTCGAACACGGCCGCCCCATCCAGCGCGGCCAAGGCATCAATGGCGTCGTCGATCAACGTCACGTCGGTGACACCGAGCAGCGCGACCGCCCGCTCGTAGGTCACCCCCTCCGGCCCGGCCCCGGCCAGCAACTGGTCCAGCACCGACAAGGTGTCCCGTGCCGATCCGCCGCCGGACCGGATGACCAGCGGGAACACCGCCGGGGCGACGATGGCGCCCTCGTCCGCGCAGATCCGCTCGAGCAGCGGGCGCAGGGTGCCCGGCGGGATCAGCCGGAACGGGTAGTGGTGGGTGCGGGAGCGGATGGTGGCGAGCACCTTGTCCGGCTCGGTGGTGGCGAACACGAAGACGAGGTGCTCCGGCGGCTCCTCGACGATCTTGAGCAGGGCATTGAAACCCTGCGTGGTGACCATGTGCGCCTCGTCCACGATGAACACCCGGTAGCGCGACTCGGCGGGCGCGTAGAACGCCCGGTCGCGCAGCTCACGGGCATCGTCCACGCCACCGTGCGAGGCTGCGTCCAGCTCGATCACGTCGATGTTGCCGGGCCCCTCAGGGGCCAGCGCGACGCAGGACGGACATTGGCCGCACGGATCCGGCGTTGGGCCCAGCTCGCAGTTCAGCGACCTCGCCAGGATCCGCGCGCTGGACGTCTTGCCGCAGCCCCTCGGCCCGGAGAACAGGTACGCATGGTTCACCCGGCCGGCGGACAACGCGGTGCGCAGCGGCTCGGTGACATGCTCCTGGCCGACCACGTCGGCGAAGGTCGCGGGGCGGTACTTGCGGTACAGAGCCAGAGCCATCTTTTACCCGCCCCGCCGGCTGCCATCCCCCACGTCGGCGAGGCTACCCGGCAACCCGGACAGCCCGACGAGGCAGGGGGCCGGACCAGAAGGGGACCCCGCGCACCCGCCAGAGCCCGTTGACCCTTGCTGCCTTCCGGCCCTGGGGGAGTTCACAGGATGGACGCCGCGCGGGGTCCATGGCTCAGTGTAGTGGTCCCGACGCCGCCGCGGCACCGGGCGGGGGCGCAAACGGGGGCCGGTACACTCTCCGGCGGAGGATTCGCATAGTGGCCTAGTGCGCACGATTGGAAATCGTGTTGGGTGTTAAAACCCTCGCGGGTTCAAATCCCGCATCCTCCGCCACTGAGCAGCACAAACGCCGAGCAGCACAAACGCCGGTCATCGTGATCATGGATGACCGGCGTCCGCAGTCTCGACCGGCCGGGGGTCTCAGTCAGGCCCGAACGGGGCCGGTCGGGCGGCCACGGTAGCGAGGGCGCGCAGCAGGACGTCCATTTCGGCCTGGGGATCCGGCCCGGGAATGTGGGTGGCGAACACCTCGTCCACGGCGGCTCGGCGAGCCAGTTCTTCGGTGATCGACTCCTCCGAGCCGGAGATCACCAGCGCGTCGAGCAGATCGTCAGTCACGCTGCCGTCGCCGCCTTGTGGAAATCCCGCCGCGGCGAACATGGTCGCGTACACCGGCGAGTTCACGAACGGGACCACGTGTGGACGCGCCCACTCCCGAGCCGCCGCGCGGTCCTCGGTGACCGCTACGGCAACCTGCGCCACGATGGGCGGGATGCCCCGACCAGCCGATGCGGCGCCACGGGCCAGCGCCGGCCGGGCGACCTCGTCGAGGTAGGCGGGCGTGCAGTGCCATGACATCGCCGCGTCCGCGACCGCTCCGGCGGCCTCGAATGCCTTGGGCCCCAGGGCGGCCATGATAACCGGGGTCGCCGGCGCGGCCGGGAGGTCGGCATCGACGGTGTAGAACCGGCCCTCGTGGTGCACCTTTCCCTCCCGCAGCCCGGTGCGCAGGATGTCGACGTACTCGCGCACGCGTGCCAACGGCTGCGACACCGGCGCACCGAGCGCGGCCGCCGTCACCACCAGGTTGCCGGTCCCGACTCCCAGTCGTAGCCGCCCCGGCGCGAGCGCCTCGAGGGTCGCGGCCTGGCTGAGCAGGGCAACCGGGTGGCGCGTGAACGCCGGCACGATCGCGGTGCCGACGACGATCCGCTCAGTTCGGGCCAGCGCCGCGGCGAACATGGTGGGCGTGTCGTAGCTGGTCACCGGCATCGCCGCCCAGACGGCCAGTACTCCCGCGCGCTCGGCGCGCTCAATCAAGGCCACGGTGTCTGACACAGAGGACACGAAGAAACCCAACCCGATCCGCATGACCTCCATGGTCGACATCCGGCCGCACGGTCGACAGTGGCCGGAAAGCCATCTTGTGCAAGGATCGGGCCATGACGCGCAGCCCGGCCGGTCGCCAGCACCGTGTCGTCGTGATCGCATTGGACGGCGTGATCCCGTTCGAGTTCTCGATCCCCGCTCGCCTGTTCGGGGCGGCCCGGGACGAGGCCGGACGGCCGCTCTACGAGGTGGTCACCGCCTCGGCGCACGCGGTGGCAGTGCGGACCAGCTCCGACTTCCTGATCAGCCCGGGCGCGGACCTCAGCGCGGTTCGATCGGCCGACACGGTCGTCGTACCGGCGGTAGAACTGGACGGCCTGAACCCGCACCAGGTCGAATCCGTGACCGAGGCCCTGCGGCACAGACGGCGCGGCGCCCGGATCATGTCAATCTGCACCGGCGCCCAGCTGCTGGCGTTGGCCGGATTGCTCGACGGTCGACCGGCAACGACCCACTGGAACCACGCGGCCACCTTCTCCCGCGAATTCCCCGCGGTTCGGCTCGACCCCAACGTGCTTTTCGTCGACGACGGCGATGTGCTGACCTCGGCCGGCGCGGCCGCCGGGATCGACCTGTGCTTACACCTCATCCGGCGTGACCGGGGCAGCAGCGTCGCCAACACCGTCGCCCGCGCCTGCGTCGTCGCGCCCTGGCGTGAGGGCGGCCAAGCCCAATTCATCGAGGCGCCGGTGCCCGATAGCGGGGACGCGTCGACCGCGCCGACCCGGACCTGGGCGATGGAGCGAATTGACACCGGTCTCACGCTGGCGAGTATGGCCAGACACGCATCGATGAGCATCCGAACATTCACCCGCCGGTTTCGCGAAGAGACGGGCACCAGCCCGAACCAGTGGCTGACCCGCCAGCGCGTCGACTACGCCCGGCGCCTGCTGGAATCAACCGATCTGTCGGTCGATCAGATAGCCCACGCGGCCGGCCTCGGTACAGCGGCGTCGTTGCGCGGCCATCTACGCACCACGATCGGCGTCTCACCCAGCACCTATCGCCGGACCTTTCAGGTGCACAGCGTCCCTAACTACCCACAGTCCGGTGACCCGAGACGTGGTGAGTCCGGTCACGGTCCGCGGCGCTCGGACAACCTCGGGCGCTCCCGTGCGTCTGAGTCAGAGTAAGGATTTCGCGACCTGCCGTTATGGAGCCATGACCTACGATCCCCGATCAGCCCGCGACCGCGCCGACCTCGGTGCTCGACCCGGGCCACGTGCCCCGGCACCCCCGGTGGTCGATCCACCGCCGACGACCTGGCCGGACGCAGCGGCTCCGACCGGGAGCGGGCGTTCGTTGAGCACGAGCAAGGTGCTCGCCGGCGGGTTGGCCGCGGCGACCTCGGCCGTGCTCGGCTCGTACCTCGGCGTGTTCGGGACGGTGGGGGGCGCCGCGGCGGGTGCGGTCGCCACCGCGTTGAGCACCGAGATCTACCAGCGCTCCCTCGAGCGGACCAGTGACCACCTGCGCTCGAGGGTCGGCGGCCGGCCGAGGGGGCGCCAGCCTCAGGCGGCGCGGACCGCGAACGTGCGTCACCGCCGTGCGTGGCCCCGGGTGCTGGCCTGCAGCGTGGTGATCTTCGCCCTGGGTATCGGGGCGGTGAGCGGAGTGGAGTGGATCAAGGGCGGACCGCTGTCCGGCGGCACTCAGGGAACCAGCCTCGGCCGGGTACTGCCGATCAAGCTGGCGCCTATGGTGGATGGCCTGCTCGGGTCATCGGACCAGGGCTCGGCGAAGCAGTCCGACCACCCGAGCGACTCGGGGAGCGGGTCGAGCCAGCGGCAGGACCCGGGACTCGTGGGCGGGCTGGTGTCCGGGCTGACCGGCGGGTAACGACCGGGTCATCAGCGTTGTCGTAAGTCAGCGCTTCCTACTCGGCGGTGGGGCTTCTGGGCCGCCGAGATACGTGCCGGACCTTCTGGACGGGCACTATCCAGCGATGCGGTGACAGAGCCAGGCGAGCGCCAGCGGGTAGCGATACTCGATCGCCGTGTGCGTGGCGTCGAACAGCTCGAACCGCACTACGTCGTCGGCCACCCCCGCGTCCGCGAGCGCCTGGCGGAACGCCTGGGCTCCGATGTCGAGATACCACTGGTCCCGGGTGCCGGCGTCGATCCAGATCGAGTGCAACGAGCGCAGCGCGTCGACGTGCTGGGGCACCATTCGCACTGGGTCCCAGTCCAACCAGCGTTGCCAGACCTCGGGGCGCAGCACGCCGGTGGTCGGGTCGAATGGGATCTCGGGAGTGCCGTCGGGGCTGGCGGAGAAGCAGGCTGCGATGCCGAGCAGCATGAGCAGGTCGGCGTCGCAGTCCTTGGTGAAGGCGACTCGCGAGCTGAAGTCTTCCCACCAGCGGAACGGGTCGCCGTCGTAGTCACGCAGGTAGCGCACGTACTTGCCGAACTCGGCGAGGTAGCAGTACTCGTAGAGGTTGTCGCCGGCGTGCGTGGCGAGCGCCCCGAACAGGTCTGGCCGCAGCATCGGAGTGATCATGGCGCCGAAGCCGCCGCTGGACTTGCCGCTGATGGCCCTGTGGGCCGGCGCGGCCAGAGTGCGGAAGTGCGCGTCGATCCAAGGTACGACCTCGTTGCACAGGTACGAGTGGTACATGCCGGTCCCGGGCGAGTCGACGAACTGGCTGCCGCCGTAGCGAGTCCAAGAGTCGACGTAGACGAGAATCGCCGGCGGCGCCTCCTCCCTGGCGAAAACGGCGTCAGCGGTCTCGAGGAAGGGTTGCCGGTACGGGGAGCGATTGCGCCACATCGCGATGTGCCCGGTGTAGCCCTGGATGACGTACACCGATGGGTACGACCGCGCCGGGTCGTCGTCATACCCGGGCGGAAGGTACACCCAGAGCGGGCGCACATTAGCGTCCCCCAGCGGGTTGCCGACCAGCAGATCACTGGTGATCTCGTGTTCCTCCAGGCGGCCGGCGAGCGGGGTGGACCAGGGCAACATGACCATTCCTCCTCAGCTGTTAGGTAAGGTTCTACCGCCCCCGTCGATCAACGCTCCCTCGCTACCCAACCCCCGCCGCGACTCCTTCGTCGCCGCGGCCGCGTCGGTGCGCACCAGTACCTCAACCCGCCCGCCGGGTGTCACGCACGCGCAGCCCGGCGGGATACGTCGAGCTCGGTTGCCTCCTGGCTCGGGACAGACACCTCGACCCGAAGATCATCGGCGACGCGGCGCGAACCGGTCGCTATGAGGAGCGGGCGCTCCAACGCGTGTGGCACTACCTCGCGCGGTTTGGCGCGCCCCGAGGGAGCGTCGAGCGGCGTCATGTCCTCCGGCGCGCGAGGAACACCAGTTCGCGTCGAGGCCGGTCCGGCGCGTCACGGACGTCGTCCACGACGTATCCGTGCGCGAGCAGCGCCGCCTCGACTTCGTCGCGCTCGCGGAA
>Ga0137415_10002247_pt1 | contig 19247 bp, 17 predicted proteins | sample CZODoug3_1_1_16f_FD_183082 | JGI IMG/M metagenome (GOLD analysis project Ga0137415, IMG submission 183082) | Vadose zone soil fungal communities from Angelo Coast Range Reserve, California, USA - CZODoug3_1_1_16fungal (Hybrid Assembly) | ecosystem: Environmental > Terrestrial > Soil > Vadose...
TCGCCCAGACAAGCCCGGCGATGACGTATCGGCCGCCGCCACGAGTTTTGCCCCTCTTACCTACGTGCCGCCCTGGCCAGAAGAGGAGGGTCGGACCGCTTTTAGCGACCGCCGCGCGAATGCGATTGCGCTCAAAGCGCGAACGCGAACCCCTATTGCACGGTGCGGCTGTCATCTTTATGCCATGTGCGCTCGGCTTAAGGGACGCGATCTCGAACACCCGGCCCTCGGGGCCGAGATCGCAGTCTCGTCTTCCCGATCTTCTGCACGATTTCGCTTTGCTTGGGACTCATAAGGGGGTGAAGCATGACAGTTATCGATCGTGTCGACACCGCGGCGACGCCGTCGCCGCCGGATGTGTCCTTGCGCCCAGCCTCGGCGGTCCGGCTCCGCTTCGTCGGCGATCGCGGCGACTATTGGCGGCTGATGATCCGCGGCGGTGTCCTCCAGGCGATCACGCTTGGCATTTACCGCTTCTGGCTCTTCACCGACATGCGGCGGTTCCTGTGGGCGAGCACCGAGGTCGAGGGCGAGACGCTCGAATATACCGGCACGGCGGTGGAACTGCTGATCGGCTTCCTCATGGCAATCGGCATCCTCGTCCCGGTTTACGCGTTGCTGTTCGTAGCGTCGCTGGAATTGGGGATACTCAGCATATTGTCAGGCGTCGTGGCATTCGTCGTGCTGGCCGGTTTTGGCCAATACGCCGTTTATCGCGCCCGCCGCTACCGCCTCACCCGCACGGTGTTTCGCGGCTTGCGGCTCCATCAGGCCGGATCGGCGGTGCGCTATGCGGTGCGCGCCATGCTGTGGTGGGTTCCGATCGCGATGACGCTCGGTCTTGCCTCGCCGTGGGCGACGGCGAACCTCGAACGCTACAAGATGCGCAATACGTTCTATGGCAGTCTCGGCGGCAGCTTTGCGGGGAGCGGGGGGCGACTGTTCGGGCGCACCATCCTGGTTTGGCTCCTGGTCGTCAGCCCCCTCGTGGTGGCCCTCGCCGCGGCGGTGAGGACGATCGATTGGGTTGCGGTCGCGGAGGCACTGGAAGACGAAGATACCCTAAACCTGATTGTCGCCTTAGGAATCGATGAGCCCCTTACGCGCGGGCTCGGGCTGCTGATCCCCGGCGTGATGTGGGCGGTCATCGCCGGCGCCATTCTGTATCCGGCGTATCAGGCGATCGTGATGCGGTGGTGGCTGGGCGGACTGCGGCTGGGTGGGACGGCGGTCGCATCGGATTTGCGCATGCGCGATTATTACGGAGCGTATCTGCGCTATCTGCTCTACGTGGCGCTGTTCTCGATCGCATTTTCCATTGTCGCCGGTGCCATAGGGGGGCTCGGCTACGTGGCGCTGCGCGGCGAGATCGATTTCGCCCACGCGTCGCTGTTGCGCGACGGGCTTCTGGCGGGATCGGGCCTGATCGCCTATGTGATCTACATCGTCGGCGTCTCGACCATCTATCAGGTCGCGGTAAAAATGCGGCTGTGGCAGGCGGCTGCGGAATCGGTGCTGATTTCGGGCATCGCGGCGCTCGACCATGTGCAAGCCGGCGAGGCAACATCTTCTGCAGTGGGCGAGGGCCTCGCCGACGCGCTGGGTACGGGCGCCATCTGAGCAGTCGAGCATGACGACGAGCGGAACCGGCATTTTCTACGACGGTCTCACCAGCGACCGCCGCAAGGTCGCGGTGGAAATTGGCGGCGACGCCATCGAGGTGCGAGCGGGGGACGGCGCCCTGCTGGCGCGGTGGCGCTTTGCCGACATTTCGCCGCTGGCGGCGCCGGCGGGAGTGCTGCGGATCGGCCTCGCCAACGCCAAGGCAGCGGCGCGGCTCGAAATCCACGATCGGGCGCTGGCGGCGGCGCTGCTGGCCCACGCCAAGTCGTCCGACCGCACCGGCCTGACCGACCGCCGCACCCGTGCGAAGGTTGTGGCCTATAGCGCTGCCGCCATCGCGACGCTGGTCGGCGGCGCGATCTGGGGCGTGCCGCTCATCGCCGATCGGATTGCGCCCCATCTGCCGGTTGCGCTCGAAATGCGCCTTGGCGCCGCCGTCGACACGCAGGTGCGCCAAGCGCTCGGCGCCTCGACCGGGGGAAAGCCCCTCGAATGCGGGGCCGGCGATTCCCAACGGGCGGTGGCGGCGCGCGCCGCCCTCGCAAAGCTCGTCGCCGCATTGGAAGCTGCGGCCGAATTGCCGTTGCCATTGCGTACGCTGGTGGTGCGGCGTGCCGACGTCAACGCGATTACGCTCCCAGGCGGGCGTATCTATGTATTCGATCGGCTGCTGGCCGAGGCCCATTCGGTCGATGAGGTCGCCGGTGTGCTCGGCCATGAGATCGGCCACGTGGCCCACCGCGACGGCACCAAGTCGGTGCTGGAGACCGCCGGGCTTTCCTTGCTGTTTGGCATGCTGCTCGGCGATTTCACCGGCGGCGGCGCCGTGATCATCGCCGCCAGAACGGTTCTGCAAACCGCGTATTCCCGCACGGCGGAAGCCGCAGCGGATGAATTCGGCGCCAGACTGATGTACAAGGTCGGCGGCGATCCGCAGGCGCTTGGCGCCTTTTTGTTACGCATTTCCGGCACGGCTGCAGTAATGCCGCACTTTTTGCTCGACCATCCGGCGGCGCAGGAACGGGCCGACGCCATCGCCAAGATTGCGCAGCCGTCGCCGATGGGGCCGCTGCTGAGCCCTCCCGAATGGGAGGCGCTCAAGATCATCTGCACCGAAGGATGACCCGCGATGTCCCTGGTCATGTCCCGTCTGCGTGCTGTGGAGGAACCGACCTCGCGGTTAGCCGTCTGGGCGCGCCGGATTGCCGTGTTCGCGCTCGTGGTGGCGGCGCTCGCCATCATCATCGAGCGCGCGGATCTGCTGGAGATCGTCCCCGTGCTGGTCACCTTCGGGGCGGCGCTGGCGCTTTCCATGCTGGCGATCCTGCTGGCGCTCGCGTCTTTCGTTTCGCTGTGGAACAACGGCGGCCCGGGATTTGCCCAGGCGATGACGGCGATGGTGGTCGGCGTGGGGCTGCTCGCCTATCCGGGCTACCTTGCGTATCAAGGGTACCGGCTGCCCGCCATCACCGACGTCACCACCGACCCCGTCGATCCGCCTCGCTTCGAGGTGGTGGCCCGCCTGCGGCCGCCGAACAGCAACCTTTATCCGGGCCTTGCCGTCGCCGAGTTGCAGAAGGAGGCATGGCCGGATATCGAGCCGCTCGTCGTCAACGTCAGCCCCAAGGCCGCGTACGACGGGGCCATGGCGGTCATTACCAAGCGCAAATGGCGCGTCGTCGATGCGCGGGCGCCGTTGCCCAATCGCGACGGACACATCGAGGCCATCGCGCGCACGCCGATCATGGGTTTCCGCGATGACGTGGCGGTGCGCATCCGCCCGACGCGCGAGGGCGCAAAAATCGATATCCGCTCGGCATCGCGCTACGGCAAGACGGATTTCGGCGCCAATGCGGCGCGCGTGCTCGCCCTCATCGACGACATCGATGATGCCGCGACGCCGCAAAAGACCGACCGGCAAGAGCGCCCGAAGGCGGCGCCGAAAGCGTCCGCGAAGCCCGGTCAGGGCGGCAAGCGATAGCGCCCTGAAATCGACGGCGCGCCGTCGGTTGCGACCAGTCCCCGCGCCGTCAGGTCTTCCAGATGCGCGAGCGTCGATAGTGCGGCGGCGCCCGCAAGCCGCGGATCGAGCCCGATATAGATCGCCCGCACCAGAGCCGGAATGTCGGTCTCGCCTTTGCCGAGGCGATGCAGAATTGACGCCTCGCGGCCGCGGCGGTGCGCGATAAACCGGGCGACGAGGTCCGGCGCGTCGCGGATCACGTCGCCATGGCCCGGCAGATAAACCGTCTCGGGCCTCGCCGCGAGCCGGTCGAGCGAGGCCATGTAGTCGCTCATGGAACCGTCCGGAGGCGCCACGATCGAGGTCGACCAGCCCATCACGTGGTCGCCGGAAAACAGCACTTCGGTGCCTTTGAGCGCAAAGGCCATATGATTTGCCGTATGCCCCGGCGTCGCAATGGCTTCGAGGGCCCAGCCGTCCCCCGCGATGACGTCGCCGTCGGCGACGCGGTGGTCCGGCACGAAGTCGGTGTCGCCGCCGGCGTCGAGCCGTTTGGTCTCGCCGATGAATAAAGGCCGCGACAAGCGGTGCGGCCCCTCGCCGAAGGCGGGGGCGCCGGTCGCCGCCTTGAGCGGCGCGGCGCCCGGGGAATGATCGCGATGGGTGTGGGTGATGATGATGTGCGTCACCGTCTCGCAGCGCACCGCATCAAGCAGCGCGGCCGTGTGGCGTTCATCGCGGGGGCCCGGGTCGATGATCGCGACCTTGCCGCGGCCAACGATGTAGCTCAGCGTCCCCTTGAAGGTGAACGGGCCTGGATTATCGGCGAGGATACGCCGCACGCCGGGCACGACGTTGTCGACGACGCCAGGAGCGAGGTTGAGAGTGCGATTGAAAGGGATGTCTTCAGACATTCGGGAAGGACTTTTCTCGTCGATCGATTCCATGAAACCAATTAGATCGGGCGGATAGAGTAAAACCCACTGACCTCATCCTCTTATGTCCCATGTCAAGCTCGGAGGCGCAACAACCCGGCTCTCCACCAGATCTGGAGAGATGTCGATGCGAATGATCGTGCAACGGTGGGAGCGAAGCCCAGAGACGTCGGTTAACATCCTCTTATTCGCGGGTTCACGCATGTCCGTTTTCCGTCTGGGGCTGTCCCGGTCTGAGTACGGGCGTCGACCTCGCGGCCGGCCTCACAGGATGATCGGGAATTCCCCTTGCCGCGGCCGCGCTCCCGCCGTTGCACGAGATTTATCTTTCACCGGACCCTGCCCCGGCGCATGGCTCCCTGAAAATGGTTTGAACGTGCCATCTTGCTCCCTTTGCAGAGCCCTCTTACCTGGCCGCACCGCAGGCCGTGGTGATCTCGCGATTGATGGCCCAGATGAAGCCGGCGAGTTCACGGGCGACCGCGGTGATGGCGACGGTCTTGAGTTTGCCGCGGCGAATCAGCGCCCGATAACGCTTGTGCAATCGGCACTGCGCCTTCCAGGCAATCTCGCGAACCGCCGGTGGGGCGGCGTCAACCTTGTGCTGCTTGTGCGCGCCCACCCGCGGCGGATGCTGATAGCTCCAGGAGCATTCCACCAGCATGCGGCGGGCACGCCCGTTACCGGCCTTGGTGATCGAACCGCGCCGGACGGTGTCTCCGGTCGAATCCTCCGACGGCACCAGGCCGAGATAGGCCATCAGCTCGTGCGGCGTTCGAAAGCGCGAGAGGTCGCCGATCTCGGCCAGCAATGTCGCCGCCGAAATAAGATCGATGCCGCGCATCGCCATCAACGCCGTGGCGACCTCGGCCAGCGACCACTCCGGCACCGCGCCCCGGATCGCATCCTCCAAGCGTGTCAGGCGCTCCTGGGCCTGCCGCACCGCCAGCATCATCTCCTCGAAAACGAAGCGCTGCTGCGGGTACTCGAACTTCTGGCTCGCCAGCCAGTTCAGATGCGCCTTGGTCCAGGTCTTGCGCTTGTGCGGGTAATGCCGGCCGAGCCGCAGCAGCAGCGCCGAGACCTGCTGGCGTTTCGCGCGCAAATCATTCACCGCAGTCTCGCGCGCTCGCGTGAGATCGCGCATCGCCTCATGGCCCTCATCCGGAACCCAGACCGCGGTGAGTTCACCGGCGCGCAAAAGCTTCGCCAGGCTCACGGCGTCGCGCCGGTTGGTTTTGACGCGATCACCAGGCTTCTTCGGGACCAGCGACGGCGCCACCACGTTGCACGCATGACCGAGGCCCGTAATCTGCCGGTAAAGCCCATAGCCGGTCGGCCCCGCTTCGTAGCAGAATGTCAGCCGCTCGTACTTGCCGGCAAGTTTGCGCACCAGCTTCGCCGTCGCCTCCGCGGTGTTCTCGATCTCACCAAAAAATCGCACTTCGCCATCGCGCCCAACATCCGCGATCGCGACCGCATTACGCAACTTCGAGGTATCAAAACCCACAAAAGCTTCGCTATGCTCGCCCATGACTCACCCTCCTTGCTTGAGGCTCTGCCCGGCCCATTCCGGGTAACCCTCGCAACCGCATCGAGGGTGAGTCGCCTCCGCAAGGGAAGGGACATACAGTCTGAGGAGCGGCCACCGAAGTCGGGCAAGCCCGACTTCGGCAACATAATGGTTGCTACAAACTGGGCAGGGTGCGGCTTTGCGGGACCTTGCGGCGCACCGGCGAGCGTATTAACGAGAGCTGAGGATGCCAGAGCCCGGGACGCCGGCGCAAGAAGCCACTGGAAGGCGCCGACAACTTGCCCGAAAACAATGGCGTCGCCGACGATCCCATGATTCCCCGATCCAGCATCAGACCTAGTCCGCGGCTCTATATCCTCACCCCTGCGGTGAGCGACGCGGCGCTTTCGGGCGTGCTGGCCGAGGTCATTCGCGCGGTCGATGTCGCCGCCGTCCTGTTACGCCTGCGCGATGCGGACGAGCGCAGCCTCATCAACAGGGTCAAAGCGGCAGCGGGAGGCGTGCAGGGCGCGGGTGCGGCGCTTCTCGTCGATGGCCGGCCTGACATCGTCGCGCGCGCCGGCGCCGACGGCGCCCATCTTGCCGGGCTGGACGCTTTGCAAGCGGCCGTTCGAACGCTCAAGCCGAACTATATCGCGGGCGCCGGCGGCCTTCGCAGCCGCCACGATGCCATGGTGGCGGCGGAGGCGGGCGCCGACTACGTCATGTTCGGCGAACCCGACGCCGCCGGCCATCACCCCTTGCGCGACGCCGTTGTCGACCGCGTTGCCTGGTGGGCCGAGGTGTTCGAGATTCCCTGCGTCGGGTACGCGACCGCGCTTGACGACATCGACGCCCTGATGGCGGCAGGCGCCGATTTCGTCGCGGTCGGGGACGCGTTGTTCGATGATCCGCGCGGCCCCAAGGCCGCAGCCGCCGAGGCCGCGGTGCGCCTCACTGTCACGGAGACGACGACGTGACCGATCGCACTTCCGTTACACGCATGTTGGCGGCCTTGGGATTGCTCGCGGCATCGCTCGCAGCCGACCGGCTCGAGGCTCAAGCACCGGCTGCGCCGCCGCCGGGCTCCCTGCTCCCCAGGCCGTTCCCCGCCGCGAAGCCTTCGGACCCCAAGCCCGCTGCCGGGTCGACGGCGGGCAGTCAGCCGGCGCGAGGCGGCCGGGAGCCCGACCTCGCCTATGGCGCCTATCAGCGCGGCTATTTTCTCACGGCTTTCGCGGAGGCGACGCGACGTGTCGACGAAAAGGGGGACCCGCGCGCCATGACGTTGCTCGGAGAGCTTTATTCCAATGGCCTCGGCGTGCCGCTGGACGAAGTCAAGGCTGTGAAGTGGTACCAGCTCGCGGCGAACCGCGGCGACCGCGATGCCATGTTCGCCCTCGCCATCTTTCACGTTTCGCGCCGCGGCGGCCTGCATGACCGGGCCGAGGCCGCGCGGCTGTTTGCGTCGGCCGCCAAGCTCGGCCACTCGGCGGCCGCCTACGACCTCGGCTTGCTCTATCTGGAGGGCCAACAGTTCCCGCAGGATTTCGGCCGCGCCGCGGAATTGTTCAAGGCTGCGGCGCAACAGGGCAATGCGGAAGCCCAATACGCCCTTGCGACGCTCTACAAGGACGGCAAGGGCGTCGAGAAGAACCCCGTGGAGACCGCCCGCCTGCTCGCCGCCGCCGCCCTTGCGGAAAACCCCGACGCCGAAGTGGAATACGCCATTGCGCTATTCAACGGCACCGGCGTTGCCAAGGACGAGGCCAAGGCGGCGGCGCTGTTCCGCAAGGCCGCTCTGCGCGGCAGCCCGATTGCCCAGAACCGCCTCGCCCGCCTGCTGAGCGTCGGCCATGGCGCGGCGCTCAATCCGACTGAAGCGATCAAATGGCACCTGATCGCCAAAGCCGGCGGCAATGGCGATCCCTATCTCGACCAATTCGCCGGACAGCAGACGCCGCAAATCCGCGCGGCGGCCGAAAAGGCGGCACGGCCGTGGCTCGCGGTGCTGCAGCCGAAATCGTGACTCTTACCTCTCCCCGCTTGCGGGGAGAGGTAGCAGAAAGGACCCGCCCACGCCCTTAGCTTAGCGCCGATGGGATAAGCCCGGCATGACCAGCTGCGAAGGCACCCGGGTTCAATCGTCTTTGGTTTCCCCGATATGATATTGAGCGTAAAGCTCAAGCCCGAGGCGGGCGACAAGTTCAAGCTGCGTTTCGAGGAAGTCGATGTGCTCCTCCTCATCGCTCATCAATTTTTCGAACAAATCCCTGGTCACGTAATCCTTGGCGCCATGGCAATAACCCGCCGCCTCCTGATAAAGGGCACGCGCGGACATCTCAGCCGCAAGATCGCAATCTAATACCTCTTTGACGGTCTGCCCGATATGCAGCGGATCGAGCACCTGCATGTTGGGAAAGCCATCGAGGAAAATGATGCGATGAACGAGTTTATCGGCGTGTTCCATCTCTTCGATGGACTCCTTGCGCCATTTCTTGGCAAGGGTCTGATAGCCCCAGTTCTCGAGCAGACGATAGTGCAACCAATACTGATTGACGGCCGTAAGCTCGTGACGCAACGCCTTGTTGAGGTATTCAATTACGGTTGTATCTCCGCGCATAGTGACGTCTCGCTGCTTGGCTGCCGCTCGGCAGATGAGGACAGAATTAAATAATAACAATTCTAATGTTGGCCGGGAAGTTCCGTCGACCCAAACCTGTTGAAAATTCGAGGCAACCAACCAGGGCGTGTGGCGACGGCGGAGTTACCGTGTTGACGACAACGCTGATGCGTTTTCTGGCTCGTCTTTGCTCTCCGCTGGAAGTGGGGAGAGCAAATCAAGACCGTCCCCGCCGGCTTGCAGGGGAGGGCAGGGCGGGGGCCCGGACGAAGCGCAAATGCAGGTTCTTGCCGCGAGCGCCGGTGTCGCTTCAGCGAGGGCCTCTTCCATGATTCGCCTGATCGTGCGAGCACAACGCCCACATTCGGCGCTGCATCCCAAACACCGATAGACCTCGCTGGTGGCTCGGACAGCGCGCTCGGCCGTAACAGATCGGACCTGATGGTCCGAAATGACGTTGCACGAACACACGATCACGCTACGGCACTCCCGGTTCGATCCGGTCTCTTGATCTCACTGCGCTCGCCGACGAGCGTCCTCCGGATGACAACGTTATCCTTGGCATTTGGCGGCGATGTCCCGCAAGTGCAATGAAATGAAATCGCTCTAAACTGCAAAGTAGAATAGTTCTAACCGATTGGAGCGGTTTTCGTTTAGCCTGACCTGCCTCTGTCCTGTCATCGCCCGGCTTGACCGGGCGATCCAGTAACCACCGACCGGGGATACTGGATTGCCCGGTCAAGCCGGGCAATGACACTGGGCAAGGTCAACCTAATCAAAAGTAACCCGAGATGGACGGCCGCCCGCCCGTTTTGTAGGGATGGCGCCCGATCCTGCCTGCTACGCCCGAAAGGTTGAAGAATGACCGCCGTTGGAGTGAGCTCCGGTATTTTCCGCGACATATTTTCAACCGAGCCGATGCGGCGCATCTTCGCGGACGAAAACCGCATCCAGAAATATCTCGACATCGAAGCGGCGCTCGCCCGCGCCCAGGCCCGTCTCGGCATCATTCCACAGAATGCGTGCGATGAAATCCTGCGCCATTGCGCGATCGCCGAATATGACTTCGCCAAGCTCAAGGCTCAGACGGAGCGCATCGGCTACCCGGTGCTGCCGGTCGTCCAGCAACTCGTTGCGCTGTGCCGGGACGGCCTCGGCGAATGGTGTCATTGGGGCGCCACCACCCAGGACATCACCGACACCGCCACTGTCCTGCAAATCCGCGAAGCTCTCGATCTCATCGAGGCTGATCTCGTTGCGATCTCGGACGCGCTTGCGGCCCTGGCAAAGCGCTATCGCGACACCCCGATGGCAGGCCGCAGCAATCTTCAGCAGGCGGTGCCGATCACGTTCGGCTACAAGGCCGCAACCTACCTCGCGGGATTCGAGCGCCATCTCGAACGTCTGAAGGAATTGCGCCCGCGCGTTCTGGTCGGCGAGTTCGGCGGCGCCGCCGGGACCTTGTCGTCGCTGGGCAAGCGCGGCCTTGAAGTTCAGGCCGCGCTCATGAAGGAGCTTGGGCTCGGGCAGCCCCGGATCGCGTGGCATACGGTGCGCGACTGCATTGCGGAAGTCGGGTGTTTCCTTGGCCTGGTCACCGGAAGCTGCGGCAAGATTGCTTTCGACGTGAAACTGATGATGCAGACCGAGGTCGAGGAGGTCTACGAGCCGTTTCACGAAGGCCGCGGCTCATCGAGCACGATGCCGCAAAAGCGCAATCCGATCTCCTCGGTCTATATCACGGCGACCGCAGCGCTGGTCCGCCAGCACGTCGCCGCACTGCTCGATGCGATGATCGAGGACCACGAGCGCGCCACCGGCCCGTGGGAGATCGAGTGGATCGCGGTGCCGGAAATCTTCAGCCTGACCGCCGGCGCCTTGGCGCAGACCCGCTTCCTGGTCTGCGGCCTGCAGGTCGACGAGAAGAAGATGCGGGCGAACCTCGACATCACCCGCGGCCTGATCGTGTCCGAAGCCGTGATGATGGGGCTTGGCCCGCATATCGGCCGCCAATATGCCCACGACCTCGTCTACGACATTTGCCGGCAGGTGCTCGCCACCGGCCGCCCGCTGGTCGATCTGCTTGCGGAAAACAAGGAGGTCGCCAGGCATCTCGACCGCGCGGCGCTCGAAAAGCTTTGCGATCCGGCAAACTATCTCGGCCAAGCCGGCGAAATGGTGGACCGGGTGCTGGCAGAGCGCCAAAGGTAGCGGTGAACACCAGATTCCGTCTCATCGGGAAGGCGGACGATCCAGCCCATAGGCCGGTTACTTAATGGAGGTTCCGTAATGGCACTCAACCTCAATCACATTGGCCAGATAGCGCTCCCCGTCATCGATGTTGATCGTGCGGAAGCGTTCTATGAGAACGTGATCGGGTTGCGGAAGCTGTATCGGTTCGGCGAACTGTCGTTCTTTGATTGTGCTGGAGTCCGTCTACTGCTCGAAAAAACAAAGGACGCAGCCAGCTTCCGAGCGCAAGGCTGCATCTATTTCCGCTGCGCCGACATCGCATTGACAGTCGCCACGCTGGAAAAACGCGGTGTCACGTTCACACACCATCCGCACTGCATAGCGAAGATGGACGATCATGACCTTTGGATGGCTTTCTTCCAGGATCCGGACGGACATACGCTGGCGGTGATGCAGGAAGCGCCAAAAGGATATGCTCCATCGTCGTGAAAGCCCGCTCCGTCACGCCCGCTTGCGTTCCTGCGCCTCGTCCGGCTTCACGAAAAATTCGGACAGCTGCGCAACCGCATCGCCATCCGACGGCGCGCGCGCGACGTCGGCGATATCCTGGTAAAGCCGCGCGATCGCCGCGAACATATCGCCGCTCGGCGTGCCGTCTTGAAGAAAATGGCCGATCTCCTCCATTTCGGCGACCCAGCGATAGGCTTTCGGATACATGCGCGGCACCTGCCGGGTGAGCCAGGCGAGAAGGTGAGGCTGGCTCGCTTCCAGCTCCTTATGCAGCGCCGCCGCCGAACCCGCGCGCGTCGCGCCGAGCACCATCGCGACCGCGATGGCGGTAAAGCCCTTGGTAATGCCCCCGTATGACATCTTGAGCGCCGATGCGGCGCCGATCGGGCCGTCGAGCGACGGGAACGCCACGCCGAACTCGCTCAACCGCGCGACCTCATGGGCGGCCGCACCTGAGACGTAAATTCGCGTTCCGGTCCCATTCGGCGGCGGCGGCGGACCGATGATGCCGCCATCGACGTACTGGCAGCCGGTGGATTCCAACACGGCCCCGATCGCAATTGCGGTCTCGGGCGACACCGCGTTGCAGTCCACATAGATCGGTTTCTTGCGCGCCCGCGTCAGCGCCGGCTTGAGCCGATGCGCCAGCGCAATCGCCTCGCCGGGCGGACAGATCGACAAGAAGAAGTCCGCGCCCTCCACCAACGCGTCATCGTCGGCGACCGGCACCATATGGGCCCGCTGCGCCCTCGCGGCGCTGGCAGGCGAGCGGCCGGCGAGGGAGGTCGTTACTCTTACGCCCCGTTCGGAGAGCCGCGCCGCCACCGCCGATCCCATTTCGCCCGGCGAAATAATCGCAACCACATAGGCCATGTCTTACTCCTGATGGATGTCGGAAACCTTGGCCGAAGCCGCGAACCGAGTCCAGGTGGAATCCCGAATTCCCGCTGGCAGCGAATTTGGCAGGCAATTTTTTCGGGTCGGCTCCCGATCTGGTGCTGCCGAAAGGCCAATTCGCGCCGCGCTTTCAGTGCGTTGCGGGAATTGCACGAATTTCGCGGCGCTCCGGGGCAGGGAATTTTTTCGGTCCGGCAGGGACTTTATCGGTCGGCGCAGGGAAATGGGCGTCAGCATCCCTGCCAGTCAATATGTGTCGGTCTGATAACGGCCGCGTTTCTTGAGATCGGCCACATAGGCGATAGCCTCGTCGGCGGTTCGGGAGCCGTGCTCGACGATGATGTCGACCAACGCGCGTTCGACATCCTGCCCCATGCGCACCGCGCCGCAGATATAGAAGTGCGCGCCTTCCGACAGCCAGGACCAGATGTCGGGCCCGACCTGACGCATGCGGTCTTGCACGTAGAATTTATCCTTGTCGTCGCGCGACCACGCCAGCGACAGGCGGGTGAGCACGCCGGCCGCCTTCATGCCGTTGAGCTCATCCTCGTAGAAGAAGTCGCAGTCATGGCGCTGGTGGCCGAAGAACAGCCAATTGGGGCCGGGCGCCTTGGTGGCCATGCGCTCGTGCAAGAACGCGCGGAACGGGGCGATGCCGGTGCCGGGACCGACCATGATGATGGGCACGGCAGGATCAGCCGGAAGGCCGAAGTTATGCGCCTTCTGGACATAGACCCTGACCTTGTCGCCGGGGGCAACGCGTTCGGCCAGGAACGTCGAGGCGACGCCGAGACGCTGGCGCTTGGCGATCTTATAGCGCACCGTGTCCACCGTGAGCGACACGCGTCCCGGATGGGCCTTGAACGAAGAGGAGATCGAGTAGAGCCGCGGCTGCAGCGGATCGAGCGCCTCGATGAAGGCTTCCGGGTCCGGCCGAATGCCCGCGAACTTCTCGATTGCGGCGAGAACGTCGAGGGACTTGGCGTCACCATCCGGGTCGCCGCCGGCGCTGAGCGTTTTCGCCTTCTGGCGCCGTTCGCCGCCGGTCACATACGAATAGAGCTGGAACAGCATGTCGGGCGCCGGGCTGAGCGATACGCCGTCGCTCAGCACTTCGCGAAACGTGCGTCCGCCGATCGGAAAATCCGGCGGCGCATCGAGCGCTGCGATGATGGCGTCGACGAGCGCCTGATCGTTTGCCGGCATGAGGCCGAAGCTGTCGCCGACCACATAATCAAGGCCCGATTGCGTCAGGTCGAATTCGACGTGCCAGGTTTCTTTCTCCGAGCCCTTGCGGTTGAGCAGCGTGCGCGACACGACGGTCGCGGTCACAGGATTGTCGCGCGAGCGGCCGGCCGCCGCCGCCCCCTCCCTACCCTCCCCCGCTTGCGGGGGAGGGTAGGGAGGGGGGGCTACAAGCGGGCTCGCGGCGGCTGTCGGCGCGGTGGCCCCGACCTCCTCCAGCAGCTTCTTGAGCATGCGGGAAGTGTCCTTGCCGCCCGGAACGCAGAGATTGATCCGCGCTTCCTTTTTATCGAATATCTGGCCCGAATATTCCTCGCAGCTCGAGCCGCACTGGCCGCAATCCTGCTGCGCCATGGCGGCCATCAGTTGCATCCGCACGGAGCGTCCTTCGGCGAGCTTCATACGCTCGGCGAGCGCGATGCCAGGGTCGTGCCAGGTGATCGGACCTTCATCCGCAGGGCCCGCCGGCGCCGGCAGAAGCCCCGGCACCAAGGCCGCTGCTTCCGCTGCCGACAGCGGCGTCACGGCTTGATCAAGCCCAAGCAGCCCCGCAAGCAAGCCGCTGAGCCAGGTCCGCTGCTCCAGGGTAAACGGCGCGTTGTCGGGCAGAATTTGCAGGATCTGGGGATTGGCGCTCACGCGGCAGCCTCGCGGTCGCACATGGCCTTGAGCGTCGCGTCGTCGTAGCGTCCCGCGAAATCCAGGAAACTCTCCTGGGGCGATGTGCGGTTGGCGACGTAAACTTTGAGGATGCGCTCGACCGTCCGCGGCGCATCGACGGCCTTGACGTCGCGAAAGAGCTCACGGCCGAGCGCGGCGTTCGCGCCGAACCCGCCGCCGACCAGAATGTGATAGCCCTCGACCTGGTCGCCGTCTTCGGATTCCTGCACCTTGCAGGCGAGCAGCCCGATCTCGCTGATGAAGTGCTGGGCGCAGGAATGATGGCACCCGGTGAGATGGATGTTCACGGGCGTGTCGATCACTATTCGTGTCTCGCACCACGCCGCAATCTCGTCGGCATGGCGCTTGGTGTCGGAAGCCGCGAACTTGCATCCCGTATTGCCGGTACAGGCGACGAGGCCGGCGCGCAGCGCATTCGCGCGCGTGCCAAGGCCAAGCGCCTCGATTGCCTCACAAGCTGCCGCGACCTGAGAGTCGGGCACACTGGAGATAAGAAAATTCTGCCACACCGTAAGGCGGATATCGCCGTCGCCATACTGCCGCGCGACCGCCGCGATACCGCGCATCTGGGCAACGGTCATGCGGCCGACCGGCAGCGCCACGCCGATCCAATTGAGACCGGCCTGCTTCTGCGCATGCACGCCGATATGGGCAAGCCGGTCGATCGGCGGCCGCGGCGACAACGCGTCCACCGGCACCCGCACCAGTTTGCGGCCGAGCTTCTCCTCCATGGCGGTGAGGAATTTGTCGATGCCCCAGCCGTCGATCACATATTTGAGCCGAGCTTTGGTCCGGTTGGTGCGATCGCCGTGGTCGATGAAGACCCGCACCACCGCGTCGGCCACGAGCGTTGCCTCGGATGGCTTCACGATTACGCCGGTCGGGCGAGCGAAATCCTTGTGACCCGTGATGCCGCCGACGCCTAAGCGAAACCAGATCCCGGGCTCGACCCCGAATCCGTCCTTCACCGCAACGGCGGAAAAGCCGATGTCGTTGGTGTCCTCCAGCACCGGAATGATGCCGCCGCCGTCGAAGCCCACGTTGAACTTGCGCGGGATGCCATAGAGGGTGCGATCGTTGAGAATGTGGAAGTGCCAATCGCGCGCGTAGGGCCGCGTGTCGATGAGCTCCTGCGGATCGATCCCGGCGGTCGGCGTGCCGGTGACGTTGCGGATGTTGTCGGCGCCCGAACCGCGCGAGCACAAGCCGATATCCTGGATGTGCTCGACCAGCGCAATGGCGCTCTTGGGCTCGACTTCGCGGATCTGCAGATTGGCCCGCGTCGTCACATGGGCATAGCCGCCGCCATAGCGCTCGGCGGCGTCGGCCACGCCTTCAAACTGCGCGGCCTTGAGAATCCCATTGGGAATGCGAAGGCGGCACATGTAGGTGTTCTGGGCCGGGGCGCAGTAGAACAGGCCGAAGAACCGCCAGCGGAAATTGTCGTCCGGTTTGGGCGGGGTGTTGGCGGCGGCTTGCACTTTGAGTTTTTCGTAGCCGTCGAAGGGGTGCAGTTCGCGCTTGAATTTTTCCTGGTCGGAGAGCTTGCCGCCCGCTTTCGTCACCAGGTCCTGAGCCCGCCAATGCGGGGCGTCAGGACCGATCGGCTCAGGCGCCGCCACTGCGCCGGCAGGGCCGGCGCTACTCCGGCCCGCCATGTTGCTCGCGGTCTTCGCGATCTGCAGGCCGGCCACGAAGCCTTCGAGATAGCGCTTCTGCTCAGGCTCGAAATCGCCGGTCATGGCCTGGTCTCGTTCGGCATTCATTCGGCCGGTACGGTTGCAGGCATGGGGGTCTGTTCCGTTGCCGGCGTGGTCGCGGGTTTGTAGGTCCAATACAGCGCAAAGCCCGTGAAACAGAAGCCGCCGACCAGGTTGCCCAGCGTTACCGGGATCTGATTCCACAGCCACCAGTCGGCGACCGTGACTTTGGCGCCGAGCATCATGCCGGTCGGGATGATGAACATGTTGACGACCGAGTGCTCGAAGCCCTGGGCAAAGAAGATGAACACCGGCATCCAGGCGGTCGCGATCTTGCCGATGGTCGAAGTCGTGCTCATGGCAAGCACGACGGCGAGACAGACCATCCAGTTGCACAGGATGCCCTTGACGAACACGGTGACGAGGCCGGCGAAGCCGAAGGCCGCATAGCCGGTGGTCTTCGCCTCGGCGGCAGCAATGATGCGGGACGCAACGCCTGACGGCGCGATGGTGCCCATGTCGGTGAGCGCAATGGCGATGAGCGCCCCATAGGCGACGCTGCCGATGAGATTGCCGATAAATACCCAACTGCAATTGGTGACGACGGCGCCGGCGGTCGCCTCACCTTGCAGGAAGGGCAGCGGCACCAGCGCGAAGCTGCCGGTGACGAGCTCGAGGCCGAGCAGCACGATCATGATCAACCCGACCGGAAAGATGATCGCGCCGACCAAAGGCTGGCCGGTGGTGAACGCGCCGTTGAAAGCCAGACTCGTCGCCACGCCTAAGATGGCGCCCGACAAAATCCCGCGGATCAAGAGATCACGAGTCGAGAGAGCAAGTTTCCTGCCGCCCGTTTCCACCATCGATTTCGCCACGTCCGCGGGCTTAACGTAGTCCATCTCTCGCTCCTCGCAGTCGACACCAGCAGACGATCAAAACGGCGGCGCGCAGCGCCAGGTCGACCGGCAACGCGTACACGCCCCACGCTGCGACGCGGTAACGTCGCGGCATGCTGCGTCCTGCCCGTGTCCTGGTATTGTCGGAGCAAGTGGCATGCCAGCGTGCCAAGAAAATAATATGAAATATTTCAATGAATTGAGGTCAGCGCTGCGAATTGGGTCAGATATCGTGCCCTTCCTTTATCCGGCGTGCTTATCTTTTATGCTCTGCAGCAATCCGGCAGAGTTAAATGACCGCGAAAATCCCCGCGGCCACGCCCGGGCGACACGCGCGACGGCTTTGCCGGCGGCCCCTCAATCAAGCGAGCTTCTCGGCCATCAGTTGTAGCTGCGGGTTGTTGGCGACGCACGGCCCGCCAACCGACCGGCGCCAGGCGGCCGGGGCGCTCACAGGTAGACGCCCGCTCGACATTTGCGCCCGACGGGCACACATGTATTCACGTCAGGTCCTAGACCCGCCGGAAGCGGAGAGCCGACGTCACACCAATACGCTTCGCTATTGCGCCCTACGCCTCCTCAGTTCAGCCTCGCCTTAAGATCGCCGATGCCCTGGGCGACGAGCGCTTCGGCCGCAGCGCCGTGAGTCGTCTTGACCAGTATCGTCTCGGCCGCCGCAATGGCGACGTCGGCGGCTGTGGCGCGGACATCAGCGAGCGCCTGCGCCTCTGCCTGAGCGATCTTGGTTTCCGCCATCTTGGTGCGGCGGGCGATGAACTCCTCGACCTTCGTCTGGGCCTCCGCAGCCATGCGGTCGGCTTCGACACGGGCATTGAGAATGATCGATTCGGCGGTCTTTTCGGCCTCACCCTGCCGGCGCCGATATTCGGCTAATACGCCTTCGGCCTCCTTGCGAAGCTTGAGGGCTTCATCGAGTTCGGCCTTGATGCGGGCGCTGCGATCGTCAAGCGCCTTGAACAGCAGGTTCGGTACGCCGAGCTTGAACAGGAGGCCGACGAAAATCAAAAACGCGATCGCGACCCAGGTTTCCGGCTCGTAGATGAGATCGATCATTGCGGCCCTTCAGCGGTCAAGCGCTGCCTTGACGGCAGCTGCGGCGGCGGCATCGGACGGTGCCTTCCCGATCAGGCGCGCCACGATGGCGACGGCTGCTTCCTGCGCGATGCCCTGCACACTCGCCATGGCGGCCGTCCGGGTCGCCGCAATCGTCTGTTCGGCGGCGGTCAATTTCGCATGGAGACCGGCCTCCACGGCCTTGCGGCGCGCCTCTGCTTCGGCGTTGATCTTGTCGCGGTTCTCGGCGGCGATTGCCTGGGCCCGGGCGCGGGCGTCGGCCAGGGCCTTTTCGTAGCTCGCAATGGCGGCGTCCGCCGCGTCCTTCAGGCGGGCCGCTTCGTCAAGATCGCCCGAAATGCGCTTGCGGCGGTCCGCAATGATCGATCCGACCCGCGGCAGCGCCAGCTTCGACGCGATGAGATAGAGCGCGACGAAAAAGATCGCGAGCCACAGCAGCTGGGATGCGAAGGTGTCCTTCTGGAACGGCGGGAAGCCGCCGCCGTGCTCCGAAGGCGGCGTTGCCTCCGTCCCGGTGGAAACCGTCCCGGTCGAAAGAGTCCCGGTCGGATGATTTTCCGCCATGGCGGGGCTCCGATCCGCGTGTCGTCGCTAGAGAGCGAACAGCAGCAGGAGCGCGATCAGCAGCGAGAAGATGCCAAGCGCCTCGGTGACGGCGAAGCCGAAGATCAGGTTGGCGAACTGGCCCTGGGCGGCGGAGGGGTTGCGCAGCGCGGCGGCGAGATAATTGCCGAAGATGGTGCCGACGCCGACGCCCGCGCCTCCCATGCCGATGCAAGCAATGCCGGCGCCGATATATTTGGCGGCCATTGGATCCATGATGAAGCTCCTTTTTTCGAGTTCGGTTGGAAAGACGGGTCCGTCAGTGGCCCGGGTGAAGGGCATCGTTGAGGTAGATGCAGGTGAGGATGGTGAACACGTAAGCCTGAAGGAAGGCGACCAGGAGTTCGAGCGCGGTCAGCGCGACCGTAAGGGCGAGCGGCAGCGTTGCCCCGACCCAGCCCAAGAACCCAAGCCCGCCCAGCAAGGTGACGAATCCGGCAAATACCTTGAGGGTGATGTGCCCGGCCAGCATGTTGGCGAACAGACGCACGCTGTGGGAGATCGGGCGCGACAGGAAGGACAGCACCTCGATAAACACGACCAGCGGCAGGATGTAGATCGGGATGCCCTTGGGCACGAACAGGTTGAAGAAGTGCAGGCCGTTCTTCCAGAACCCGTAGACGAGGACGGTGATGAAAACCAGCAGCGACAGCGCGACCGTGATGATGATGTGGCTCGCCACCGTAAAATTATACGGGATGAGCCCGACCACGTTGGAGATCAGGATGAACATGAACAACGAGAACACCAGCGGGAAGAATTGCATCCCA
>Ga0137415_10002249_pt1 | contig 19240 bp, 15 predicted proteins | sample CZODoug3_1_1_16f_FD_183082 | JGI IMG/M metagenome (GOLD analysis project Ga0137415, IMG submission 183082) | Vadose zone soil fungal communities from Angelo Coast Range Reserve, California, USA - CZODoug3_1_1_16fungal (Hybrid Assembly) | ecosystem: Environmental > Terrestrial > Soil > Vadose...
CGGTTCAACGCGCGGGTAGACGCACTGGCCGGCCTCGGCCTGGAGGCCGTCGAGCACCCCCGAGGCATCGGCCGCTACCTGCGGACCGACCCGTCCGGCCAGACGGACGCGCCCGGGGTGTGGGCGGCCGGCAACGTCACCGACCCGATGACCCAGGTCATCGGGTCCGCGGCCGCCGGGGTCACCGCCGCGGGGGCACTCAACATGGACCTGATCGTCGAGGACGCCCGCCGCGCGGTGCAGCGCCGGCGGAGCCCGTTCGGGGCGGCCTCCGAAGCCCGAGTACACGACTACGTCGTCGGCGCCCGCCGCCACGGCATCTGAGGAGGAGTCGGACATGAACGAGCAGTTCACCCAGCAGTTCTGGGACGAGCTCTACGGGCGCACCAGCCGGGTCTGGAGCGGCAACCCGAATCCGCTGCTGACCAGAGAGGTCGTCGACCTGGCGTCGGGCAGCGCGCTGGACGCCGGCTGCGGCGAGGGCGCGGACAGCCACTGGCTGGCGCGGCGGGGGTGGCTGGTGCGGGGCGTGGACGTCTCCGCCGTCGCACTGGACCGGGCCGAGGCGCACGGCGATCCGGAGATCGCCGACCGGATCACCTGGCAACGCCGCGACCTCACCGAGTGGGTGCCGGAGCGACAGGCCTACGACCTGGTCAACTCGCAGTTCCTGCACTTCCCGCGCGCGCTGCGCGAGCCGCTGTTCGGCCGGCTCGCCGACGCCGTCGCGCCGGCGGGCACGCTGCTGCTCGTCGGCCACCACCCGGCCGACCTGGACACCACGGTGCACCGCCCCGCCGAGCCGGACCTGTACTTCACCCCGGAGGAGCTGGTCGCCGCGCTCGACCCAGACAGCTGGGACGTGCTGGTCGCGGAGGCCGTCCCGCGCGCCGTCACCGACCCCGACGGCCGGCCGGCCACCATCCGCGACACCGTGCTGCGGGCCCGCCGGCGACGATAGGCCCGCCCGCGCCCCGGCTCAGGCCGGGTAGGCCCGCCCGGGCCCCGGTTCAGGCCGACGGCACCGCGAGGGTGGCCAGGTGCGCGCCGAAGGCGTCGAGCACCTGGCAGGCGGTGTCGGTGTCGCGGTCCGGCAGCCAGTTCAACGCGAGCCCGTCGATCACGGTGACCAGCAGCCGCGCGAGCACCGGGATCGGCAGGGCCCACCGGATCCGCGCCCGGTCGGCGACGAAGCCCAGGTAGTCGGTGGCCTGCCGCAGGTAGTTCTCGTACTGCCACCTGGCGAGCTCGACGGTCTCGGGGTCGCGCAGCGCGTACGTGGTCAGCTCGTAGAGGACCAGCTGCTCATCCGGGTGCTCGGTGACCGCCGCGAACATTCCCCGCAGCCCGGCGCGCAGGTCGGCCGACAGGTCGCCGGTGTCGGTCTGCGCGTCCCGAGCGGCAGCCACCATGTCGGTGACCACCTCGGTGATCAGCTCGCGGAGCAGCTCGTCCTTGGACCGGAAGCAGTAGTGGAACGACCCGCGCGGCATGTCTGCCTCGGCCGTGATGGCCCGGGTGGTGGTCTGCGCGATGCCGTCGCGGGCCATCACCCGCGCGGCGGCCGCGACCAACATCCGTCGACGCTCCGCGACGGCGAGCCTCGGCACAGCCCCCACCCCTCTCCCCCGCCCGGCGGGAAAATCATGAAGATACTCTATCAGGGCGCTTGACTAGGGCGCTTGCCCTAGTTCACGATTACTCCAGGCCGAAAATCGCACGACCAGCGACCCGCCGGCCCTCTCATCGTCGTTGCGCCGGCCCCGGAAAATGGCCGCCGCCCTGATGTCGATGCCGCCTGCCCGGAATCACTGCATTCCCGGCAATGGCGCGTATCTAGGAGTAGTCGTGACTGAACCAGCACATTCCGCCGCATGCGTCGGTATTGTCGGCGGCGGCCCGTCCGGGCTGATCATGGCGCGCGCCCTGCGCGCCGCCGGTATCGAGTACGAGCTCATCGAACGGCACACCGAGCTGGGCGGGATCTGGGACCCGGACAACCCGGGCAGCCCGATGTACGAGTCCGCGCATTTCATCTCGTCGAAGTACACGTCCTACTTCTACGGCTACCCGATGCCGGCGAGCTACCCGGACTACCCGGGCTATCGCCAGCTGCGCGACTACATCCGGGCGTTCGCCGCCGAGTACGGCCTCTACGACCATGCCACGCTGGGCAACGGGGTGGCCCGCGCCGAGCGGGTGGACGGCCGGTGGCAGGTGTGGCTCGCCGACGGGCAGCGTCGCGAGTACAGCCACCTGGTCTGCGCCAACGGCGTGACCTGGGACCCGAACATGCCGAACTACCCAGGTCAGGACACCTTCACCGGTGAGCTGCTGCACTCCAGCACCTTCCGCCACCCCGGCGAGTTCGCCGGCCGGCGGGTGCTCGTGGTGGGCGCTGGCAACTCCGGCGTGGACATCGCCTGCGACGCCGCGCTGAACGCGACCGCCGCCTTCCTCTCGGTGCGGCGGGGCTACCGGTTCATCCCGAAGCACATCTTCGGGGTACCCCTGGACGTCTTCATCAACGAAGGTGGCAAGCTGCCGGCCGGCATCACCGTGCCCGAGGACCCGAGCGCGCTCATCGACGCGCTGGTGGGCGACCTGACCCGGTACGGCCTGCCCGAACCGGACCACGCCGCGCTCGCCTCGCACCCGATCGTCAACGACCAGATCATTCACCATCTCAACCACGGGAACATCACCGCGAAAGGCGACGTCGCGGAATTCAGGGGCGACACCGTCATATTCACCGACGGGTCCTCGGAGAAGATCGACCTCGTCCTGCTCGCCACCGGCTACGAATACTCGATCCCCTATGTCAGCAGGAACCTGTTCGATTGGCGACAGGGCCATCCGCAGCTCTATCTGAACATATTCAGCCGGCGGGTGGACAATCTCTACGCACTCGGCTTCATCGAGTTCGCCGATGCTGCCTACCACCGTTTCGACGAGATGGCCCAGCTCATCGCCTTCGACATCGCGGCGACCGGCGAGCAGCGGACCCGGCTGACCGAGCTGAAACGAACCGATCAGCCGGACCTGCGCGGCGGCATGGCGTACCTCGACACGCCACGGCACGCGAACTACGTCGAGACCCACACCTACCAGCACGTGCTCGCCGAGCTGCGGGACAGCTTCGGGCTGCCGGCCGTCGGCGAGCACAGCTACGAACGGCTGCGCCGCCAGCCGGCCGATGCGGCGAAGGGCTGAGCGAACCGGCTGGCAGGATGTCTGGATGGCGAACGAACGGTTCGAGGTTCAGCGCACGGTCGCGGCGGCGCCGGCGGCGATCTTCCGGCTGCTCTGCGACCCGCGGGGGCACGTCGCGATCGACAGCTCCGGCATGCTGATGGACGCCACCGGCGACCCGGTCGGCGCGCTCGGCGACAGCTTCGTCGTGCACATGGACCGCGAGGCGCTCAACGACTTCCCGATGGGCCACTACGACGTCACGGTGAGCATCACGGCGTTCGAGCCGGACCGGGAGATCGCCTGGACGGTGCTCGGCCAGATCCGCCCGCCGATCGGCCACGTGTACGGCTACCAGCTCGCCCCGGTCGACGGCGGCACGCTCGTCACCTCGTACTACGACTGGTCGGCCATCGACCCCGTCTGGCGCGAGCGGAACGTCTTCCCGATCCTGTCCGAGGGCGCGCTGCGGGCCACGCTCGGCATCTTGGACCGCACCCTGACCCGGCCGACCTACCGACCGGCGGGCTGAGCGGGGTCGAGCAGACTGTGCGGGCCGGCTTCCGGTCGACCAGGAGATATGATCAGGGGTGCCGGCGCTGCCCGCCGGGAGAGGCGGCGCGCGCGATGACCGGTCCGGTCGGTGGCCTCGAGTACCACCTCACGCTGCGGGGCATCAACGAGCCGGTGCCCGGCCCGCGCTGGCGGGAGCTGTTCCGGAGCACCTGGCCGGGCTACCGCGCCTGGTACCTCAGCGGCGACGCCAGCCAGCGGCCCGACCTGCCGACGGCCCGGTCGATGCTGGCCAGGCACATGCCGGAGCTGGTGCCGACCTACGAGCGACTGGTCGCGCTGACCGACGGCGACGACACGGCCGCCCGGATGCTGACCCTGTGGGACCCGCCCCGGTTCTCCCCGGGCTGCTCGCAGATGGTGCTCACCTCGCCCCGGCCGGTGCTGTGCCGCAACTACGACTACGAGCCGGCGCTGTTCGAGGGCACCGTCTACTCGACCAGGTTCACCGGGCGGCGGGTGCTCGGCACCGGTGACTGCCTGTGGGGGCTGCTGGACGGGATGAACGACGCCGGGCTGGTGGTGTCGCTGGCCTTCGGCGGGCGGCGGGGCTCTTCCAGCGGCTTCGGCATCCCGCTGGTCGTGCGGTACCTGCTGGAGGTCTACGACACCACGGCGCAGGCCTGCGCGGCGCTGCGCAGGCTGCCGGTGGCGATGGCATACAACCTGACCATCGTCGACGCCGAGGGCACGGTGGCCACCGCGTTCGTCGCGCCGGGGCACCCGCCGGACATCTCGACGGCCCCGGTCGCCACCAACCACCAGGGCTCGGTACCGGAGAACCCCGAGGTGGCGCGCGCGCTGCGCAGCGTGACCCGCCGCGACGCGCTGCTCCGGCTGGCCACCGAGCAGCCCGACCCGGCCGCGCTGGCCGGCGCGTTCCTGTCCGAGCCACTGCACAACACCGGCTACTCGCGGGCGTTCGGCACGCTCTACACCGCGCTGTACCAGCCCAGCGCCGGGTACGTCGACTACCGCTGGCCGGGCCAGACGTGGCGGCGCACCTTCGACGACCCCGACGCCACCACCTTCGTGACGCTGCGCGAGGGCGAACGCCAGCGGATCCGCTGATCGCGACCGGGCAGCGAACCCTGACAGCCGCCCCGGGCGGGCCGACTCGGCGGGGCGACACGCTGGACCGCGCCGAAAATGTCCGATCTGGCGGTATGGCGACACCGTTGCCGCCTACCAGACTTCGGCTCATGCCCAGTACTCCGGCCGCTCCGCCGGCCGACCCGCTGCTGCGGGCCTCGGCCACGGAGCTGCTCGACCTGCTGCGCACGCGACAGGTGAGCGCCGTCGAGCTGCTCCGGGTGGTGCTGCGCCGGGCTGATGAGATCATCGAGACCGTGAACCCGTTCGCGCTCCGGCTGGACGGCGCGGCGCTGGCTGCCGCCGAGGAGTCCGACGACCGCCTGCGCCGTGGCGTCGCGCGGCCGCTGGAGGGGTTGCCGTTCTCGGCGAAGGACTCCCAGTGGCTGGCCGGCGTGCCGACCACCTCCGGCAGCCTGGCCAGGGCCGACTTCGTACCGCCTGGCACGGTCGGGGCGCTGCGGCGGATGCTCGACGCCGGCGCGGTGATCTTCGCCAAGACCACGACCTCGGAGTTCTGCTACTCCGGCATCTCCACGGCCACCACCTTCGGCAACACCGCCAACCCGCACGACCTGACCCGGACGGCCGGGGGTTCGTCCGGGGGCGCGGCGGCGCAGGTCGCGGCATGGGCCGGGCCGGTGGCGCTGGGCGGCGACGGCGGTGGCTCGATCCGCATCCCGGCGGCGTTCTGCGGCGTCGTCGGGCACAAGCCGACGTTCGGCCTGGTGCCGCACGAACCGTCCGGGCCCGGTTGGAAGACCCTGATCGGCGTCGGCCCGATCACCCGCACCGTGGCCGACGCCGAGTTGGTGCTGGGCGTGCTGGCCGGGTTCGACCGGCACGACCGGAGCTCGGTCGGCCCCGGCGAGCCCAGCTCAGCGCGCTGGCCACCGACGGTCGCGGTCAGCGCCGACCTCGGGTTCGCCCCGGTCGACGACGACGTGCGGCAGGCGTTCGACGGCGCGGTCCGGGTGCTCGCCGAGTCCGGGGTGCAGATCCTGCGTGCGACGCCGAAGGTGACCAGCTCGATCGCCACCTGGGCGACCATCGCCACCTCGGAGGCCCGCTGGGCCGAGGCCACCGAGTACGAGCAGCACCCCGAGCTGCTCTCCGCCTCGGTACGCGACTACCTGGCGTTCGGCGAGACGATCACCGCCGAGCAGTACGTGCGCGCCCAGTACGAGCGCGACCGCATCCACACCGCCTACGCGGACTTCTTCGCCGCCACCGGTGCCAGCGCACTGTTCACCCCGACCCTGGGCTGCGTCGCCTTCGACGGCTCGCGGGCGTATCCGGAGCTGATCGGCGGTGTGCCGGTCGACGAGCTGTGGCGGGACTGGGCGCCGATGCTCTACGACGCCAACCTGGCCGGGCTGCCCGCCGTGTCCGTGCCGATCGGCGCCGACCCGGCCGGCCTGCCCATCGGCGGCCAGTTGCTCGGCCCTCGGCTCGCCGATCCCCAGCTGCTGCGCATCGCCGACACCCTGACCGCCGCGCTGCACACGCCCGCGTTGGCCCAGGGGCACTGAGACGCCGGAACACACGATCCACCGAGGAGAGGGGCAGCCATGGCCGGGAAGGTAGCCAGCAAGAAGAACGGCAAGTCGAAGAAGGGCACCAAGCTCGTGGCGGAGGACACCGCGCCACCCGAGCAGAACGGCGGCGCCAAGAAACGCGCCAAGCCGAAGCCGGCCGCCGCACCGGCGCCGACCAGCGCCTCCGCGCCGGCGGCGATCCCGACGCAGGCCACGACCAGCCCGGCCGAGGCAGCGGCCCCGACCGGCATACCGACCCAGGTCTCCTCGGTGAAGGCGTCGGCGACGCGGACGGTCGCCACGGGCCGAGGGGCCGGCGGCGGCACACCGGCCGCCGCCAAGGCGACGCCCAGGCGCAAGCCGCTCAAGGGTGTCTCGGCGATCCGCGCGTTCTTCCGACGCAACGCCACGCCGATCTACTTCATCTCCCCCACCTCGTTCAACCTGCTCGGGGTGGACCGCTGGATCAGCAACTTCCACTACATCAACTACTACGACTCCTTCGGCGGCATGCACCCGAGGGTGTGGGTGCCGCAGGACCGGGGCGAGGACAACTTCGGCTCGATGGAGGAGATGAACAACTACCTGATCACCCATCCGGAGTTCTTCGACCTGGTGCGGGACAAGGCCCCTGGCAAGGCCGTGCTGGTGATGTTCGACGAGGAGACCGAGCGGCTGGCCGCCGATCTGGGCATCGACGTGGCGCTGCCCTCGGCGGAGCTGCGGCACCGGATGGACTCGAAGCTGGTCACCACCCGGCTCGGCAACGAGGCCGGCGTGCCCAGCGTGCCGAACGTGCTGGGCAGCGTCGAGGACTACGACGGGCTGCTGGAGCTGGCCCGCTCGGCCGGGCTCGGCGACGACCTGGTGGTCCAGCTGCCGTGGGGTGACTCGGGCAAGACCACGTTCTTCATCAATGACAAGGCCTCCTGGGACAAGGCGTCGGAGTCCTCGGAGCTGACCGGCGTCGAGATGAAGGTGATGAAGCGGATCAACTGCCGGGCCGTCGCGGTGGAGGCGGTGCTGACCCGGCACGGCACGCTCGTCGGACCGATCATGGCCGACATCACCGGCTACGCGGAGCTGACCCCGTACAAGGGCGGCTGGGCCGGCAACGACGTGTACATCGACGTGCTCACCCCGCAGCAGCACGCCCGTGCCCGGGTGCTCACCCAGAACCTCGGCGACCGGCTCGGCAGCGAGGGCTACCGCGGCTTCTTCGAGGTCGACTACCTGGTCGATGTGGACACCGGCGAGCTGTACCTCGGCGAGCTGAACCCCCGGCTGTCCGGGATCAGCTCGATGACGAACGTGACCGCGGGCGCCTACGCCGAGCTGCCGCTGTTCCTGTTCCACCTGCTCGAGTACCTGGACGTGGACTACGAGATCGACGTGGCGGAGATCAACGCCCGGTGGGCGGACCCGGACACCGTCGACGTGTGGAGCCAGGTGGTGATCAAGCAGACCGAGGACACGATCGGCCTGATCACCAAGTCCCCGGAGACCGGGATCTGGACTACCGGGCCGCGCGGCAAGCTGCGGTTCAGCCGGCCGGCCACGGACTGGCACGACCTGCAGGACGAGTCCGAGGGCTTCTACCTGCGGGTCGCCGGGCCGGGCGACTACCTCTACAAGGGCGCGGACATCGGCATCCTGGTCAGTCGGGGGCGGTTGCAGACCAACGACTTCCGGCTCACACCGCTGTGTCGGCGCTGGGTGAACGGGATCCGAGGCCTGGTGGCTTCGACCCCGCTGGACGAGCTGCCCGAGGGCGGTGGGCCCGCCGGCCTGAAGAGCTGACCGGCGCCCGGCCGGGCCGCCGCCACTCGGCCCGGCCGGGTCCGGTCACGTGCGCGCCCGGATGCCGCGCACGGTCACCAGCACCAACGACAGCGCGATCAGCGCCTCGGCCCAGAAGAAGGCGCAGTAGTCGATCAGTGATCCGACCGGTGGCAGGCCCGGTGCCGCGTTGCGGAAGCCGACGAGCGCGAACAGCGTCGCCGCCATCCAGCCCAACGCCGGCCAGACGAGCCCCAGCCGACGGCGGACGATGTGCAGGGCGCCGGCGAGCACACACAGGCCCAGCGCCCACATCACGATCACCTGGAACCACGCCAGGATGAACGTGGCGCGGGAGCGCTTCACCTGCAGCGCGGCATCCACGAAGCCGTCGCCGTGGTGTGCCGGGTCGCCCTCGGCGAGCGGCCGGGTGACGAACCCCGGCTCGTGGTCGAGCATGATCAGTTCCACCGGCGCTGGTGCCCCCGAGGCCTCCACCCCGATGTACAGGTCGACGCCGTAGCGGTCGAACGGGAAGAAGGACACCACCCCGTCCATCGGCACCCGCAGCTCCCGCGCCGTGATCCGGTCGTGTGCCCGAAACGTCAGCGGCGCGGTCGTCAACGACGAGGTGTCCAGCACCAGGTCCTTCGCCGGGGTTGCCGGGTCGCTGCCCGGGTCGGCGAAGGACCCCTGCGGCACGACGAGCACCTGCAGCACCAACTCCCGCGCGGCGGCCTCCACCCGCTGCACCGTCACCTGAACGGCGACCGCGTCGGCCGAGGTGTCGCCGGCGATGGTGTACTGGACGTCGCGGCTGGCGAACTCGGCGAAGAACCCGGCGGCCCCGACGGCGATCGCGAGCACCACACCGAGTGGCACCGCGAGGTACAGCCATCGGCGCGGTCTGGTCGTCGGCTCGATCGTCGGCTCGGACACCTCGATCAACGTAGTGATCGTGACGGCGGTCGCCCGGCCCGTTGCCCTGATCGAGTGCGCCCGCGCGACTCGTGAGTGGCGAGTGGTCCGATAGGACCACTCGCCACTCACGACGTCTGACCAGCTCCGATCGTCAGCCGGAGGTCGGGAGCCAGAGCACGGTCGGGCGGTCCGCCGCCAGCGCCTTGGTGACCGAGGCGGTCAGCTCAGCCGGGTCGTCGATCCGCACCCCGTGACACCCCATGGCGCCGGCCAGCGCGGCAAAGTCCACCGAGCCGAACTCCACCGAGCCGAGGTCCACCGCCGTGACGGGGTCACCCCGGTCGATCATCTCGTTGCGGATCTCGCCGTAGCCGCCGTTGTCCACGACCAGCACGGGCAGCGCCAGGCCGAGCTGGGCGGCCGCCGCCAGCTCCGCCACCGTGAACATGATGCCGCCGTCGCCCAGGATCGCGAGCACCCGCGACTGGGGCTCGGCGACCTTGGCGCCGATCGCGGCGGGCAGCCCGTAGCCGAGCGTGCCGCCCCCGGTGGGGTACAGGAAACCGGCCGGGCGGTGCACCGCGAGCCCGGACAGCGCGCCGTAGTAACAGACCATGGTGCTGTCGCCGGCGATGACCGTGGAGCCGTCCACCACGGGCGCCAGCGCGGCCAGGATCTCCCGCCAGGCGGCCCCTTCGACCGCCGCGTCGGCGCGCAGCGCGGCGCGCGCCACCTCGGCCCGAGCTCGACCCTGTGAGTGGTAATGGTCGCTATAGCAACCATTACCACTCACCGGGTCGAGGCTCTTGGCCAGCGCGTCGAGCGTCGCGGCGGCGTCCCCGACGAGCCGGACGGCGGGGTCGGCGTTGGTGGTCACCGCGGCGGCGTCGATGTCGATCCGCACCAGGATCCCGGTCAGCGTGTAGGGGCCGGTCCACAGGTCCGAGGGGGCCAGCTCGGTACCGACCGCGAGCACCACGTCGGCGTCCTCGGCGAGCCGGCGCGCACTCGGCTGGTGCAGGCCGGCGCCGACCGCGAGCGGGTGGTCCTCGTCCAGCACACCCTTGCCGTTCGCCGTGGTCAGCACCGGTGCGCCGAGGCGTTCGGCGAGCGCGCGCAGCGGTCCGGCGGCGGCCTTCGCTCCCCCGCCGACCAGCAGCACGGGGCGCTGTGCGGCCCTCAGCAGCCGTGCCGCGGCGTCCAGCTCGGCCGGCGGCGGGACCGCCGTGGGTACCCGCACCGGGGCGACCGGCTCGACAGCGGCGGTGGCCTCCAGCAGGTCGAGCGGGATCTCCAGGTGCACCGGGCGAGGTCGGCCGCCGGTCATCGCGGTGAACGCGGCGGCCACCGCGCGCGGGATCTCGGCCACCGAGCCGACCCGGTGGCTGTACGCCACGATCGAGCCCATCGCGGCGCGCTGGTCGCGGACCTCGTGCAGGTAGCCGTTGCCCAGCCCGGGGTGGTCGGTGGGCAGCCCTGGCGAGACGAACAGCACCGGCACCGAGTCCGACCAGGCCTGCGCGGCGGCAGCGGCGGCGTTCAGGATCGCCGGGCCGCTCGTGGTCAGGCACACGCCGGGCCGGCCGCTGACCCGGGCGTACCCGTCGGCCGCGTAGCCGGCGCCCTGCTCGTGCCGGGTCAGCACGGTGCGGATGCCGAACTCGGGCAGCGCGGCGAACGCACTGAGGTTGTGGGTGCCGGGGATGCCGAACACCGTGTCCACCCCGTGCGCGTGCAGCGCGGCGACCAGCGCCTGGCCGCCGTTCTGCTGCACCGTCATGCCCGTCGCTCACCTGCATCGTTCCGGTCACCGGCGCCGACCAGGTCCAGCACGGCCGGCCTGCGCAGCCGCAGCACGCAGTAGAGCGCCACCAGGCCGAGCACCACGGCGAAGAACAGCGCCGCCACCACCGCCTTGGCCCCGGTCGGGAACGGGTGGAAGGAGTACCAGTAGACCAGCGCCGAGCCGACCACCGCGAGCACCGTGCTCAGCGCGATCCCTGTGCGCAGGCTCCGCGTGCGCACAGCGCACACGCCGGCCGTGACCGCGGTCAGCCCATACGAGCCGATCAGCATGTAGCCGGAGAACGTGCCCATCAGGCCGTAGGACGTCTCCGCCCTGGCCAACACCGCGCCGAGCACCCCGACCACCAGGAAGAACCCCCCGACCGCCCAGACCGCGCCGGACGGCGTGCTGTGCACCGAACCGACCCTGGCCAGCCGGCGCGGCAGGATTCCGTCTCTGGCCATGGTGTACACGGTGCGGCTCATGCCGGCCAGGATGCCCAGGGTGGAGCCGAAGAAGCTGATCGCCACCCCCGGGTCGATCAGGTAGCCGATCCAGCCGATGCCGTAGTGCGCGGCCAACAGGTCCAACGGCGCGTCCAGCTGGGTCATCGGCAGGTCGCGGAAGCCGAGCACGATCACGTAGGTGGCCAGGATGTACAGCACGCCGCAGCCCAGCACCGAGCCGAGCACCGCGACGCTGACCGCGCGGCGGGGGTTGACCGCCTCCCGCCCGAGGGTGACCGAGTGGTCGAACCCGGCGAGGGAGAACACCGAGAACCCGGCGGTGGCCAGGATCGCCGTGAGATTCAGGCCGGAGAAGTCGAACTGGCGGGCGTCCAGCACGCCGCCGGGGACGCGCACCAACACCACCACCAGCAGCACCACGATCACCGCGACCGTGCAGAACTCGATCACCAGCAGCAGCTTCGCGGACAGCTTCACCTCACGCAGCGACAGCCAGATGACGGCCACCGCGACCACCGCCGAGAGGGTGCCCAGGGTCGCCGCGTTGTCCGGCACCCCGAACTTGCGCAGCCAGGCGGCCAGGTAGATGGCCGTGCCGATCACACAGGCCGGCCCGCCGATGAGTGAGGCACACAGGTGCGCGGCCATCACGAAGAACCCGCCGGCCCGACCCACCGCGCGGGTGGCCAGCACGTAGATGCCGCCGGTCGTGGTGAACCGGCGCGCCAGCCAGGCGATGCCACCGGCGAAACCGAGCACGAGCGCCGAGGTCACCGCCCAGGTCAGCCAGCTCAGCGGGCCGGCGATCTCCATCACCACCCCGATCGCCAACGCCAGCGTGGACGCCGGCGCGAGCACGCCGAGCGCCACCCCGAACACCGCCCAGGAGGGCAGTACGCCGCGCCGCAGCTCGCCGGCGCGCGGCGGGATGACGGCCGCGCGCACGGTCAGCGGTTCCTCTTGCGCCACGGCGATCCTCCCGCGTGCCCAGTGCAGATACTTGACTGGCTGCTCAGTTATATTCAGGGTCGGGACAGGGTCTGTCAACAGTGCATTCGCGCAGTTGACAAGGCGCTGTGCCGGACGCCAATAATTGACTGACGAACCAGTTATGACGCTCTAGCCGAGTGGGGGCCTGTGACCGCGACACCGCTGGACCGGACCCTGCGGATGTTCCGCGACCCCCGCTCGGTCGCTGTGGTCGGAGCCTCGGCCGACGAGTCCAAATGGGGCTACTGGCTGGCCCTCGGCGCGCTGCGGGGCAGCCACCGGCGCCGGGTGGAGCTGGTCAACCGGCGGGCCGGCACCCTGTTCGGCCGGCCGGCCACCGCGAGCCTCGGCGAGCTGTCCGAGACACCGGAGCTGGTCGCGCTGTGCGTGCCGGGGCCGCACGTCGCCGAGGTCGTCGAGGAGGGGCTCGCCCTCGGCGTACGCGGCTTCCTCGGCATCACCGCCGGCGTGCCGAGGGAGGCCGAGCTCGCCGCCCGGATCAGGGCCGCCGGCGCGCGGTTGCTCGGCGCCAACAGCCTCGGCCTCTACGACGCCGACACCGAGCTCGAGCTGGCCTGGGGCCGGTTCACCCCGGGGCCGCTGGCGATCGTCTCGCAGAGCGGTCAGCTGGGCTCGGAGCTGGCGATCCGGGGCGCCCGGCTCGGGCTGGGCGTGTCCCGCTTCGTGTCGATCGGTAACCAGTCCGACGTGCGCGCCGCCGAGCTGCTCGCCGACCTCGCCGACCACGGACCGACCGAGGTCGTCGCGCTGTACCTGGAGAGCTTCACCGGCGGTCCGGCGCTGCTCGACGCCGTCGCGGCACTGCGCGCGGCCGGCAAGCCGACCCTGCTGCTGACCATCGGCGCAGGCGCGGCCAGCAGTCGGCTGGCCCGCTCGCACACCGGTTCGCTCACCTCCCGGCTGGACGTCGTGGACGCCGCGTGCCGCCGCGCCGGAGTGCCTCGCGTGGACACGCCGGCGGAGCTGGTCGACCTGGCGCGGGCCGTCCTCGCCGCGCCGCCGCCGGCCGGGCGCCGCGTCGCGGTCGTCGGCGACAGCGGCGGCCAGTGCGGGGTCGCCGCCGACCAGGCCGGCGCGACGGGGCTGACGGTGCCCGCGTTCCCGGCCGCGCTGCGCGACGAGCTGGCCGCCGCCCTGCCCCCCGGCGCGGCCACCGCGAACCCCGTCGACCTGGCCGGCGCCGGCGAGCGGGAGCTGGGCAGCTACGCCGACACCGTGCACGCCGCGCTGACCGCAGACGGCGTCGACGCCGCGCTGCTCACTGGCTACTTCGGCCGCTACGCCGAGGACGTGCCGGCCCTGGCCGCGCACGAGGGGCGGGTCGCCGGGCGACTGGCCGAGCTGGCGCGCGCGCACGGCAAGGCGCTCGTGGTGCACAGCATGGCGGAGTCCGGGCCGAGCACCGCGGCGCTGTGGCGCGCCGGGGTACCCGTGTTCAACGACGTCCGGGCCGCCGTGCGCACGCTGGCCGGCCTGGCCGCACTGCACCCGGTCAACTCCGCCGGTCCGCTCGAGAGCAGCAACCCCGCGCGGACCACCGAGCCGCTGCCCGCGCCGGCGGCGGGCCCGTTGGACGGCTACTGGGCGGCCCGGCGCGCACTGTCCGGCCACGGCGTGCGCTTCCCCGTCGCGCGGCTGGTCCGCGACCGCGCCGAGCTGCTCGCCGCCACGGCCGCCCTGCGCGCGCCGTACGTGCTCAAGGCCGGCTGGCTGGCGCACAAGAGCGAGCTCGGCGGCGTCGCGGTGGGGCTCGCCGACCCCGCCGATGCGGTGGCCGCGTTCGACCGGATGCACGCCACCCTCGGGGCCGGCGACTACGTGCTCGAGCAGCAGGACGTCCGCGCCGGCGTGCTGGAGCTGCTGGTGGGCGCCCACCGCGACCCCGGCTTCGGCCCCGTCGCGGTGGTCGGCGCCGGCGGCACGGAGACCGAGGTGCACGCCGACATCGCCGTCGAGCTCGCCCCGGTGGACGCCGCGACCGCGCGCGCCATGCTGGATCGACTGCGCTGCCGGCCGCTGCTGGACGGCTGGCGCGGCCGCCCCCCGCTGGCCACAGCGGCGGTGGTCGAGCTGGTCGTGGCGGTGTCCCGGTTCGTCGCGGCGAACCCGGACGTCGACGAGCTCGAGCTGAACCCGGTCCGCGTCGGCCCCGACGGGGCGCTCGCCGTGGACGCCCTGATCCTCACCACCGCCGGCTCCCGCACCACAGACCACTCGTCCGCCCAGACCCTAGGAGCCCAGCGATGACGCACAGCCCGGCGTGGCCACTGACCGAGGAGCAGCAGCAGATCGTCGAGCTGTGCCGGGAGTTCGCCGCGAAGGAGATCCGGCCGCGCGGCCGCGCCGTGGACGAGGCGGACGTGGTCACCCCGGTGGACCTGTTCGCCAAGGCCGCCGAGGTGGGCATCACCGACTTCATGATCCCCGAGGAGTACGGCGGCGGCGGTTTCACTGACGTGTTCACCCAGTGCCTGGTGCAGGAGGAGCTGTGCTGGGGCGACCCGGGCATCGGCAACCTGGTGTGCTCGAACGGCTTCTTCGCTGACCCGATCCTGGCACTGGGCACCGAGGAGCAGAAGCGCGCCTGGCTGTCGCCGCTGACCGGCAAGGAGCCGCCGATGACCGCGCTGGCCACCACCGAGCCGGAGTCCGGTTCGGACGCTGCCTCGATCGTCACCACCGCCCGGCGGGTGGACGGCGGCTACCGGATCAGCGGCCAGAAGGTCTGGATCTCCAACGCGGGCGCCGCCGAGTGCTACGTGGTGTTCGCCAAGACCGACCGCACCAAGCGCTCGGCCGGGGTGACCGCGTTCCTGCTGCGCCGCGACGCCGAGGGGCTCAGCTTCGGCAGCCCGATGCGCAAGATGGGGCAGCGCGCGATCGTCTGCCGGGAGATGTTCTTCGACGACGTGTTCGTGCCGGAGGAACACCGGCTGGGCGAGGAGGGCCAGGGCTTCTACGGGCTGATGGAGACCTTCGACATCTCCCGGGTGGTGCTGGGCGCGGCGGCGCTGGGGGGCGCGCGGGCCGCCTACGAGTACGCCCTGGACTACGCCAGGACCCGGACCCAGTTCGGGGTGCCGATCATCCAGCACCAGGCGGTGGCGTTCCGGCTGGCCGACATGGCCACCCGGATCGAGGCGGCCCGGCTGCTGGTGCACCACGCGGCCCGGGTGATCGACTCCGGGGAGCGCGCCACCGGGCTGGCCGCGATGGCCAAGCTGACCGCGTCCGAGACGGCCATGTTCGTCACCTGGGCGGCCGTGCAGACCCTGGGCGGCTGGGGCTACTCCCGGGAGCACCCGGTCGAGCAGTGGATGCGGGACGTCAAGCTGGAGGAGATCGAGGAGGGCACCTCGGACATCATGCGCCTGGTGATCTCCCGCAACCTGGGCTGAGCCCGCCCGACGCTAAGCTTGACCGGCCGACCAGTTATGTGGAGTGCCAGTGCCCAGGCCGAGTGTGGAAGCCGAACGCCGCAAGCAGATCCTCGACGCGGCGTGCACTGTGATCGCCAAGCGCGGCCTTCAGGAGTTGCGGCTGCTGGAGGTCGCCTCGGTGGCCGGGGTCAGCTCCGGCACCATCCACTACTACTTCGACACCAAGCGCGAGCTGGTCAACGCGGCCTTCGAGTACAACTTCCGGCACTCGCTGGAGCGCCGGCAGTGGCTGCGCGACGAGTCCCGGGAGCCGCTGGAGCTGCTCGGCGAGATCGTCGAGTCCTACGTGCCGAGCCGGGGCGTCTCGCTGCGGGCCTGGCGGGTCTGGGCCGACCTGTGGGCGGAGGGCATGCGGGACCCGGCACTGCAGAAGATCAACGAGGAGCTTTACGGCCGGTGGCGGGAGCTGGTGCGCAACACCATCGCCGCCGCGCAGCGGGCCGGCACCGCGCGCGAGGGCGACCCGGAGCTGCTGGCCAACATGCTGATCGCCATGGTGGACGGGTTGGCCATGCAGGTACTGCTGAAGGCCAAGGCCATGTCGCTGGACACCATGCGCGACACCTGCCGGGCGTTCATCGACCAGCTCATCGCGCGCTAGCGCGGCCGTTCGTTACCGAGCTGCACCACAGGCAGGTCCTGGGCCCCGAAATCCTGCCTGCTGTGCAGCTCGGTAACAGCCTGCGCCCGGGTCTCCCGCCGGCCGATCAGCACGAACGTCACCCCGATGGCGAGGAACAGCACCAGCGGCACCAGTTGGGTCAGCTCGTAGGACCACCGCTGGCCCTCGAAGCCGGCGGGCAGCGCGTCGTCCGCCGAGCCCGTCGAGCCGAACCACCCGGTGCCCACACCCGGCCAGAGCAGCTGGCACAGGGTGAACAGCACGATCGCGGTGGACAGCACCGAGGCGACGTAGCCGCCGAGCCGCCCGCCGGGCACCGTGAACGGCCGGGCCAGGTCGGGGAACTTGCGGCGCAGCACCGGCAGCGTCGGGAACACCGTCAGGTAGGCCACCATGGTCATCGAGATGGCCAGGTTCAGCCCGGCGCTGAAATACCGGCCGGTGTCGCCGCCGGTGAAGTTCAGTGCCGCCGCCAGCACCACGGTGGCCAGCACACCGGACAGCACGCTGATCCGCACCGGCGTGCCCCGGCTGGCCGAGAGCACCCCGAGGTACCGGGGCCCCGTGCCGTCCGCGCACGCCACCGCCTGCGCCCGGTTCTCCCCCAGCGCCCAGGACACCCCGCTGGTGAACAGCGCCACGATCAGGCCGACCGCCGTCAGCCAGCCGACCACCGCGCCGAACCCGGTGAGCGCCACGCTGCCGTCCGGGTTGACCTGCCCGCCGTACACGGTGAACACGGCCTTGCAGGCGTCCACGAAGCCGCCCAGGTTGCTGACCTGCGTGCCCGGCAGCACCAGCAGCACGCCGGCGATCGGGGCGGCGACCATCAGGAACGACATCAGCCCGGAGCGCAGCACGCCGAGCGGGATGGCCCGGCGCGGGTTGTCGATCTCCTCGGCCGCCGAGCTGGACACCTCGAAGCCGACGAAGGTGAAGACGATCACCGGCACCAGCGCGATGAAGCCGAGGTAGGTGGGCCGGAAGTCCGACCAGTGCAGCGACTGGGTGCCCCGCGCGACGCCGTAGACGATCGTGGAGACGAAGAAGAAGCCGAGCAGCAGGATGCGCGCGAGCGCCCCGATGGCCGGCACCCAGCGGCCCACCTTCAGCGACACCGAGGTGCACAGCACGCCGGCCCAGATAAATACCAGGCCGGCCACGTAGGTCCACACCCCGGGCAGCGGGTGCACGAACTTCTCGAACGTGGTCATCGCGACCACGCACAGCGTGCCGCCCACCCAGACCGGGTTGGACAGCCAGTACACGAGCTGCGCCACGCCGGCCACGAACCGGCCGAACGCCAGCCGGGTCCAGGTGTACTGGCCGCCCTCCAGCGGGAACGTGGCGCTGAGCTCGGCGACGATCAGCCCGTAGGGCACGAAGAACAGCAGCGACAGGACGAACAGCCAGGTGAACGCCTCGTGCCCGGCGGCGGCCAGCGATCCGATGGTGTCCAGCCCGACGAGCGAGCAGAGCAGCAGGAAGAACACGTCGAACCGGCCGAGACCGCGCTTGAGCCTGCTCCGGTTGGCGCGCAGGGTGGCGGTGTCGTCGAGGGTCACGGGGTCGGACATGCGTCCTCCTTCGGCGACCGGGTGCCGGGCACAGCGGTCGGGCGGAGCGGCGGCAGAGCTGACTAAACTGACTGACTGATCAGACAGTATGAGCTACACGATGCGACTCGGGTCACACGTTGTCAACCCCGGGACACCGGTTGCCGACAGGGTCGCCAACGGCCCCGGAGTAGCGTGATCGCGTGGCCCGGGTGAAGAAGGGTGCCGACGTCCGGCGCGGCGAAATCCTCGGCGTCACCCTCGAGCTGATCAGCGAGCGCGGCATCGACGCCCTGCGTGGAGCGGACGTGGCGGCCCGCCTCGAGGTCAGCCCGGCGCTGGTGTTCTACCACTTCGAGAGCCTGGAGAACCTGGTCGTCAGCGCGTTCCGGTTCGCCACCGAGCGCGACCTGGTCACCCTGGACCGGATCGTCGCCGAGCAGGGCGCGAGCAGCACCGAGCGGCTGCACAACGCCCTGTGCGAGTACGGGCCGACCGGGTCAGCGCAGAGCTGGCGGCTCTGGATCGAGGGCTGGTCGGCCGGGCTGCGCAACCCCGCCCTGCGCGCGGTCATTCACGCGCTCGACACCCGCTGGCGCGGCGTGATCACCGACCTGATCGCCGACGGGGTCGCCAAGGGCGAGTTCCACACCGCCGACCCGCGCGGCGCCGCCTGGCGGCTCACCGCCCTGGTGGACGGCCTCGCGGTGCAGCGGGTCGCCTTCGACGACGCGATCTCCCAGGACGAGCTGGACGCCTGGGTGACCGAGGCCCTGCGCGCCGAGCTGACCCCACCGCCGAGCTGACCGGCGTGTAGGACACCGGCAGGTTCACCCGCCGGCTCGGGACCGTCAGCAGGATTGACCGGAGCTTCCGTGCGTGATACTAACTGATCAGTCAGTCAGTAAAGCCGGAGGTTGCCGTGTCCCTCGCCCTGCCCAACGCGATCTCGTCGGCGCCCGGCACCCGGGCCGACGCACCCTGCTTCGAGATCACCTGGAACGACCGGGAGAGCGAGGCGCGCGGCTACCTGGTGATCGACCGGCTGGTCCGTGACCTGTGCAGCGGCGGGCTGCGGATGCGCGCCGGGTGCAGCCTCACCGAGGTGCGCGGCCTGGCCAGGGGCATGACGCTGAAGGAGGCCATCCACTTCGAGCCGGACGCCCGGTACGTGCCCTTCGGCGGCGCCAAGGGCGGCATCGACTTCGACCCGTACCACCCGGACGCCGAGGCCGTGCTGTTCCGCTACCTCGCCGCGATGCG
>Ga0137415_10002250_pt1 | contig 19238 bp, 15 predicted proteins | sample CZODoug3_1_1_16f_FD_183082 | JGI IMG/M metagenome (GOLD analysis project Ga0137415, IMG submission 183082) | Vadose zone soil fungal communities from Angelo Coast Range Reserve, California, USA - CZODoug3_1_1_16fungal (Hybrid Assembly) | ecosystem: Environmental > Terrestrial > Soil > Vadose...
CCCAGCCGTCGTCGTTGATGCGCGCGGTCAGCTCCGAGACGTTGTCGGTCGGCGCGTACGCCTCGATCCCGGCGATCTTTCGGAAGTCGTTGACGGCGTGCGAGGCGTTGCCGGCACTGCCGCCCACCCCGAGGATGAAGAGCCGGCCGCCGGCCTCCCGGACGGTCGCCAGGACGTCGATGATCCGGCCGATCGCGTCGGGATCGAGGCGCCGGGCCACCTGCGCCACCTCGTCGAGGTACTGGCGAACGAAATCCATCTCCCCCTATCCTTTCAGCCTGGCCAGGATCACGTCAACCGCCGCCGCGAGGTCGGCGACCCGGGCGTCCGCCTGCCTGCACTCGCTGTACGGCCGATCGAGCAGGACCGTGTAGCTGCCGACGGCGCGGCCGGCGTCGATGTCCCGCCACCGGTCGCCGACGACGAAGGAGCGCCCGAGGTCGATCCCCCACTTGTCCGCCGCCTCCCGGAGCATGCCGGGCTTCGGTTTGCGGCACGCGCAGGCGTCATCCGAGTCGTGGGCGCAGACGAAGATGTCCTCGACGGGAACGGCGGCGCGGAGCTGCTCGTGCATTTGCGCGAGGACGCTCGGGGGGATGAGGCCCCGACCCACCTCGGGCTGGTTCGTGAACACGATCGAGACCAGGCCCGCGTCCCGAAGACGCCCGACGTGCCGGCCGGCTCCCGCGATCAGCCGGAACTCGTCGAGGGAGACGGGGGCGTACGCGCGGTTGCCCCGCACGAACGTCTCCACCAGCACGCCGTCCCGGTCGAGGAACACCGCCCGGCGCCCCCCGCTCAGGCGGGACGCCCCATCGTCAGATAGCGCACGTCCGCGAGGTCCGCGCGTCTGGCGTCGACGACGCCGACACAATCGATGATGAGCGGCCGCCGCATCGTGCGGAGGGCCTCCGGACGCGGCGCGGCGAACTCGTCCCAATCGGTGAGGATGAGCAGACAGTCGGCGGCCACGAGCGCCTCGTCCCGGTGGGCGACGATCTTGACGGGCACGCTCAGGTCCGACGCCCCCACGACGGGATCCCAGACGCGGACGTCGGCCCGCCCCGTCAGCTCGCCGATCACGCGCAGCGACATCGAGTTCTTCGTCGAGCGCGTGTTCTTCTTGTAGGCGAGCCCCCACACCGCGATCGTCGGGGACGGCGTCGTGGGGAACACGTGCTCCTCGAGCTTGCGATGGACCCACCAGTGCCGCCGCACGTTGTAGTCGACCATCGTCTCGATGAGCGCGCCATCGACCGCGCTCGCCCGGCAGAGGTCGCGGAGCGAGATCATGTCGCGCTCGAGGTTGCCTCCCGCGATCCCGAGTCCGGGTCGGATATAGGCGGCGGGGCCGATCCGCTTGTCGAGCCTGAGCGCGGGCTCCATCTCGTGCCAATCGGCGCCGACCGCCTCGCAGAGGTCGGCCAGCGTGTTGGCGTAGGTGACCGCCGCGCACAGGTAGAGGTTGATCGCGGTCTTCGTCAGCTCCGCGCTCTCGTAGCGCATCGGGAAGATCGGGCAGCCGAAGCGCCGCAGCCCCGCGTCGAGGAGCGGCGCCAGCGGCGCCGTCGGGTCGGCGCAGCCGAGCATGAGGCGTTCCGGTCGGAGATAGCGCTCGACCGCGTTGCCGAAGATGAGCGTCTCGATCCAGTAATAGAGTTGGAAGCGCAGCTCCGGGCGGCGCGCGCGGATCCGCGCGGCGAGCCGTCGCGTGAACCCGGGCGGCACTTGGCTCATCACGGCGAGGATCACGTCCTGGCGCAGGTGCGGGAGGGCGGCGTCGATCGCCTCGAGCACCACCGCGGGGTCGCTCGTGTTGGCCGCGTCCGTCGGGACGTCCCGCGCGACGATCACGAGCGGGCACGCGCCGAGCGCCGCGGGGTCCGTGGAGAACGTCATCGACCCGCGGACCCGCGCGAAGAGGGTGTCGAGCGCCGGCTCGTGGACCGGCAGCTCGCCCCGGCCGAGCCGTTCGACCGGCCCCCGGTCCAGATCCACCGCGACGACCGCCTCGCCGAACGACGCCCAGCCGATGCTCGAGACGATGCCGAGGTGCGACAGGCCGAGGAACCCCGTGGGGCCGCTCACGCGCCGCCCTCGAGCGGCGCCACGGCGGCGGCCATCACCGTCCGCGAGAGCCAGAGGTCGTTGTCGCAGGAGCCCTCGCCGGCCGCCGCGCGCGCCTCGAAGTGCCGGAGATCGGCCGCCCATGTCGGATCGGGGCCGCCGACGGTCTCCCGGCTCTCCTCCGGGACACCGCTCGGAAGGCGACGCCGCCAGAGCACGAGCTCGCTCCGCCCCCACTTCGTGAGCCCGTCCATCTCGAGAGCGCCGTGCTCGCCGGTGACCTCGATCCGCCACCGGTTCTTCCAGGCGAGGAAGCTACACTCGATGACGAGGCTCCGATCGGTCGTCGCGAGAATGCAGTGATCGATCCCCTTCAGCTCGTGGCCGCGCCGCTCCCAGACCCGGAACTCACAGCCCGACCGGCCGAAGACAAAGCCGGTCAGGTCGATGAGGTGGCTCGCCATGTCCTCGAGGACGCCGTACCGGCTGTCGCGCCACGTCCCCGCGATGGTACCGGCCGTCCCGTTGCCGTAGAACATGCGGACGCGGTAGACGCGCCCGATCGCGCCCGCATCGAGGTGGCGCTTGAGGGCGACCACGTGGGGCTCGAATCGGAAGTTGTAGGAGGTGTACCAGATCGCGCCCGCCTTCGCCCCTCGCCGGCGCAGGCGCTCGGCGGTCATGGGGTCGAGGATCAAGGGCTTCTCGACGAGCGCGTGTTTCCCGCGGTCGAGGAAGTACTCGAGCAGCTCGACCTTCACGTCGTTGGGCACTGCGAGGATCGCGGCGTCGTACCGCTCTTCGTCGCACTGGCCCGGCGCCTCGTAATCGGCGGCGCGGTTGAAGGGGTCGACCGTTGCGACGCAGCGGTCGCCGAGGACCGCCTTCCGCTTCGCGCCGATGTTGCCGTAGCCAACCAGCACGTACCTCATGCGTAGCGGGCGCGACGCTCGAGCGCGCTGATCTTCTCCTCGACCTCGGCCGGCGAGACGGGGACATTGCCCTGCCGCTCACAGGTCACCGCGGCGCCCAACGAGCCAAGGATCGAGGCCAGCACGAGGTTCCCCGTCGTCGCCAGCGCGAGCGAGGCATAGGCCAGGAGGGCGTCACCGGCCCCGACGGGGTCGACGAGTCGGTCGACGAAGCTGTCGAGCGTGAAGAAGTCCCGGGGCTCGTTGCCGGGCCGGCGGTACGTAATCGTCCCCCGCTCGCCGAGTTTGAGGATCAGGTTGCGACAGCGGGCCTCGCGGAAGAGGTTCAGCGCGAGCGGCCGGACGATCGTGTCCTGGTCGGCCAGCGCGAAGCGCGCCTCGCGCTCGTTCGGCGTGATCAGATCGAAGTCGGTGAAGTCGAGGATGTTGCCCCAGCGGTTCGACACCTGGCTGTCGGCCACCTTCAGGGCGCTGCTCGGGATCTCCTTGACGAGCCGGCCGATCGAGTCCCGGTTGAAGATGCCGTGGCGGAAGTCGCTCATGATCACGACGTCGGCCTGGCTGGCCCCCAGGCGCTCGCAGATGGTGCGCAGCATCCGTTCCGAGATCGGCCGGTTGTCGACCCGATCCACCTGGAGAAGCTTGTAGCCGTGGGCGGTGAAGCGCTCCTTGTACGTGGTCGGGCGAGTCCGATCGATCACGGGGTGGCAGTCGACGCCGGCCTCGCCGAGTTCCTTCAGCGCGAAGTCCTTCGGCGGATCCTCGCCGAGGACGGTCGAGAAGACGACCTCGGCGCCGGCACTCTTGACGTGTCGGGCGACCACCCCCGCGCCGCCCGTGAAGAGTTCGGTCCGCTCGAGCCGGACGCTGAAGGTCGGGGACTTCGGCGCCGCGCCCAGCAGCGTGCACTCGCTGTACCCGTCGATGATCGTGTCGCCGACGACGTGCACCTTGACCCCCGAGAGGTTCCGCACCGCCTTCCGAAGGTCCCCGAAGCCGACGCCCTCCGACTCCATGAGGCTCAGCAGCTTGTCGACGGCGATCTTCGGCGCCTGCAGCTCGATCAGGTTCGAGGAGGAGTACACGATGTCTCCGGGCGTGAAGACGATCTCGCCCCCGTACGCCTCGAGCGCGTCCATCTCCTCCTGGGTCCGGGGCGGGATGCCCTCCGCGAAGTACTCGTAGCCCTTCGCGAAGTAGTCGGGCCGCAGATAGCGGATGTTGTCGATCGGAGTGGGGTTCGGGTCGATGATCACGTAGTCGACCATCTCGAGCGCGGCGAGGTTCTCGGCGCGCAGCTCCTGCGGGACGTAGGGCCGGTGGTCCGCCTTCGTGATGTGGGCGTCGGCGGTCACGCTCGCGACCAGGAGGTCCGCCTTCTCCTTCGCGTACATCAGATGACGGAGGTGGCCGGGGTGCACGATGTCGAAGACGCCGTGGCACATGATCACGGTCTTCGCCCGCGGCGGGGTTCCGATGACCTGGGCCAGCTCCTCTCGCGTCTTGATCTTGTGGCGAAACATGGGCCGCCTCCTACGATGTCGGCGACAGGAAGCTGAACCAGCTCTTGGTCGCGGCCTGGATCGACTCGGGGGTCCAGAGCGGCGCGGAGCGCCAGTCGTCGAGGTGCCGCAGCATGGCCGCCACCCCGTCCTCGAACGACACGACGGGCTTCCAGCCAAGGCGACGCGTGATCTTGCCGATGTCGGCCCAGGTGCAGTCGGGTTCGCCCGGACGCTTCGGCACGTGCACGACGGGACCGCCGATCAGCTCGGCCAGCCGATTGATGGACTGGGGGTTGCCCGCGCCGAGGTTGAACACCTCCCCGGTGAGCGACGACTCCGCCGCCAGCAGAAAGGCGCGCGCCACGTCGGTGACGTAGACGAAGTCCCGGCGCTGGGAGCCGTCGCCGACGACCGTCAGCGGCCTGCCGTTCGCCTTCTGGGCCAGGAACACGCCGAAGACGGCCCCGTACACCCCAGTGGTCCGAACCCGCGGCCCGTAGACGTTGAACATGCGGATGGAGACGACCGGGAGCCGGTAGACCCGCGCCCAATGCAGTGCCGTCAGCTCGCCCAGGTACTTGCTGAGCGCGTACGGGTACTCCGGCCGGATGGGCGCGTCCTCCGGCGTCGGCACCTCGGCGAGGCCGAAGCATGAGGACGAGGCGGCATAGACGAACTTCTTCACCCCGGCCCGGCGGCTCCCCTCCAGCACGGCCAGGGTCCCGTTGACGTTGGCCCGCATGTAGTCCACCGGTCGCTCGATGGACGGGACGATGTCTCCGATCCCGCCGAAGTGGAAGACCACGTCGACCCCGTCGAACACCCGCGCCGTCGGGCCGAGATCGCACATGTCGACCTGCTCGACGGCGAGCCGCGGGTCCGCCCGGTGCTGGCCGAGGTTCTCGAGCCGTCCGGTGGCGAGGTTGTCGATCGCACGGACCTCGAAGCCCTCCGCGAGCAGGAGATCGACCATGTGGCTGCCGATGAACCCGGCGCCGCCCGTGACGATCGCACGCCTCATGCGAGCTTCGCCGCCTGGACCGCCTTGACGTTGTAGTAGCGGATGTCCGTCATCGGATCCGGGATCTTGCCGGCCCGGAAGGCGCGGCAGAGGTCGACGACCGCATCCTCCACCGTGCGCTTGGGCTTGAAGCCGAGCTCCCGCGCGATCTTTTCGGAGGAGATGTGGTACGAGCGCAGGTCGTTGCTCGGCGACGTCGTTACCTCGATGGGGGCCAGCTCGGGCATCTCCTGCACGACGCTCCGGCGTACCATCTCGCCGAGCTCGCGCACGGTGTGATTCTCGTAGCCGCAGTTGAAGATCTTGCCGGCGATGACGGGCGCCGGCATCGCGAGCAGATCGACGTAGAGATCGGCGACGTCCTCGATGTGGATGTTGGGGCGCTTCTGGGTGCCGCCGAAGATCGTGATCCGCCGGGTGTTCACGGCCAGGTTGGTCAGGATATTGACGGTCAGATCGAGGCGGAGCCGCGGCGAGTAGCCGCAGACCGTCGCCGGGCGGATCGTGACCGTCGTGAAGCCGTCCGACTGGTAGCGCGCGAGAATGGGCTCGCACATCCCCTTGTACTTGTTGTAGTCGGTCAGCGGAACCAGCGGGTGATCCTCGGTGACGTTCGGCTGATCGCTGACGCCGTAGACGCTCGACGTCGAGGCGTAGATGAAGCGCCGCACGCCTGCCTGCCGGGAGACGGCGACGAGCGGCTCGAAGGCGTCGTAGTTGATCGACCGGCTGAGGGCCGGGGCGAGCTCAAAGCTCGGGTCGTTCGAGATGCACGCGAGATGAATCACGGCGTCCATTCCCCGGAGGGACGCGCGCAGGAGGTCCGCATCCCGGATGTCGCCGCGGATCTCCGCGAGGGCGGGGTGCCCCTTCGGGAGCACGTCGTCGCCGAAGAGGTAGAGGTCGAGCACCGCGACCCGATACCCCGCGGCCAGGAGTTTCGGGACGAGGACGGCACCGACGTAGCCGGCGCCACCGGTCACGAGCACGGATTTGATCTCGGCGTTCACGCGCGCGTCCCCCTCTCAGGCCCCGCCGTCGAAGCGAGTCGGAGGCGCCACCAGAGCCGCGCCACCGTCGTCAGCGCGCGCGCCGCGTTCCGCAGCGTCACCGCCTTCGACCGACCGTGGGCGCGTTCCTGGTGAACGAGGCCGACCTCGACGAACGAGCAGCCCCGTCGGAGCGCCTGGATCAGCATTTCGGCAAGGAAGAAGAAGCCCCGGGTCGTCGTCGGCAGCGACCGTGCCAGGCCCGTGGGGTATACGCACGGACCCTGATAATAGCGCAACTTCTGCCCGAACAATAGGTTCATCAGCCCGGTCGAGCCGCGCGTCAGCACGCGACGATACCACGGCCGCGCGCCAGGGTTCGCGTGGTAGGGCACGACGATGTCCGCGGAGCCGACCGCGGACAGGATGCGCCGGATCGACTCCGCGCTCACCTCGCGATCGCCCGGGACGAACGTGAAGAACGGCATGCGCGCGGCCGCCAGCGCCGTCTTGTAGCCGACGGCGAGGCCGAGGTTGGTTGACTGATGGATCACGCGAACGCCCGGGCGCGTGCGGGCCAGGCGGTCGGCGAGGTCGCCGGTCCCGTCTGTGCTGCCATCGTCGACGATGATCACCTCGTAGTCACGCAGGCCCGTGACGGCGGCGAGAACGTCCTCAACGGCTCCCTGGAGGTTGGCGACCTCGTTGTACGCGGGGACGAAGACGGTGATGCCGGCGTCCACTTCAGCCAGTCACCCGCGGGACGCGATCCAGGCCTTCCCTCCGCGCGGCGGGCGACGGCGCGCCGCCGATCACAGCGACCAGTACAGGACCCCCGACTCGACCACGGCGCCCTTGGGCAGGATCGACTTCACGTCGACGATGACGCCGCTTCCCCCACCACGCTGTACCAGATTAACATAGCTGGCGGCGTCACGGGCCCGGAACGCGGCGTGGGCGACGGCAATCACGACCCCGTCGTAGCGGGAGTCCCCCTCGAAGGGACTGGCGACCGCCGTGACCCCCGCCTCGGCGACGCGCTCGGGGTCGGCGACCGGATCGTGGACCACCGCGTCCACGCCGTAGCTCTCCAGCTCTCGGACGAGGTCGAGGACCCGTGTGTTCCGGACGTCGCGGACGTTCTCCTTGAAGGCAAACCCGAGGACGAGGACCCGGGCGCCCCGCACCGGCCGGCCCCCCCGAATCAGGAGCTTCACCGTCTCCTGCGCGATGTAGGAGCCCATCGTGTCGTTGATCCGGCGCCCGGCCAGGATGACCTCGGGATAGTAGCCGAGCTCCTCCGCCCTAAAGGTCAGGTAGTAGGGATCCACCGGAATGCAGTGCCCGCCCACCAGGCCCGGCTGGAAGGGCAGGAAGTTCCACTTCGTGCCGGCCGCGCGCAGCACCTGGCCGGTGTCGATGCCCATGCGGTGGAAGAGGATCGCGAGCTCGTTCATGAGCGCGATGTTCAGATCGCGCTGGACATTCTCGATGACCTTGGCGGCCTCGGCGGTCCGGATGTCGGGCGCGCGGTGGACGCCGGCGCCGACCACGAGCGCGTAGAGCTGGGCCACCGCCTCGAGGGCATCCGCGTCCTGGCCGGCGACGATCTTGACGACCCGCTCCAGCGAGTGTTCCGGGTCGCCCGGATTGACACGCTCCGGCGAGTAGCCGACCTTGAAGTCGACCCCGGCGCGCAGGCCTGACGACTCCTCCAAGAGCGGCACGCAGACGCGCTCGGTCGTGTCGGGGTACACCGTACTCTCGTAAACAACGACGACGCCCGGGGACATGTGGCCTCCGACCAGGCGGGTCGCCTCGACCAGATGGCTCAGATCGGGCCGTTTATGGCCGTCGACCGGAGTCGGCACCGCGACGATGATCGCCGAGGCCGCGCGGAGGCGGCTCGGCTCGGTCGTCAGCTCGAGCCGGCTCGCGCGAAGGCTCTTTTCCGAGTGCTCGCCGTTCCAGTCGCACCCGTCGCCAAGCTCCTTGACGCGCTTGGGGTCGACGTCGAAGCCGATCGTCGGTACCCGGCGCCCGAAGGCGATCGCCAGCGGCAGGCCCACGTAGCCGAGGCCCACGACCGCGACGCGGTGATCCGTCGCGGGTCCTGGTCCCGGGCGCGTGCTCACGACCGGACGCCGGTCAGGCGCTGCCGCCAGTAGCCGAGGAGGTCGCGCAGGGTTCGCTCGAAGGGAATCTCCGGCGCCCAGCCGACCGCCTTCCGGGCCTTCGCCGCGTCGCCGACCAAGACGGGAACGTCCGAGGGACGGAGCCGGGCCGGATCCTCCTTGACCGCGATCGAACGAACGCGGGATTCCCCGAGCAGGAAGTCGAGGATCTCCTGGATCGCCCAGGCGCGGCCCGAGGCAAGGTTATAGACCTCGCCGGGCTCGCCCTGCTGCAGCAAGAGCCAATAGCCGCGGATGATGTCTCGGACGTCGGTGTAGTCGCGGCGGGCGGCGAGATTGCCGACGTGGATCACGGCCTCGCGACGTCCTGCCTCGATCTCGGCGATCTGTCGCGCGAAGTTCGAGGTGGCGAAGACGTCTCCTCGACGGGGCCCCTCGTGGTTAAAACCCCGCGTTCGCACGATGGGCAGGCGATAGCTCATGAAGTACTGATATCCCATGAGGTCCTGGGCCACCTTGCTGACCGCATACGGCGACAACGGCCGGAGCGGGTTCGTTTCTTTGATCGGGAGCTCGTCCTCGAAGGCGAGCCCGTATTCCTCACTCGAGCCGACCACCAGAAACCGGGCCGTGCTCCGCCGCGCGCACAGCGCCTCCAGGAGATTCACCTGGCTGATGATGTTCGTGGTCATCGTCTCCGCGGGCGCGTGCCACGAGGCGTGGACGAAGCTCTGGGCCGCGAGGTGAAAGATGAGATCGGGGTTTGACGTCTCGAGCAGATGCTGAACAGACGAGAGATCGCGCAGGTCGCACTCGACCAGTTCGACGCGGTCGCGTAGGTGGTCGACGTTCTCCGTCTTGCTCCGCCACCGGCTCGAGCCGAACACCTGCGTTCCCTGAGCCAGAGCGAACTCGGCGAGATGGCTGCCGACGAACCCGGTGATCCCGGTGATCAGCACGCGCATGAAGGCGATTTTACCCCTGCCGCAGGTGAGAAAAGGAGAAAACGCGTCAGGAGTGGCCGAGGAGCGGAGATTCTCGAGCGCGCCCGGCGGCGGGCACGGCCGGCGGGGCTACGCCTGGGGCGGGGGCCCTCCGAGCGTCTGCACGGTGGGCCGGTCGAGCCGGACCTGCTTCCGGTACATCAGCTTGTCCGGGGAGCGCTTCCGCCACTCCCGCTGGATGCTGTACCAGACGTTCCGGAGGAGACTCGGAAGCGAGAGCCGGAGCGGGTAGACGCGGAAGATGTTCAGGTAGCCCTTGGTCAGGTACCACGGGAAGAAGTAGAGCTTGGTCAGGGGCAGTTTGATCAATAGGTTGACGGTGAGGTCCCGGAGCCAGCGCGCGCGCGGGAACATCACGCAGACGGGCCCCAGGAGCGAGAGATTCTTCTGCATGCGTGCGGTCTTCGCGTCGAAGCAGGAGAACGGACTCTCGGCCTGATAGCTGAAGAAGAGCTTGTCGAAGTCCCCGTCGAAGAAGCCGTTCTTCACCGCGTACTCGGTCAGCTCGCAGCCCGGATACGGATGGAGCACCGGGAAGTCCGCATAGGTGACGCGGCACTGGATGTTGATGTCGAGCGACTCGATGTCGTAGTCGATCGGCGTCTTGCCGTGCTGTGCCATCACGTCCGGGCGGACGGGGATGCCGAGGATCGTGTTCGCGAACGTCACAATACCCTCGCGGGCGCAGAGGTTGTAGGCGGTCTCGATCTGCTCCTGCTTCATGTGACGCTTGACGATCGTGTTGCGCACGTACTCGTTGCCGGCCTCGATCGACATCGTGAGCGAGTGGAGCCCGGCCCGCTTCAACGCCGCCAGGTTCTCTTCGGTGAGCACGTTGGCCCGGGTCAGGCAGAAGAACGGGAGCCCCACCTCGCGCGGGTAGACCTCCGCGAACTCTTCGAGCCAGGGGTCGACCTTGCGGTCGAGGATGAACATGTCGTCGTAGAACTTGACGAACTGGGTCGGCCAGCGCTCGCACAGCTCCCGGAGCTCGGCGCAGAGGCGTTTGACGCTATAGCGGTTGTAGATCGGCCCCTTGCCCGCGTACATGATGTTGTACTTGGGCTCGAAGCAGTACGTGCACTGGTAGGGGCAACCCCGGGAGGACATGAAGGACCGCAGCGGGAAGTGCCGGAGGTGGGTCTTCGAGTAGACCAGCTCCCGGTCGTAGAAGGGCAGGTCGTCCAGCAGGGTCTTCCGCGGCCGCAGGTGCTCGGGGATGATCTCGAGGTCGTACTCCGGTCGCGCCGAGGCCGTCGCGCCCGCGAGCTGCACGAGCTCGGGCGCCTTCTTCCGGGCCCGGAGCACCTTCCCCGCGTTGCGCCGCGTGACAATGTTGGGAATGGCGTCGCACGGCCGACCGGCGTCGAGTGCCTGCAGCAGCTCCCGCCAGGCGTCGTCGCACTCGCCCACCCCCACGGCGTCGAAGTCGTGGGCCTGGATGATCCCGGGGAAGAAGGTCGGATGCGGCCCGCCCATGATCGTGAAGATCTCGGGCGCGTAGCGCTTCACGACCTCGTTGGCGCGGACGTAGGTCGTGTGCTCGCCGGTCTTGGCGCTGAAGGCCACGACGTCCGGCTTGATCCGCCGGAGGTCCCCCTCGAGATCGTCGGCGCTGAGGATCGTGAGGAAGGTCGCGTGGCCGCCCTGGCGCGCCAGCGCGGAGAGCAGCATGACGTTCATCGGGTCGATGTACTCGACGTCGCGTTCGACGAAGAGCACCTTCATCAGAACGCTCGCCCGGCCTGGCCGACCACGGCGCCCCGCGCCGCTTCGCCGGTCGTCCCCGCCACCCGGGCGGTTGGCCTGTCGATCTCGGCAGGGGCCCCGGCGGCGGTCAGGACGGCTGGTCGAGCGCTGATGGGGGCGTCCATGGGTCGGAGGGATTTGGTAAAGCAACTGGTGTGCCAAAGAGGCGACGGGTCAACTACGCGGGAAATCATCGAACGTCGCGGACGGGAGACGTCGGGAACGGCGCGAGTGCCGAAAAACATCACCCCCAGGTGCCGGTCGTTGCCAGGCTGACGGTCGCGCCGCGTGGCTACTCCCCGACCACCTGAAGGTTCACCTCGCGCGTTCGCGGGCCGTCGAACTCGGCGAAGATGACCGACTGGAAGCGCCCGAGCGTGAGGTCGCCGTCATTCACGCCGACCGCGATGCTCCGTCCGAGGAGCGCCGCCCGCAGGTGGGCGTGGGCGTTGCCGCGCTCGCAGTCGGAGTAGCGCGGATCGTCGTGGCGGTACCCGCCCCGCTCCACGACCACGCGTTCCATCAGTGCCTTGAGGTCCTCAACGAGGGCGCCTTGGAACTCGTTGACGAAGAGGGCGCAGGTCGTGTGCATCGTGTTCACGAGGGCGATCCCGGCCATGACCGGGAACTGGTGCAGTGCCTCCCGGACGCGCTTGGTGATGTCAGAGAATTCGGTCCGCTCTTCGCTCGTCAGAACGAACGAGGTATTGAAAACCTTCATGCGATTCTCTCCGAAGCGAAGTGGTGGGTGGCCAAGTGATGCTGATCCCCGCTTTTGCCAGCGTTAAAGGACGCATGCACCCTATTTGTAGCCGACCGCTACAATAGCCAAAGAATCGCCGCAAAGTCAACGAATCGCAACATCTAGAATCTGGCGCCGATCCGCACCGACCCCGTCTTTCGGCGTGGACGCGAGGACCGCCCACGGCCAGGCGGTCCCCACGACCGGAGGTCCTCGGCCGCTCGGGACGTCGGGGCTGGCCCCCGTGCGGCGGGCGGGCGAGGAACCGCCGCGATCGGCACCCGCCACCCGCCTCAGGCGGCGCCAGACCCGCGTCCGGCATTACGGCAGGCTCTCGGCGACCAGCTCGCTCACGTCCTTGACCGCCAGGGTTTCCTCCGCCCCCAGGACCTTCCGTCCGAGGTCCACCATGGCGAGGCAGAACGGGCAGGCGGTGGCGACGGCGTCGGGCTTTACCTCCATCGCTTCCTCGACGCGGATCAGGTTCACGCGCTTCTCCGACCGCACCTCCATCCACATGTGGCCGCCGCCGCCGCCGCAGCAGAGTCCCCGCGCGCGGTTGCGCGGTAGCTCGACGAGCCGCAGGCCGGGCACCGACCGGGCCACCGCCCGCGGCGCCTCAAAGATCCCGTTGTAGCGGCCGAGGTAGCAGGAGTCGTGGAACGCGACCGTCTGGTCGATCGGCTTGGTCGGCCTGATCCGGCCCTCCCGGAGCAGGCCCTCGATGACCACCGAATGGTGGAGCACCTCCCAGCGCCCGCCGAACTGCGGGAACTCGTTCTTGAGCGTGTTGAAGCAGTGCGGGCAGTGGGTGATGATCTTGCGAAAGCGGTAGCGCTTGAGGTTCCCGATGTTCTCCCGCTGCACCGTCTGGTACAGGTACTCCTCGCCGAGGCGCCGCGCGACCTCGCCGTGGCACCGCTCCTCCTGCATCACGGCGAACGACACGCCGGCGGCCTTCAGGATCTTCACCACCGCGCGGGCGATCGCCTGGTTCCGCCGGTCGTAGGAGGCCGAGCAGCCCACCCAGTAAAGGTACTCGACCTCCCGGCCCTCCGCGAGGACGGGGACGTCGAGCCCATCCGCCCACCGCAGGCGGTCCGCCGCCGGCAGGCCCCATGGGTTGCCCGCGCGCTGGATATTCTGGAGCGACTGGGGCGCCGTGGACGGAAGCGCGCCCTCGGAGAGCGCGAGGTAGCGACGCAGGTCCACGATCGTGTCGACGATGTCGATGAAGGCGGGGCACTCCTCGACGCACGCCATGCACGTCGTGCAGGACCAGAGCTCGTCCGGGTCGATCAGCCCGCCGTGGATCGGCCCTGGCAGCTCGCCGTGCAGGTGACGCTTGAGCTTCACGATGATCTGCTTCGGCGAGAGCTTCGTCCCTGCCATGTACGCCGGGCACACCGCCTCGCAGCGACCGCACTCGAGGCACGCGTCGAAGTCGAGCCGCCGCTTCCAGGAGAACTCCTCGAGCCTCGAGACCCCGAGGGCCTCGGCCGCTTCGATGTTGGCGATGGCCGCGATCTCGCCGCGGGGCCCGAGCTTGGCGAAGAAGATGTTCAGCGGCGTCGTGATCAGGTGCGCGAAGTACGAATACGGGATCAGCGCGATGAACCCGAGCGCGAGCGCGGCGTGGACGAGCCAGAGCGAGAGGTGCAGGCCGCGCAGGGCGCCTGGGCCGAGGCCGGCCGCCAGGAGCCCCTGGCCGAGCGCCCAGCCGACCGGCGACCACGGCGCCCACGGAGGCCGCGTCGCCGCGAGCCGGCACGCCTCGACGAGGAAGCCGCTCACGTTGATCGCGAGGAGGAGGGCGAGGGCGCGGGCGAAGCGCGCCGCGGCGTCGAGGCGGTGCGGCCGGACAACGAAGCGACGGTAGACGGCCATGCCGAGCCCGATCACGAAGAAGAGGCCGAAGAGGTCGAGCACGGCCTCGTAGAAGAGGTAGAAGGGCCCCTGGAGGAGCTTCATCCCGAACAGCGGCAGCGTGATGTCCCAGTCGATCGTCGCCAGCACGGTGCCCGTCAGGAGCGCGAGGAAGCCCCAGAACATGATCGCGTGCATGACGCCCGGGTAGGCCTGCGAGAGCGTGCGCGCCTGGCCCAGGGCCTCGGTGGCGACGAGCCGCAGCCGCTCGCGGACGCGGTCGAAGCGCGGCTCGGGTCCGCCGCCGCGCCAGAGCCGGATCCGCTGCCAGAGGCCTCGGGCGAAGACGGCGAGCGCGACCAGCGCGCCCGCGTACAGGAGCACCTCGACCGGGACCGGTATGTTCCAGAAGGTGTCGCGGTACGGCACGCCGGTCATGCCGGACACATTAGCATGGTCGGCGGCGCGCGAATGGCGCACGGATGCGTGGTCGCGCGCGGCCGAGGGGCACATGGCGGGGTTGAAGCAGGACCCCGAAATCGCTATAGTGGCGGCTCGTGCGCGCGGCGGGCGCGTGGAGTTCGGGGCCCGGCGACGTTCCATCCCATCATCGGAGGGGCACATGAAAAGATCCGTGCAGGGGCTGGCCGGCCTGGTGGCCGGAATCGCGGCGGTGACGGCGGGAGCCCTGCCGACGGCGGCGCAGCCGAAGGGGACGCCGGTCAAGATCGGCCAGATCGTCTCGATCACCGGCGAGGGGGCCGAAGCCGGCCAGTACATGCGGTGGGGCGCCGAGCTGGCCGTCGAGCAGGCGAACAGGGCGGGCGGCATCAAGGGGCGCCCGGTCCAGCTCGTCCTCGAGGACGACAAGACGACCAACCCGGGCGCCGTGGCGGCGCTCCAGCGGCTCCTGGAGGACAAGGAGATCGCGGGCGTCCTCGGCCCCATCCGGTCGACGCAGATTCAGGCGCTGCTCCCGACCGTCAACGAGGCGGGCCTGCCCGTCATGATCGGGGGCTCGAACTACGGCCTCACCCACAGCGGGAGCCGGTGGGTCTTTCGCACCCGGCCCCACGACGGATTCAGCGCCCGGGTCATCGCGAAGTTCGCCGTCGATGACCTGAAGTTCCAGAAGATCGCCGTCATCCACGCGTCCGACGCCTTTGGGAGCGGCGGCCGCGATCTGGTCGTGCAGGAGCTCACGAAGCTCGGACGCCCCCCCGTCCTCGTCCAGGGCTACAACAACGGCGAGAAGGACTTCACCGCGGTGCTCACCGCGGTGCGGCAGTCGGGCGCCGACGGCCTCATCACCTACATGACGTTCTCCACCGACGTCGGCATCATGGCCAAGCAGATCAAGCAGCTCGGGATCAAGGCGGCCTGGCTCGGCTCGCCGTCGATCACCGCGATCGACGGGCGGAAGCTCGCCGGCGACGCCCTCTACGGGACCTACGGCGTCACCGACTTCCACGCCGACGCGAGCCCGAAGTCACGGGAGTTCGCCGCGGCCTACCGGGCCAAGCACGGGAGCACCCCCGACCTCTACGCGGCCTCGTCGTACGACGCGATGCTCGTGCTGGCGGAGGCGATGCGGCGGGCGCCCGACCTCCGGCCCGACAGCATCCGGACGGCGATCCTCGGAATCCAGAACTTCTGGGGGGCGGAGTACGTCTACAACTTCGACGACAACGGCGACGGCCTCGACCACTACCACATCGTCCGGAACGAGAACGACACGATCAAGCTCTTCAAGACGATTCGGGTGCCCAGAAGCTAGGCGTGGCGATCCTGGGCCAGCTCGCCTTCACCGGGCTCGCGATCGGGGGTGTCTACGCCCTCATCGCGCTCGGGATCGTGCTGATCTACCGCGCGACGAACGTCGTGAACTTCGCCCAGGGCGAGTTCTGCATGCTGGGCGCGTACGCGCTGGTCTATATCTCGCAGGGCGCCCGGCTCGACTACTTCCTGGCCGCCGCGGTCGCCCTCGCCCTCATGGCCGTCCTCGGCCTCCTGTTCGCCCTCGGCCTCTACTACCCGCTCCGCAACCGGAGCTTCCTGCCCGTGATCATCGCGACCATCGGGGCGTCGATCATGTTCCAGAACGGCGCCCTCGCCGTCTTCGGGCCGAGCCCGGAAAGGGTCCGCCCGGTCATCGAGGCCGGTTCGACCGGCGGCGTCATGCTCGGCGGCGTCTTCTTCGACTACCAGTACGTGGTCATCCTCGGCGTGACGCTCGTCCTCGTCGTGACCCAGTACGCGTTCTTCGAGTACACCCTGCTCGGCAAGAAGATGCAGGCGACCTCGCAGGACAAGGACATGGCGCGCCTCCTCGGCATCCCGGTCACGCTGATGATCGCGCTCACCTTCATCTACAGCACGGCGCTGGGCGGCCTCGCCGGGATGCTCGTCGCCCCCATCTACTTCGTCACCCACAAGATGGGCGCGGTTCTCGGGCTCAAGGCGTTCGCGGTCACGATCGCCGGCGGCTTCGGTGACGTGCGGGGGGCGATCGCGGGCGGCCTCGCCCTCGGGGTCATCGAGACCTTCGGGGCCGCCTACGTCTCCGTCGTCTACAAGGACGCCTTCGCCTTCCTGCTGCTGATCCTCTTCCTCCTCTTCCGCCCGCAGGGGATTTTCGGCGAGAAGGTCGCCGAGAAGGCCTGAGGGCGGCCATGGGGCGCGGCCGCTCGGGAGTCGTCGCGATCGCCCTCGGGCTGCCGCTCGTGATCGCGCTGCCGCTCGCGGTCACGACCCGCTACGGCACGAACCTCCTGATCCTCGCGGCGGCGTTGAGCATCTCGACCCTCGGCCTCACCGTCCTCCTCGGCTACGCCGGCCAGATCTCGCTTGCCCAGGCCACCTTCTTCGGCATCGGCGCCTACGCGGTCGCGCTCGGCACCTCGCGCTGGGGCGTGGACTGGTGGCTCGCGCTCCCGCTCGGGCTCGGCGCGGCGACCGCGGCCGGGGTTGTGCTCGGCATGACCACGCTCAAGCTCGGCGGCCACTATCTCGCCATGGTCACGATCTGCTTTCAGATCATCTTCAGCCAGATCGCCACCAACTGGGTCGCGGTGACGGGCGGCCCCGACGGGATCAGCGGGATCCGGCGCCCGCGCTTCTTCACCCCGCTCGACACGGCGCAGCAGTACGCGTGGTTCGCCCTCGGGGCGCTCTTTCTGGTCGGCGTCGGCGTGTGGTTTCTCAGGGACAGCGCCCTCGGCCGCTCGATGCGCGCGGTCCGCGAGAACGAGCTCGCGGCCGAGGCCCTCGGCGTCGACAGCCTCCGCGTCAAGGTCACGGCCTTCGCGCTGAGCGCGGCGATCGCGGCGCTCGGCGGCGCCCTCTACGCCTCCGGGTTCCGCTATATCAGCCCGGACACCTTCAGCCTCGACCAGTCGATCGAGGTCCTGGCGATGGCCTTGGCCGGCGGCGCCCAGGCGGTCCCCGGCTCGATCATCGGCGGATTCCTCCTCACGTTCCTGCCCGAGTGGCTCCGCGACCTGAAGCGGATCTATCTGGTCGTCTACGGCGCGGTGATCATCCTCGTCATCCTCTTCATGCCCGAGGGCCTCTGGGGCTGGGCCCGCCTCCTCGGGCGGCGCCTGGCACGGCCGCGGCCGCTCCGGCCGGCCCGGCGCCCGCTGCCCGTCGGTGGTCGGGGCGAGGCCGGCGAGACGATCCTCGCGCTCGAGAACCTCGGTAAGCACTTCGGCGGCCTCAAGGCCGTCGACGGCGTCGACTTCGCGGTCCGGCGGGGCGAGGTCCACGCGCTGATCGGGCCGAACGGCTCGGGCAAGACGACCTGCATCAACCTGATCTCCGGCCTCTACCGGCCCTCGTTCGGCCGGATCCGCTTCCTGGGCCGCGAGGTCGCCGGCATGCGACCCAACCGGATCGCCCGCCGCGGCATGGCGCGCACCTTCCAGAACATCCGCCTGTTCCGCGACCTGAGCGTCTGGGAGAACGTCCTCGTCGGCGCCCAGCGGGCCCTCGGGGGCGAGGCGGCGGTGCGGGAGCGGGCGGCGGCCGCGCTCGAGTTCGTCGGCCTCGAGGCGCAAGCCGCCGAGCGCGCCCGGAACCTCCCGTACGGCACCCAGAAGCTCGTCGAGATCGCCCGGGCGTTGGCGGGCACCCCCGAGCTACTCCTCCTCGACGAGCCGGGAGCCGGGCTCAACCAGAGTGAGAAGCAGGAGCTGGTCGACCTGCTCAAGCGGCTCCGCGCCCACGGGCTGACGATGCTCCTGGTGGAGCATGACATGTCGCTCGTGACCCAGCTGAGCGAGGCGATCACCGTGCTCAACTTCGGCAAGAAGATTTCGGAAGGGAAGCCCGACGACGTGCTCGCCGACCCGGTCGTCGTCGAAGCCTACCTCGGCAACCGGGACGCCGCCCTCGGCCTTGCGCGCGAGCATGCTTGAGCTGCGGGAGGTCCACGCCGCCTACGGCCACGTCACCGCCCTCCGCGGCGTCTCGCTGGAGGTTCGCGCAGGCGAGATCGTGGCCCTCCTCGGCGCCAACGGCGCCGGCAAGTCGACGACCCTGCGGCTCGTCTCGGGGCTCGTCCATCCGGCACAGGGCGCCGTCACCTTCGAGGGCCGGCCGATCCACCGGCTCCCGCCCGAAGCGATCATCCGGCTCGGGATCGCCCACGTCCCCGAGGGTCGGCGCGTCTTCCCCGGCCTGACCGTCCGCGAGAACATGCGGCTCGGCGCCACGATTCGCCGCGATGCGATCGGCATCGCGGCGGACATGGACCGGATGCTGGCCCTCTTCCCCGACCTCAGGCGGCTGGAGCGCGCCCTCGGGTGGACGCTCTCGGGCGGCCAGCAGCAGATGCTGGCGATCGCGCGCGGGCTCATGGCCCGGCCGCGGTTGCTCCTGATGGACGAGCCCTCGCTCGGCCTGGCGCCGATCCTCGTGCAGTCCGTGTTCCACACGGTCGAGCAGATCAACCGGGAGTTCGGCACGACGGTGCTCCTGGTCGAGCAGAACGCGAGCATGGCGCTCGGCATCGCCGCCCGCGGCTACGTGCTCGAGACGGGGCGGGTCGTCCTGGCGGGCGCGGCGGGCGAGCTCCTGCGGGACCCTGAGGTGCGTGAGGCGTATCTCGGCGGCCGACGGAAGGAGCGCGGCGCGGCTGACAGGAGTGCCGCGCGCTGACGAGACCGCGCATTCCTCTGCCCCTGGGACGAGTACCTCTACGCGCTCCTGCTCCGAGCGCGGCAGGT
>Ga0137415_10002251_pt1 | contig 19232 bp, 16 predicted proteins | sample CZODoug3_1_1_16f_FD_183082 | JGI IMG/M metagenome (GOLD analysis project Ga0137415, IMG submission 183082) | Vadose zone soil fungal communities from Angelo Coast Range Reserve, California, USA - CZODoug3_1_1_16fungal (Hybrid Assembly) | ecosystem: Environmental > Terrestrial > Soil > Vadose...
CGTAAGTGTTCGCGTTACCCGCGGCACCCATCATTCGCCGGCGTGGGTGGGTCATCGTGGCATGGGCGGCCCTCGCGCTGCTGTTCGGGCCGCGGGCCTGCCACGTCCAGCAGGTGCTCGCGCTCCGGGGCGGTGGCAACGAGACCACGGAATCCAGCCGGGCGACCGAGCTCCTGAAGCAGGCGTTTCCGACGCCATTCGCCGACTACGTCGCGATCGTCGTTCACGGTTCGGTCCGCTGGCCCAGCGCCCCCTTCGAAGCCATGCTCGACACGCTCAAAGCCACCGTCGAACGGCGCCCCTACGTGGGCGAAGTGATCTCGGCCCGCACGATCGGCGAGTCGAGCTTCGTGAGTCAGGACCGCCGCACGACGTTCCTGATTGCAGCGCTCACTCCGGAGTCCACGCACGACCTGAGTGCCAGCTTCGTCCCCGACCTGCGTGCGGCGATCCGCGACGCGCTCGCACGGGTCCCCGGCTCGGAGGGGTTCGAGGTGATGGTGACCGGGTTCCCCGCCCTGGACCACGACGTGCGCACGATCTCCGCCGAGGACACCGAGCGGGGGGAGCAGCGCGCCCTGCCGCTCACCCTGGCGGTGCTCATCGTCGCCTTCGGCGCGCTGGTCGCCGCCTCCCTCCCGATCCTGGTTGGTCTCCTCGCGATCACGATCGCGCTCGGCCTGGTCACCATTGCGGCGCGCTACACGCCCATGTCCGTATTCGTGCTCAACATCACGACCATGGTGGGGCTCGGTGTCGGCATCGACTACTCGCTTCTCATCGTCACCCGGTTCCGCGAGGAGCTCAACCGCGGCCTCTCGTCGGCGGACGCCGCCATCCGCACAGTCGAAACCGCGGGTTCGGCAGTCGTCACGTCGGGACTGACGGTGGTGGTGGGGTTCGCGGCGCTCGTCACCACGCCGCTCTCGGACACGCGCTCGGTCGGGGTGGGCGGGCTGCTCGTCGTCGCCTCGGCCGTCCTACTCGCCACCACGTTCCTGCCGGCCATCCTCGCCATCCTGGGACGAAACATCGACCGCCCCAAATGGCTCGCCCGCCCGCTCGCCCGATTTCACGCGCCGACTGGCTGGGAGCGCTGGGCGCGCTGGCTGGGTCACCGGCCGTGGCGCGCGGTCGCGGTCGGCGGAGCGGCCATCGCGCTGCTCACCTTCCCTCTCAGCCAGATTCGCCTCGGTCTCCCCGCCACCAACTGGTTCCCGCCGGAGTCCGAGTCCGGCCGGGGCCTGCAGGCGCTGCGCGAGATGGGGGCCAGCGGCGTGATCCAACCGGTGCGCGTCGTGGTCCAGCTCCCCGAAGGTGAGTCGGCCGTGTCCGCACGCCGCCTCCCGGGGCTCAAGGCCCTCACCGACTCGATCCGCAAGGACCCGCGCGTGCGCGAAGTCCGGGGCGTCGCGAGCATCAAGGCGAGAATGTCGACGCTCCAGCTCGCCATCTATTACAGCGATCCCGCCGCGGTGCGGGCCAAGAACCCGAAGTTCTTCGACGCCTATCTCAGCGCCGACAATCGCGTGACGCTACTCGACGTGATCCCCGCGGATACGGTCTCCCTCACGGGTCTGATGGACGTGGTGCGACGGGTGCGGGCGCTGGTGGCCCGCGACGTCAGGGGCCTCGCCGGAGCCGAGATCCTGGTCGCCGGCTTCGCCGCCTCGAACGTGGATACTCAGCAAGCGCTGATGAAGCGGTTTCCGGAGACCGTGGGCCTGGTCCTTGGCATCACGGCGATCATGCTGTTCGTCGCATTCCGCTCGCTGCTCGTCCCGATCAAGGCGGTCCTCTTGAACCTCCTCTCGGTGGGTGGGGCGTTCGGCCTTACCGTGCTCGTCTTCCAGCACGGCTACGGCGGCCGCCTCTTCGGGCTCGAGGGGCCGACCCAGGCAATCTGGGCGGTCGTGCCGGTGCTGGTGTTCGCCATCGTATTCGGGCTGTCGATGGACTATGAGGTGTTCCTGTTGACGCGCGTGAAAGAAGTCTTCGACAAGACCGGTCGCAACGACCACGCCACCATGGAGGGTCTGTCGGCCACGGCCTCCACCATCACGAGCGCCGCCCTGATCATGATTCTCGTGTTCGGCACGTTCGCCTTTACGCGCGTGCTCGCCGTCCAGCTGATCGGCTTCGGGCTCGCCGCCGCCGTCCTGCTCGACGCGACGCTCATTCGAATGGTGCTCGTACCGGCGATCATGCACATTGCGGGCAGGTGGAACTGGTGGCCGGGCGTGCGGGCGCCCAGGCTGGAAGCAGGAAATAGTGACTAGTGGTCGGTGCGTCTGTTTGTGCCCTCTCCCGTTTCCAGCCGTTGCAGCCGTACTCCCATCACGTCCCAGTGCCAGGCCGGCACTCGAACTCCTGTCCTCGGGTCTTTGAGCGGTTTGTACTGCAGCCAGGCCGGCTCGAGCTCGAGGGCCGGGCCGAGCGCGAGCAACCGCTCCTTGTCGGCGCTCACGAGGTGTACCATCGGCTCGCCCCGAATCTTGTGGCGATGAAGCCACACGCCGCCGTCGAGGGCGAAGCACATCCCCTCGCGGCGGCGTGTGAACGCACGGTACGGCGGGTCTACTGGCAGGTAATGCGGCCCTCCACGGTCGCCGGCGCCAACGCGGCGGCGGTCCCGGAGAACAGTGCGCACTGCCGGCCCGGCGCGAAGGCGCTCGTCGTCGACGCGGACCACCCCGAGGTGGTGGCGTTCACGAGCATGGTCACGCCCGCCGAAACAACGAAATTGTTCATGAGCGCGAAGTTGTTCGTGTACTTCGCGCTGTCGTAGAAGAAGGCCTCCTCCGCCGTCGCGAGGTTCCGAAGATCGGACTTCATCGCGGCGACGTAGGCCTTCTCCTTCGTGTTGGAGAACTTCGGGATGGCGATGGTCGCCAACAGCCCGATGATCACCACCACGATGAGCAGCTCGATCAGGGTGAAGCCATTTCGAGACATCGCTGCTGACCCTCCGAGCGCCACAGGGCGCCGAGCCCGTAAGTCCCTGGCTCGGTGTCACATATAGTTAGCGCCAGGCCTCATTCCTGCAAGAGCCATGCTTACCCCTTCGCATCGACCCAATTCATTCCCATACCGACACTTACGACCAATGGGACGCGCAACTCGGCGGCTCGCTCCATATGGCGTTTTACCACGTCCGTCGCGGCTTCCTCTTCGCCGTGCGGCACCTCAAGTACAAGTTCGTCATGGACTTGCAGGACCATGCGGGACGCAAGTCCCTGCTCTTTGAGCGCGCCGGCGATGCGGATCATGGCAATCTTGATCAAGTCCGCCGCCGAGCCCTGCAGCGGGGAGTTGGTGGCGGTCCGCTCACCGAACGCGCGGATGTTGTAGTTGCGGTCCTTGAGCTCCGGTATGTAGCGCCGTCTTCCGAACAGTGTCTCGACATAGCCCTTCTCCCGCGCTGCGGCAACGGTGCGATCGAGCCAGGCCCGGACACCCGCGAAGCGGGTGAAGTACTGCTCGATGAACCGCTTCGCGTCATCTTGGGGGATGCCGAGCTGGCGGGACAGAGCGAACGCCCCCTGCCCATAGATCGTGGCGAAGTTGATCGTCTTCGCGCGGGCTCGCATTTCCGCCGTAACCTGGTCCTGCGCCACGTCGAAGATGATCGCCGCCGTCTGGCGATGAATGTCCCCGCCCTGCTCGAACGCCGCGACGAACGCCGGGTCACCCGACAGATGGGCGAGCAGTCGCAGCTCGATCTGGGAGTAGTCGGCCGTCAAGAGCATCCCGCCGGGCGGAGCGACGAAGGCGCGGCGGATGGCCTCGCCGCGCGCGGTCCGCACCGGAATGTTCTGCAGGTTCGGATCGGAGGACGAGAGGCGTCCCGTGGCCGCCCCAGTCTGATTGAAGCTGGTGTGGATGCGCCCGGTCACGGGGTTGATGAATCCCGGCAGCGCGTCCACGTAGGTGGACTTGAGCTTGGACAACTCGCGGTACTCGATCAGCAACCGGGGGACCTCGTGTCCCATCGCGGCGAGCTGCTCCAGGACCTCGTAGTCGGTCGAGGGACCCGTCTTGGTCTTCTTGAGGATCGGAAGCTGGTGCTTCTCGAACAGTACGTGGCGGAGCTGCGGGGTCGAGTTGATGTTGAACTCAGTGCCCGCGGCCTGATAGATCGCGCGCTCGAGCGCGGTCAGCTCACCGGCAAAGGTGCGTGAGATCTCGGCCAGCCGGGTCAGGTCGATCGACACTCCGCGCGATTCCATGTCCACGAGCACGGGCATGAGGGGCAGCTCGATCGTCTCGAGCAGGCGCACCAGCTGATGGTCTTCGAGCTCCGGGCGGAACGCGTCGTGCAGGCGCAGCACGATCTCGCTGTCCGCCGCGCAATAACTGGCCGCGTCCGCCAGGGGCACCGCGGCGAACGGGCGCTCCGCCTTTCCCCGCCCTACGAGGTCCGCGTACGTCGGCACCGCGAGGGACAGGCGCTCGCGCGCCAGCTCGTCGAGGGCATGGGAGCGGCGCCCGGGATCGAGCACGAAGCTCGCGAGCATCGAGTCGTACGACACGCCTCCGAGCTCCACCCCCGCTCGACGCAACACCAGCCAGTCGTACTTGATGTTGTGCCCTGCCTTGGGTACTCGCGGATCGGCGAGCAGCTCTCGCAACGGCGCCAGGGCCTCATTCGTGAGCGGCGGGAGGTTCTGCGGCGGCGTCCCGCCGGCGAGCTCGCCGTCCGGCGCCACGTGCCCGAAGGGCAGGTACCACGACCGCCCGGGCGCCGCCGCTAACGACATGCCCACGAGCTCGGCGCGCATCGGATCGAGCGACGTGGTCTCCGTGTCGAGCGCGAGAAGCGGGGCCCGGCGCCACTCCGCCACCGCGGCTGCGAGCTTGGCGGGGTCGTCGACGATCGACGGCTCCGCCCGGATCGCGGTGAGCGTCGCGAGCGACGGGGGCCCCGTGACGCCCGGCTCCTGCCGGGGAGCCGGCGCAGCGTGCTCCGCAGCAGCGACCTCCAGTGACGAAAGCTTCGGGATCAGCGACCGGAACTCGAGCTCGGTGAACAGCTCGGTGAGCCGCGCGACATCGGGCGGACGGACCCGGAGCCGGTCGAGGTCGAGTGGCAGCGGCACGTCGCGCCGGATGGTCACGAGCTCCCGCGACAGCCGCGCCAGATCGGCGTACTGCTGCACCGCCTCCCGCGCGCGCTTGCCGGAAATCCGGTCTGCGTTCGCCAGGATCCCATCGAGGTCGCCGAATGTCTTGAGCAGCTCGAGCGCCGTCTTCTCCCCCACGCCCTTCACCCCCGGGACGTTGTCCGAGCTGTCGCCTACGAGCGCCAGGTAATCCACCACCCGCTCCGGAGCCACACCCAGGCGCTCGCTCGCGTTGCCTTGGTCCACCCAGTGCTCTTCGACGGCCGCCGGGCCGCCGCGACCCGGATTCAGGAGCGCGATGCCCGGGCCGATCAGCTGGTAGAAGTCTTTGTCGCCCGACACGATCACCACCTGCAGTCCGCGCGCCGCATTAGCCAGCGTGCCGATCACATCGTCCGCTTCGTACCCTTCCACGCCGACCAGCGGTACGCGGAACGCCTCCAGGATCTGCTCGATCCGCTCGACCGACCGGTCGAACTCCTGTTGCAGCTCGTCCGTGAGCTTCTGGCGCGTCGCCTTGTACTGGGGGTAGGTCTGATGCCGGAAGGACTCGCCCATGTCGTGCACCCAGGCGAGATAGTCGGGACGCCTCCGCTCGAGCAGCCGCAGCAGAAAGTTCGTGACCCCCCAGGCCGCCGAGGTGTTTTCGCCCCGGCGCGTGGTGAGGGGGCGAGCGATCATCGCGAAGAAAGCGCGGTAGATGAGCGCGTACCCGTCGACGAGATAGAGCGCAGCGGTGGGGCTGGAACCAGAAGGCATGTGCCGAAGAATAACGCCGCGGGGGGAGGGGGAACAAAAAACCCCGCCCGAATGCGCGGGCGGGGGAACGCCGAATGGCGCGAGGCCGGTTAACCGCGAACGACGTTCGCGGCGTGCAGCCCTTTCTCGCCAGCCTTCACTTCGAACTCCACGACCTGACCCTCGGCGAGGGTCTTGAACCCGTCCATCTGGATGGCCGAGAAGTGTACGAACACGTCCTCGCCGCCCTCCTGTTCAATGAAGCCATAGCCCTTGGCGTCATTGAACCACTTCACTTTTCCCTTAGCCATTCGGTCTGCCTCCTGCAGAGTCATACATGGGGCGCAGAGCACCCGGCCCGGCACCCTGTCGGGCGCGATAGAAATGACACGCTGCGGAAAGGTTGTCAAGAAACCCCGGCGCCACGCCGACCAGCGCCCATAAATGCAGCCGAATCAATTGGTTGGCGTCACGTACAGGGCGCGGTACAGCTCCCGGTTACGCAACACCGCGCGCACGTAGCCGCGCGTCTCCTGATAGGGGATGAGCTCGATGAATTCATCCGGATCATCGGCGCCGGGCCGCTCGAGCCAGCGTTTCACCGGCGCGCTGCCCGCGTTGTAGGCGGCGGCGGCCGCGTCGACCCGACCGCCGAAGCGCTGCAGCAACTCCTGCAGGTGCGCCGCGCCGAGGTGGAGGTTCAGGTCCGGAACGGTGATCCACTCGGGATAGAACGTCACGTCGAGCCCTCGCGCGGTGAGCGCCGCCGTGCCCGGCAGGAGCTGCGCCAGGCCGCGCGCGCCGGCGGGCGAGAGCGCCTGCGCGTCGAACACGCTCTCCTGGCGCACGATGGCGACCAGCAACAGGGGATCGACGCCGAACTCGGCGGCCTCCGCCTCGACGGCGCGACGGTTCGGCCACGGGAAGATGACGCGGAGCACACGCGAGTCGTTGGGCGACTTGAGCGCCGCCTGCCAGCCGAGACGCACGGCGGCGGGGCCGAATCCGCGGGCCGCGAGTCCGTCGCCCCACGCGAGCAGGGCGTCGATGTCTTGCTGCGCCGCGCGAGCGAGGACGGCGCGCACCTCCGCCTGTGCCGCGGTGTCGAGCCCAGCGAGAAGGAGCGTGTCGATGCGGCCAAGCCACGCGGCGACGGCGGGCGCAGGGGCCGGCAGCGGAGCAGCGGCGATACGGAGCGGCGGCAGGTCTAACTCGCGGCGCGCACGCAGCCCGTAATACCCGATCGAGTCCTCGCGCATCAGCGCAAGCCAAGTGGCGCGTGCCCTCGCCGTGTCGCCCCCCATGCGCATGAGCCTGCCGAGCCAGAAGCGCGCGGTCGTCCGTTGGGGACCTGCGGCCGTCACCTCCGCCTGGAACAGGGTAGCGGCGCTGTCGCGCAGGCTGTCGCGCAATGCCTGTGCAGCGAGCCGGAAGCGCGCGAGCGATGCGCGCAGGTCGGCGGGATAGCGCGCGAGCAACTCGCCGAACCAGCGCGCCGCGCCAGGCCAGTCCCCCCGATCCGCGAGCATGTCCCCGAGCATGTAGAGCGCGGTCGGCGCGGCGGTATCAGCGGGAAAGGCCTGCGCGAACCCCGACAGCGCTTCCCGCGCGCCCGCGTCTCCCATACGGACGAGCACGCGCGCCCGGCGGTAGATGGCGAGCGGGCCCAGCGCGGGATCGGCGGCCGCTGACCGGTAGACGTGCTCGGCATCGCGCAATCGACCGGCGGTGGCGAACAGCTCGCCGGCGAGCACGAGCGTCGCGGCACTCGAGTCACCCTGCCGGAGCGCGCGTTCGACCTCGATTCGCGCGTCCGCGACACCCCCGTGTCCCTTCATGGCACGGGCCAGCGCCACGCGCTCAGGCGGGGTTCGGGGTCGGAGCGCGTCCAGCGCCACGCCCACGGCCGCCGCGGCGTCGTCCGTTTCCGGCGCCCGTGCCATCAGGCCATACAGCGCGTCGCGCGCCCGGCTCGAGTCCCCCCGCGCGAGCGCGAGCCGGGCGAGATCGAGGGATCGGCCCGCCTGGGCGAAGGCTTCCAGGGCAGCCGCCGAGTCGCCGGCGGCGAGCAGCGCTTGCGCCCGAGCGACGCCGGCCTCGCGGGCCGCCGGTGCCGGCAGGTCGGCGAGCAGGCGGAATGCCACCGTGGTGTCCCGGGTCACGCGCGCCTGCCGGAGCCGCAACCACGCGTCGATCGTCGGCAGGCCGGCCGCCCGCCCCGCCGCATACGCGGCCATCGCGGAATCCCGCGCGCCCGCCGCTTCCCACGCCAGTCCCTCGCGGACCGCGAGCAGAGCGGCCCGGGGACCGCGCGCCCGTGCCCGCGCGGCGGCGTAGTGACCAGCCGCCGCCACCCCGAGGCCGAGGCGTGCCTCCGCCTCCGCCAGAACCGCGAGCGCGCCCCCGTCGCCATAGTCCTCCAGCCACGGCTGGCCCACGAGCAGACTGCGCGCGCGGTCGTAGCGCCGGGCGTAGAGCTCGGCCTTGGCACCTTCCACGATGAACATGGCGTTGAGTCGGGGCTCGTGGGCCGCCGCCGCCAAGAGCGTCTCCGCCGCGTGCCATGGCCGACCTGCGAGCCGGAGCGATTCGGCGCGCTCGGCCGCGAGGTAGGGAGAGGTTTGAGCCGTGGCGACGGACCGAGGCGGCGCCCCCGCGACCAGCAGCAGGAGACCGACCGCCCGCTTCACTGCCGGCCGCGCTTCTGAGCCATCACGCGTTGGTACTCGGCCCGCGAGAGCGGCGTCAGGCGGTAACGGCCGAATCCGGTATTGTCCTGGAAAAAGACCGTCAACCGCAGCCCGTTGTAGGTCCAGCGGATGCCACGCACGCCCGCGCGGGACACGTCCGTCGTAAAGTCGTACACGTCGTCGGGCTCACCCAGGGTGATGAACACCTCGCCCCGGTCCGTCAGCCAGCCGGGATCACCCGCCTCCCGGAAGCGCTGGTTCGCCATCTGGATGCGGCGGAAATAGCCATCCAGCGCTTCGTTTTCCGGCGTCAGCTCGACCGGATCAGTCGCCTTGTAGAACTTGCGCCAGGCCGTGGGCCGCAGGTCTGGGGGCGCTTTGCGCAGCGTGTCCACCCAGTCCTGGCGTTCGAAGTAGCGCAGCAAGCTGAGCATCTGGTCGTAGTTGGTGATCGCGAACTGATCCGAGAAGCTCACCAGGAATGGCGCGGTGCGCGTCGCGGCGGCGCCCGCGCCGATCCGTCCGATCTCGAAGCGCCCGGCCCCGACGGGCAGCTCCCCCGGGCGGAGCAGCGCCACGCCGCTTGCCAGCCCTTCGGTGCCCGCGAGCGCCACTGTGTCGTGCCAGATCTCGTGTCCGCTCTGATCGAGGGCACGCGCCGCCAGTCGGGTGCCGGGCCGCTCGCCGTACGCCTCCACGTAGAACCGCAACGTGTCGGCGCCGTAGGACACGGTGGCGCGCGGGTTCACGAGCAGCGTCGGCACGTCGGACGGGCGCGTCCGCCCCCCGCCCCGATAGACCGCGAGGGGGACGCTCATCCCCTGCCCCGCGAACCGCGGCACGGTATCGGTGCGCTCCCGGTGCGCCGCCGCAGGACTGTTCCGATCCCGTACCGTGACCGTCACGGTGTAAGTGCCCGGCGGCACGCCGAGGAATTGCTGGTAGATCACGCTCTCATCGGCCCGGAGCGTTTCCTGGAAGGTGCGCACGCGCACAGCCTCGTCGCTCGCGAAGTTGCGCACCGAGCCGGTGTCGGCCCGGAAGGCAATCTCCACATGGTACTGCGCGGTGAACGCGGCGCCGTCGCGTTGGAAGCTCAGCGCGTGATTCGCGAGCGACAGGCCGAACACGGCGAGTGTGGAATCGGCCATGGCGCCCGCCACGTAGTTGAGCGTCGCGACAAAGGGAAGAGGCGGTCCTGCGACCAGCAGGCCCATGGCGCCGTACACGGAGCCGGCATCGAACAGGGTGGAGACGACTGCACCCACCTCCGGGCGGGGCCCCGAGGCGGGACGCTGTGCGGGACTGCAGGCGACCCCACCGGCCGCCAGGAGTGCCACTGCCGCCGCTCGTCTCACTTGCTCAACCTCAAATCCGGGCGTTAGTTTCGCGCGTTCCCATGCCCAACGAGAACCTCGCCGGCCGGACCATCGCCGGCTATCGCCTCCTCGAGCGCGTCGGCGAGGGAGGCACGGCCGAAGTGTACCGCGCCCAGCACCCGGAGCGCGGGACGTGTGCGTTCAAGGTATTGCGGTCGCGGCTCGCGAGCGACCCCACGGCGGTGAAACGCTTTCTGCGGGAGGCAGGGTACGGCTCGCGGGTCGAGCACCCGGGAGTAGTGCGCACCTACGATTACGGCGAAGCGGACGGCCTCTACTACCTCGCGCTCGAATGGGCCGAGGGGAAGTCCCTCGCCGAATACGTACACCGCGCCGGCCCCCTCGCTCCAGCGCTCGTGGTGAGCATCGTCCAGCAGCTCGCCGCCGCGCTGGCCGCGGCGCATCAGGCAGGTATCATCCATCGCGACCTGAAACCCGAGAACATTACGTACGATCCAGCGTCGCAGCGGGCGAAGCTGCTCGATTTCGGCATCGCCCGCGACGCCGAGCTGCCGCCGGAAGAGCGCTTGACCCGCACGGGGTTCTTCGTCGGAACGCTCAAGTACGTGGCCCCCGAGGCCTTATCCGGGGAGCTCGTGGACGGTCGGGCCGACATTTACAGCCTCGCCACGATCGCCTACTGGATGCTCACAGGACAGCATCCGCACAGTGGTCGCACGCCGCGCGAGCTGTTCCAGCAGCTGCTCACGCGAGACCCGGTGCCACTCAACAAGATCGTTCCGGGCCTGCGCTTCCCCCTGGCACTCGAGGCGGCGGTGATGCAGGGCTTGGAGCGCGACCCGAGTCGCCGCCGGCCGACCGTGACGGCGTTCGCAGCCGACGTCACGGCGGCGCTTGCCGGCGCGCCGACCCCCGAGGCCGGGTTGTTCGCCGCGCTCAAGCGCGCCGTCCGCCGAAGGAGCACATAGTAGTAGTTAGTACTACTACTATATATGTCATCCACGTCCGTCCCGGCCCTACAGCAACGCCTTCGCGAGCTCCTACGGGAGCGCTCCATCACCCGGGGTGACTTCATACTCGCTTCCGGGCGCCGTTCGAGCTTTTACATCGATGCGCGCCGCACCACCATGTCGGGCGAAGGTCTGGTCGTGATCGGCGCCCTCGGGCTCGCGCGCTTGGCCGTCCGTGGCTGGACGCCCGACCTGGTCGGTGGGCTGACCCTCGGCGCCGATCCCGTCGCCTACGCCATCGCCGCTGCCGCCCGGGCCCAGGAACGGACCCTCGATGCCTTCACGGTCCGCAAGCAGGCGAAGACCCACGGCACGGGACGGCGCATCGAGGGGTGCTTCCGACCCGGCGCCGCCGTGGTGGTCGTGGAGGACGTGATCACCAGTGGGCAATCGGCGAGAGAGGCGATCGACGCGATCACCGCCGAGGGCGGACGGGTGCTGGGCGTCCTGGCCGTCGTGGACCGGGAGGAAGGCGGTCGGGCTACGCTGGAGCAGGCCGGCCACGCGGTCGAAGCGCTCGTGACTGCCTCAGAACTAGGGTTGCCGTGAACACCTCCAGCGACGTCTGCCTGCTCGTCGTCCGCCTGAGCGATTCGTTCAGCGAGTTCTGGCCGGCGCTGGCGCGCGACATCGGGGTCGCGCTCGCGGACTGGACCCCGGGCGCCCAGCCGCCCGCACCGGAGGCGGCGGCCGTGCTCGTCGCGGCGGGCGGGCACGAGGCCGACGTCGCAGCGCTCTTGCCCCGGCTCTCGGACCTGCGCGGCATTCCCCTCATCGCCGTCGGCGCCGTCGGGTCGTATCGGCTCGCGGCGCAGATCGTCGCGGCGGGAGCGGCCGATTATTTCTCCCTGCCGGAGGACCGCGACGGGTTGCGAGACGCGCTCGCCGCCGCGGTGCAGCGCCGCCAGGCCGCCCTGGGCCGCGCGGCCTTAGCGCACCTCGAGGCCCAGGCGCATGCGTTCCGCGATATCGTAGGCGGGAGCCCGGCGCTCAAGGCGGCGCTCGAGCGGGCGGCGCGGGTGGTGCCGCACGGCGACGCCACGATCCTGATCACCGGCGAAACCGGGACCGGGAAGGAGCTGCTCGCGCGCGCCCTGCACTACGGCGGCCCCCGCGCCGCCGCGCCGTTCGTCGAAGTCAATTGCGCCGCCCTCCCCGCCCCCCTGCTCGAGAGCGAGTTGTTCGGTCACGAGCGCGGCGCCTTCACGGACGCGAAGACGGCAAAGCCCGGTCTGTTCGAGGTGGCCCAAGGCGGGACGATGTTCCTCGATGAGGTGGATCACCTCGCGCCCGAGCTCCAGGGCAAGCTGCTGCGCGCGCTCGACCAGAAGTCGGCCCGGCGCCTAGGCGCCACGACGACCCACCAGTTCGATGTACGAATCGTCGCGGCGACCAACGCCGATCTCGCCGCCGCCGTGCAGGCCGGTCGCTTCCGAGAGGATCTGTTCTATCGGCTGAACGTGGTCGCGCTCGAGCTGCCGCCGCTGCGGGAGCGCGGAGACGACGTGATCCTGCTCGCCGAAGCCTTCCTGCAGAGGTTCAGCGCGCAGTACCAGCTCCCGCAGCCCAGTCTGACGCCGGACGTGCGCCGTGCGCTCCTCGCCCACCGCTGGCCTGGCAACGTCCGGGAGCTGCGGAATGCGATCGAGCGGAGTGTGCTGCTCTCCCCGCTCGGGACGCTCGTCTTGAGCGGGCTGATGGTCATGCCGCCGCGGTCCGGCGCAGCGGGCGCCCTGCCCTTCCCGGCGACGCTGGCGGAGATCCAGCGCGCGGCTGCCCGCGCCATGCTGGACGCGGCCGGCGGTAACCGCTCCGAAGCGGCGCGACGGCTGGGCATCTCGCGATCCCGCTTGCAGCGGCTGTTGGAGGGAGGGGAGGGGGAGAGCGCGGAGGACTCTGAGGCTGACCCGAATTGAGCCACGTGCTGCGGCGTGGCTCAGTGCGTGATGTCCATCACATTGATGGACCGTGACTTAGAGTGGCCCGGCCCTTGCCCTCCATCAGGTCGAACCTTGAGCCCAGGACGAACCTTTGAGCCCGGACCGACTGACATGCGACGACTGATTCCAAGTCTGGCAATCCTCGTGAGCGCGGCTGCCTGCACCAATTCGAGCGGCCCGGTGCCGCCGCGCGCGACGCTCCGCGTCATCGTGCAAGACTCCACCTACAAGCCCCTCCTCTCCACTCAGGGCAGCTTCTACGCGAAGGTGGGGGAGCAGCGCGAAGTGCGTCTGGTCTACCAGGGGAGCCTGGCGACCGACTCGGGCGCGGAGTTCCTCCGATTCGAGGTACCCGCCGACGGCCTGTATCGGAAGCCCGACGGCACGACGTTCGGGCCTGGCGACTCGATCCGGATCACGGTCACGGTCGTCGACCCGAAGAAGTTCCTGTTCGACTTTCAGCCGTCGGGCCTCCAATTCAACCCGAGCCAGCCCGCCCAGCTGAGGGTGGAATACCACTACGCCGATCCCGATTTCAACGGCGACGGCCTGATCGACTCTCGGGACGCGGAGATCGAGACGGAGCTGTCCCTGTGGCGGCGCGAGCCCCCCGATACGCTCTGGTTCACCGCGCCGGCGGCGAAGTCCGTGGAGCTGGAGGAGTTTGACGCCGGGATCCTCTCATTCTCGCAGTACGCCGTCGCGTGGTAACAGTGTCGTGACGTCACCCTCGGAAGAGTCGGCCCTACTGATCGAGCTCCGCGCGCTTGCGGAGCGGGGCCGGCACCGCGACGTGCTGAGCCGACTGCAAGGACTGCCGGCCGACACGCTCGAGCGCCGGACGCCGTATGCGCTGCTCGCCGCCGAGGCGCACGGCCGTCTGGGCGCCTACGCGGAAGCGGAGCGCTGGGCGCAAGCGGCGCACGTGATTGCGCGGGCGCGGGGGGAGCGACACGCCGAGCTGCGGGCGCGGAACTACCAGGGGGCGATCGCCCTGGAGCGTGGCGACGTCGATGCGGCCGAGCTCCATTTTGCGGCCGCGCTCGATCTCGCGCGCCTGCTGGAGGACCCCGCCGCGCAGGCCCGGTGCTTCAACAACCTCGGAATCATCGCGAACCTGCAGGGCAACCCAGGGGCCGCGCTGGCGAGCTACCACCTCGCCCTGGCCGCCTACCAGCAGGCGGGACTCGCACGCGGGATGGCCGAGACGGAGCACAACATCGGGATCAGCTGGCGCGATTTGGGCGACTACGCCCGAGCCCTGGTCGCCGCCGAGGAGGCGGTCCGACTCGCCGAGCAGCAGGTGCGGGACGACGCGCTCTCCGCGCAGGCGATCGCGGGGCGCGCGGAGCTGCACCTGCTCCAGGGGGATACGGAGCTCGCCGCTGCCGAGCTCGGTCGCGCCGCCGCCGCTTACGCGCGGCTGCAGCACCCGGTAGGGATCGCGGAGGTGTGGCGGCTCCAGGCGGGCGTGGCGCGCGCGCGCGGTGATCTCGCCGTCGCTGCCGCGCTGCTGTCCCGCGCCGCCGCGCTGGCGCGGGGGCAGGGCAGCGCTCACACGCGGGCCGAGATCGAGCGCGACCTGGGTGTGGCCCTCGAGGCGAGCGGCGATCACGCGGGAGCCAGGGCGGCGCGCGAGCGCGCCGCGGCGCTGTTCCGCCGGCTCGGCGCGACCAAAGCCGCAGGGGAGATTGCCGCCCTGATCACCTGAGGTGTATGATCAGCCCCGGGTGAGCACACTTCCGACAGGAGCATCGCGGCCGTCCCTCGCCTCGCTGGTGCGAGGCTGGAAAGACGACGCCACCGGCCTCGAGCAGCGGCTCAAGGACCTGGAGACCATCTCTCGCAGCCACCGAATGCGTCGCCTGATGATCGGCGTCGGATTCGTCTTTGGCCTGGTGGGATGGGTGGCTACCGCCGTCAAGACCCGCCCCACGACCATGGTGTTGACGGCGGGCGGCGCCGCTTTCCTGAACGAGTTGCTCGGCCTCATCAATGAGCGCGGCTGGTACCGCTGGTGGCTGGTGTACGCCTTGTCGCTCTTCGACGTCCTGCTCGTCGCGGTCCTGGTGGTGTGGTTCGGGCGTGGTGGTTTCGTAGCCGCGTTCTTTATCGCCGTCCTGCCATACGCCTTCGACCAGGGCCACACCGTGGGAAACTTCCTGGTGCTCACCGCCGCGATCGCATACCTGGGCTCGAGCTTCCTGCACAACGTGCTGTACGAGCCTGGCGCGAGCCTGACGAACGCCGGGCTCGACACACTGGTGTTCATCCTCGTGGCCATGGCGCTCAAGCGGATTCCAGCCACGCTGATCTCGCGGATTCGCCACGCCCGCAGCGTGATGGGCGAGGCCGAGCGGGGCTACCTGGCCGTGCGCGCGCCAGCGGGCGAGTCCGACGAGCTCGGCTTCCTGGAGCGGAGCTTCAATCGGATGATCGAGGAGATCGGCGGCACGATCTCGACGGTGCAGCGCGAGGCCGACGAAGTGGCGGCGCTCGCGGAGCAGCTGGCCGCCTCGGCTGAGGAGCTCCATGCCACCTCGGAGACGGTCACGCACACGGCTCAGCGGCTGGCGACGGATCTCGGGCAGCAGCGCGAGATGGCGGAGGGGGCGCGCGGCGAGAGCGCGAAGGCGGCCGAGCAGGCGGAATCGCTGCGCATCCGCGCCGAGCTGATGCAGAGCGACGCGGGGCGTCTGGTCGCCGCAGCGGAGCGGGGCCGGGAGCGGGTGGCGCGCGCGAGCCAGACGCTGCGCGCGGTGGGCGAGGAGGTCCGAACCACCGCCGCGACGGTGGCCGGGTTGTCGGGGATGTCGGAACGAATCGGGGTGTTCGCCCAGACGATCGCGCGAATCGCGCGGCAAACGCACCTGCTCGCCCTCAACGCCGCGATCGAGGCGGCGCGGGCGGAGGAGCACGGCGAGGGCTTCGCGGTGGTCGCGGACGAGGTGCGGGCGCTCGCGGCGGAGGCGGGAAAATCGGCACGCGAGGTGGCGGAGCTGGTCTCGGAGCTGCGCGCGGGCATCGATGCCGCGGCGCGGGCGATGCAGTCGGGTGAGACGAAGGTGCGCGACATTGGCGCCGTGGCGGCGGAAGCCGACGCGGCGCTTCAGGAGCTGCACCAGGGGATCGAGCTGGTAGGCGACCTCGTGAACGCCACGGCCGAGGTGTCGCGCGGCCAGGCGCAGCGGCTCGCCGAACTGGCGCAGTCGCTCCAGCAGGTGGCGGCCATCTCGAGCGCGTCGTCGGCGCGAGCCGACGGCGCCGCGGGCGCCACTCAGGCCGAGATCACGTCGATGGGCGATCTCACCGCGACCTCCCAGCAGCTCGCGCAGTTGGCCGAGCGCCTCCGCGGGAGCATTGCGCGCTTCTCGGTCATCGAGCGCGGGCCGGAGACCGGAGAGCCCCCTGTCACCCGCGCCGCGGCGGACTGATCACCCCGGCCGGGAAACGCGAGGCACGTTCGGTCCTTGGTCCCACAATCCCGCGTTGAGTGGGCAGAACGCGCGCAGGGTTTCCCGGTACGGGGTGATCAGGAGGTCGACGTAGCGCTCGAGCGAGACCTCGAAAGGGAAGCGGCGTCGGAACTCACCCGCGGTGACGCCCAGCATCGCCTTCAGGTGGCGCCCAAAGCTCTGCGGTGACGAATAGTCGAGGCGATACGCTACGTCGGCGACCGAGAGCCCGGGGTTCGAGAACAGAGAGGCCGCGTGCACGAGGCGCATGCCGGCGAGGTAGGTTTTCGGGGACGGCAGGCCCGCCCGATAGAACCGGGACATGAGCGTGCTCGAGCAGATCCGCAGATGCCGCGCCAGCCGCCGCACCGTGGAGAGCACCGGCGCGAGTCGGGCCACCGCCTCGAAAAACGCGCGCACGTCACCCGTCCCCTCCTCGAGCGCGGGGACGACGCGGGCGAGAATGCGGGCCGCGACCGGCGACGCCGGATGTCCGACCAGGTCCCGCAGCCGGCGCCAGCCCGCAGGCTCGGTGCAGTCCACCGCCGACCGGACGCCGGTCGCGCCGAGCCGGAGCAGCGTCTCGGTGGCGCCGCGGTCGTGCCGCGACACGAGGGCGACGGCGGGGATAGCGGGAAACTCGCGCACGAAGCGCGCGACCGCCGGCAGCTCGTCGCCACGGCACGCGTGGACCGAGAGGACGAGGGCGTCCACCCGCTTGCGCCGGGCGGCCCGCAGCGCGTCTCGGAACGAGCTGGCGTGGAGCGTCGTAAAGCAGCCGTCGCCCGCGGCATCGAGGCGGAGACGCTCCGGCGGCGGCAGGACGGTGCAGACGGTCACCATGCGGGAGGAACGGTAGCGTGCACGCATCAACACCGGCTCAAGCCGCGCCGGCGCCGGGCCCGGACCCGGTGCGCGGCGCCTCGGCCGCCTCAACCCCCGGTCAACGCGCGGCCCTCGCGGACCGGCTGCGCCGTCATGTCGCGGCGCTCGAAGGCATCCGGCACCCGAGCGCCACCCCCGAGCGCCATCGTGCCGCCCGCGACTACATCGCGAGCGAGCTGCGCACGCTCGGCCTCAGCGTCGACCTCGCGCCGTTCTCGTTCCGGGGACGCAGCTACCACAACGTCGTTGGCGGCGTGCCCGGGAGTGACGCGCGACGGCCGCGGCTCTTGGTCGGGGCGCACTTCGACTCGACCGCCCACACGCCCGGCGCGGACGACAACGCCAGCGGCGTCGCCGCGCTGCTCGAGTGCGCCCGCCTCATCGCCTCCCGAAAGCCGCAGGCCGGCGTCGAGTTCGTGGGGTTCGACCTGGAAGAGTTGCAGACGGTGACCGGCCGCTACCGCGTCGGAAGCCACGCCCTGGCGCGAGAGAAGCGGGCGCGGCGCGAGGTGCTCGCGGGCGCGCTGATCCTCGAAATGGTGGGTTACCGGGACTCGAGGCCCGGCACGCAGATCGTCCCCCCGTTTCTCGGGATCGACGTGCCGCGGACCGCCGACTTTCTCGCGGCGGTGGGCGACGCCCGCTCCCGCGGCCTGCTCGAGGCGTTCGTCACCGGGGCGCGGGCCGCCGCGCCGGACCTGCCGCTCGTCCCTTATGCCACCCGGCTGCGCGGCTGGCTCCTCCCGCTCACCCGTCTCTCCGACAACGCGTCCTTCTGGGACGCGCGCTACCCCTCGCTCATGTTGACCGACACGGCGTTCCTCCGAAATCCGCACTATCACCGCGCGACCGACACGGGCGCGACGCTCGATTACCAGTTCATGGCGATGGTCACGGAGGCGACGGCGGGAGCGCTCGCCCGGCTGGCTGATGCTGCCTGAAACCGTGCCGGCATCGCCGCGGCGCGCCCGCCGCCTGGCGCTGCTCCTGCTGGCCGCCAGCCTGGTGCTCGCCGCGGGGGGTGCCCTGTGGTTCCGTCAGTTCGCCTCTCAGGTGCGGCGGGACCCGGCCCTGATCTATCGCGAGCCCGCGACGCTCGACAAGCTGCTCAAGCGGGCGAACGACGCCGAGCGCGTGGGCGACCGCGCCACGGCGATCACGACGTACCGGTTCGTAGTGGCGGTAGGGCAGGGCGCGGGAGCCGACCTCGCGCCGTTTGTCGCGGCGGCTCGAGCGGGGCTCAGCCGTCTGGGAGCCGCTTCAAGCCTCGATAGATGAGGGCAATCTAGCGCGCCCGGGGCCGGCCCCTATTGTTAGCCCGGTCCCGCCCGGCGCGCGCCGACGGGACGGCACGATATGCCGGGACGCGACCTGATCGAGCGGGTCCGCAAGGCCCTGGGCGACCGCTACACCGTGCTCGCCGCGGTGGGTCGAGGTGGGAACGCGTCCATTTTCGCGGCCAAGGACTCGAGCGGCGCCCATGTCGCCATCAAGGTGCTGCACCCCGAGCTGGCCGTTTCGGTGGCCGCCGACCGTTTCCTGCGCGAAATCCGCTATGCGTCGCAGCTCAATCACCCGCACATCGCGCGGATGATGGACAGCGGCGAGGCGGACTATCTCCTCTGGTACGTGATGCCGTACCTGCCGGGAGACACGCTCCGCCAGACGTTGCAGCGCGAGGTCCGACTCCCAATCCCGCGTGCGGTCACGATCGCCGCGGAAGTTCTCGACGCGCTGGAGCACGCTCACGCGCACGGGATCGCCCACCGTGACATCAAGCCGGACAACATCCTGCTCTCACCCCCTCCGCAGGGCGCGGTGTTGGTCGACCTGGGTATCGCTCGTGCGATCGCGAGCTCGGGCGATGACCGCGTGACCCGGAGCGGGTTCGTGGTCGGCACCGAGGAGTACATGAGTCCCGAGCAGGCCCAGGGAGCCCCCGACGTGGACGGCCGCACGGACCTCTACTCGCTCGGCGTGGTCCTGTTCGAGTCCCTCGCGGGCCGCCCGCCGTTCTCTTCGCCCAGTGCAGCGGCCGTTCTCGACATGCA
>Ga0137415_10002252_pt1 | contig 19227 bp, 16 predicted proteins | sample CZODoug3_1_1_16f_FD_183082 | JGI IMG/M metagenome (GOLD analysis project Ga0137415, IMG submission 183082) | Vadose zone soil fungal communities from Angelo Coast Range Reserve, California, USA - CZODoug3_1_1_16fungal (Hybrid Assembly) | ecosystem: Environmental > Terrestrial > Soil > Vadose...
TCGAGCGACTGCCGGTGCGGCCCCATGTGGTGGTAGCACTCCATGAAGTTGTCGACCATGATCTTCCAGTCCCACGGGCACTCACCCCAGTCCGTCGTTGCGACCGTCCGGTAGTCGCCGAGGCCGTAGGGCTCCACGTAGCTGGTCAGGCCCGCCATCTGCTCGGCCAGCGGGGACGCGGTGCCGTCGATGTTGACGAGCAGGAAGCCCTGCCAGACGTCGTGCCGGTAGGCCCGCAAGGCGTAGTCGGCACGGTCGAACCCGGTGGAGCCGCTCATCTCCGGCGTGCCGGCCAGGTGCCCGTCCAGTCCGTAGGTCCACAGGTGGTAAGGGCATTGCAGTGCGCGCGCGGTGCCCGAGCCGCTGCATACGTCCATCCAGCGGTGCCGGCAGCTGCGCGAGAGCACGTGCAACTCGCCGGCCCGATCCCGGGTGACCACGAGCGGCAGGCCGAGAATGTCGATGCTGTAGTAGCTGCCCGGCTCGGCGACCTGCTCCACCCGGCACAGTGGCACCCAACCGGCCTTGAAGATGCGCTCGGTCTCGAGGTCGAACAGCTCCGGCGATCCGTAGGCCTCGGGGGGCAGGGTGGTGGCCTCGGCGGGGGAGGGCGCCGCACACGTCGCGGCCAGGGATTCGAGCAGAGTGGTCATGGTCGGCCTCTTTCCTTCTCCGGTTCGGAGTGGGCGGGACGGGGCGATCAGGCGGGCGCCTCGGCGGGTGTGGCACCGACGAGCGACTCGGCGGGCGCGCCGGCCTCGGGCCCGACGCCGGTGTTGCGGCTGAGGAAGTAGTAGAGGGCTCCGGAGACGAGCAGCCCGACGACCCAGGCGATGTCGACGCCGCCGATGGACTTAGCGATCGGGCCTTCGTAGACGACCGAGTTCATGAAGGGCACCTCGGCCAGCGCGGCGACCGCGTACACCCCGATCGCTCGCCAGTTGACCCGGCCGTAGATCCCGTCGACGGACAGGATCTGGGTGACGTCGTAGTGACCCTTCTTGATCACGTAGAAATCGACGAGGTTGATCGCCGTCCACGGCACGAGCAGGTACAGCAGGAACGTGATGAAGTTGATCAGGTTGGTCACGAAGTTGTCCGACACGGCTGAACCGACGACCCCGCCCACGACGGCAAGCACCGCGGTGAAGGCGCCTCGGGTCAGCTCGGACCGGAAACGGCCGCCGGCCCGGGTCACCGTGGCCATGATCGTCACGTAAGGGCCGTAGAGATTTTCGCAGTTCGAGGCGACCAGCCCGAAGAACAGCAGCACGGTGACCAAGCCCGAGACGCCCGGCAACAGGGCGGACAGGTAGCCGACCGAGTCGGTGCTCAACGCGTGCAGGGCCTGCGCGCCGGCGATCGCGCCGAGGGTCATGAACAAGCCGGCGCCGGCGACCGACCCCCCGTAGGTGTACAGGAACGTCCGCCTGGAGCTCGTGGTCGCGGGCAGGTAGCGCGAGTAGTCCGAGACGTACGGGGCGTAGGTGATCTGCCAGCTGGCGGCGATCGACAGCATCAGCAGGAACGACGCGGGCGTGTTGGCGGTGGCGACGTAATGCGTGCCGCCGAGATGCTGTAACACGCGCACCATCAGCACGATCAGCAGCACCGCGGACGCGACCGCCATCCCCCGGTTGAACAGGTGAATCGCGCGGTAGCCGAGGAAGGCGAGCAACCAGGTCAGCACGGTGGCGATGGCGATGCCGAGGCCCGTCGAGACGTGCAGCAGGTTCGAGATCGCCTGACCGGCCAGCACGCCGCCGGCGACGTAGTAGCCGACGTACATGGCGATCGCCATCAGGTTCGGCACCGCGGCGCCCAAGAACCCGAACTGGGCCCTGCTCTGCACCATCTGCGGGAGTCCCAGCACCGGCCCCTGCGCGGAGTGGTAGGCCATGAACAGGCCACCGATCAGATTGCCCAACACGATGGCGACGATCGTGCTGGCCAGGCTCGCCCCCAGCTCGATGCCGATTACGCCGGTGGTCACGGCGAGCACCGAGGCGTTCATCGAGAACCACAGGGGCAGCAACGACGACGCGCGCCCGTGGCGCTCGTCGTCCGGGATCCGAGCGATGGCGTGCAGCTCAACGAGTTCGGACATGATCCCCCACAAGGCGTCCGCCGGGTCCAAGGTGAGCACGACGCTAGGGAGCCGGCGTTGCCGGGGCATGTCGCGATCGTAAATGGGTCATTGAAATTCGTGCCGCCGACCGCTGTCGGCCCCGGGTTCGTGCGCCGGGCCGCGTACCTGGTCACAATGACCTATGGAAATTGGCTGGTCAGCCGATGCGGCTGTCGGACCGTTGCGCTGAGGTAAACATCAGGTCAGGTCCACGCTTGGCGGGAGCCCCGAGCGCGATCGGGGTGCTTAATGAACCTGGTCCGACCAACCGACTAACCAGTCCGATCTTCCTGCGCGAAGGAGAATCCTGGTGAGCCTCACCGTGTTGCAACCGGGCGAGGGCACCATCACGGGCCAGCACCTGCTCACCTCGACCCCGGACACGGTCCGCTGGGGTAGGCTGCCCAACGCGGCATCGACGCCATGCCTGACCGTGGCCTCCGGAGACACCGTCACCATCGACACGCTCAGCCACGAAGGCATCACCGGCGACGTGCTGAAGGTCGAGGGCAACCGCCCTGGCCTACCTTTCAGCGGCCGGCGATTTCGAGATCAGCCAAGTGGTGGACACGGTCAAGGGCGTCCATTGCATGATCAGAAAGGCTGACTTCGCTCAGTGGTTTTAATTGTCTCGACGTTCCTTTCGAGAGGAACTGGAGCATGACGGATCTGGTGCTGTGTGACTGCCGGGTTTCCGGATGGCCAAGCAAGGTGGACATCGCCGTCGAATCCGGGCGCATCAGCTGGATCGGCGAGAAGTTCCACGGTGAGCCAACGTCCATCCTCGATTGCGGCGGGAACGCGGTCATCCCGGGACTTATCGAGCCCCATCTGCATCTGGACAAGGCTCTGCTCGACGCTGAGCGCCCGAACGAGGACGGTACCCTCGCCGGTGCCATCGCCGTCACCGGAGAGCTGAAGCGATCGTTCACGCATGGCGGCGTGCGGCGGCGCGCCGCCCGGGTCCTGGAACAGGCGGTCACCAACGGCACCAGCCTGATCAGGGCGCATCCAGACATCGATCCCATCGTCGGGCTGCTCTGCTTCGACGTGCTGGTCGAACTGCGCGAGGACTACGCCGACCTGGTCGACCTGCAGGTGGTCGCGTTCCCCCAGGAGGGGATCCTGCGCGCGCCCGGAACATTGGATCTGCTCATCGAAGCGCTGCGCCGGGGCGCCGACGTGATCGGCGGGTGCAGCTACAACGAAGAGTCCGTTGAGGACAGCCGGCGGCACATCGACCTGGTTTTCGGCCTGGCGGACCAGTTCGGGGTGCCGGTCGACATCCACGCCGACTTCGCCGATGACGACAGCGATCCCCGGTTCGGGCTGGCGGACTACATCGCGGAGCGGACGCGCAGGTCCGGCTTGGGTGGCCAGGTCACGCTGGGGCACATGACCTCGTTGGCGGGTCTGGATCCGGCCCACCGCAAGGACGTACTGGCCGACCTCGCCGAGGCCGGAGTGGCGGTGGTGGTGTTGCCGGTCACCGACATGCATCTCTCCGGCCGGGCGGACCGGGTCAACGTCCGCCGCGGGATCGCGCCGGTACGCGAACTGCTCGATGCCGGGGTACGCACCGGGCTCTCGTCGAACAACGTGCGCAACGGGTTCACCCCGTTCGGCAACACCGACGTGCTCGATATCGCCCTGTTCCTGGCGCAGACCTCGCACCTCGGCGGCCCGGAGGACTTCCGCCGGCTCATCGACATGGTCACCACCGGCGCCGCGGGCATCATCGGCGTCGCGAAGGATTACGGGGTCAGACCGGGAGCCCTGGCCGATCTGGTCGTGCTCGATGCCGCGACGCCCGAAGAGGCCTTGCTCGCCCGGGCACCGCGGCGCTTCGTCCTCAAGCGCGGGCGGATCGTAGCCACCACCGAAGTACGCACGCAGCTGTACCGCTCACCGATATCTCCGTCACTCCCGAGCGCGTCACTCCCGAGCGAGGTGTGATTTGTCCTTCCGTGTGCCCAACGAAGTGACCTCGTCCCTGCTCGCCGCGACGACCGCGTTCATCGGCGGCAACGTGCTCAACCTTCCCGTGTGGGGAATCTTCATCGGTTGGGCGGCGACCTACCTTGCCGGCGGCCCCAACCGTGCGACGCTTACCAAGCTCCTGCCCGCGATGGTCGCCGGATCTAGTTTCGCGCTGGTGATCGTGCTTCTCGACAACCAGTTCGGTACTGCCTTCGGGATCAGCACCGTGGCCAAGGACGCCGTGCTGGCACTGGTCATCTTCGTGATCAACACCGCGCTGATGTACGCCGGGCGGACGCGCGCACTGGCCTTGGTACCAGGAATGTTCTGTGGTTTCGCATCCTATTTTGCAACCGTATTCGGCGGCTTCGGATTTCTCCCGCATAACCCGCTCGCTGCGTGGTTGTCCGTAGTCCTGATGAACGCGTTGGGACCGGTCTTCGCGCTCATCGCTCACGCTGTGGCCACTCGAGGCGACATCGCGCCCGCACGTGCGAAGACACCCGCTGCGTCCGGGCGAGACAGTTAGCGTCACAGCCTTCTTAAGGCCTGGGTGAAGGGAATTCTTTATGCGTTACCGGACGACGATCGGGCCGAGTACATACCGGTTCGGCGATCTCAAGGGTTGACGGCGGGCTCTGAACGTGTTCAGTTTGACCTTATCGACCACCCAAGACCTGGCGCATATGGCCAGCTCAGAATGGCTGCCCGACTTTTGGCACCCCACTCGGTCAACGGGTCACGACGCCGTGGTGGCCGCCGCGATGTCGGTGAACTTGGCCCGCGCGGTCCCGGTGAACTGGCCGTCCGAGGCCGTGCCTCCCGAGCCCCGCCCGAACCCGTCGTAGTCGCGGGCGGCGACCTCGTCGCAGATCTGCCGGTAGGTGCCGACGCCGCCCACGTAGGGATAGAGGTTGCGTGGCTTGCCCGGGATGTTCGCGCCGACCCACCAGGAGTCGGCCATCGGCAGCAGCGTCATCTGGGTGACCTCGTTGTGGTGGTCCACCCAGTCGTCCTCGGCCGAGGGCAGCGGCTCGATCGTGTCGCGCCCGGTCTCCCGCAGGTGGCGCAGGCAGTCGGTGATCCAGTCCACGTGCTGCTCGATGGACACCGGCATGTTGCTCAGCACCGACGGGCTCTGCGGTCCGGTGATCATGAACAGGTTCGGGAACCCGTGGGTGGCGATGCCGAGGTAGGTGCGTGGCCCGTCTGCCCACTTCTCCCGCAGGCCTAGCCCGTTTCGGCCGCGGATGCCGAGCTTGAACAGCGTCCCGGTCATCGCGTCGAAGCCGGTGGCGTAGACGATGCTGTCCACCTCGTACTCCGCGTCGGTGGTCCGGACGCCGGTGGGGGTGATCTCCTGGATCGGTGACTTACGCAGGTTCACCAGGGTCACGTTGTCCCGGTTGAAGGTCTCGTAGTAGCCGTTCTCCAGGGGCGGGCGCTTGGTGAAGAACGGGTGGTCGCGCGGCGAGAGCAGCTCGGCGATCTCCGGGTCGCGCACCCGCTCGCGGATCCGGGCCCGGAGGAACTCCGAGGCCGTCTCGTTCGCCTCGAGGTCGAGGAGCAGGTCGTTGAAGGTCGTCCCGAGCCGGAATCCGCCGCGCTCCCAGGCCTCGGCGAAGATCCGCTGCCGCTCCTGCTCCGAGACCGACAGGGCGGTGCGGTTCGCGACGTCGTAGGGGAAGCCGAAGGCGGTCTCCCGGGTCGCCTGCCAGATGTCGCGGTAGTTGGCCTTGATCTGCTGTCCGTCCTCGGCGGTCATCGGCCGGTTCCCGCCGGCGATGTCGTAGTTCGGGGTGCGCTGCAGCACGTAGACGTGCGCCGCCTGTTCGGCGATCTCCGGGATGGCCTGCACCCCGGTCGCCCCGGTACCGATCACGGCGACCCGCTTGCCGGTGAAGTCCACACCCTCGTGCGGCCAGACGCCGGTGTGGTAGGAGTCGCCGAGGAAGCTGTCCCGGCCTGGGAAGTCGGGCAGGTTGGTCGTCGAAAGGCAGCCGACCGCGGTGATCAGGAACCTCGCGGTTACCTGCCGGCCGTCGTCGGTGCGGACCACCCAGCGGCCGGTCGCGTCGTCGTATTCCGCCGCGACGACCCGGGTGCTGAACTGGATGTCCTTGCGCAGGTCGTAGCGGTCGGCGACGTGCTGCAGGTAGCTGAGGATCTCCGGCTGGGGGGCAAAGCGCTCGGTCCAGGTCCACTCCTGCAGCAGGTCCTCCGACAGCCGATCGGAGAAGCTGTAGAAGTAGCTTTCCGAGTCGCACCGGGCACCCGGGTAACGGTTCCAGTACCAGGTGCCGCCGACGTCGTCAGCCGCCTCGAACACCCGCGCTGAGAGACCCAGCCTGTCCCGCAGCCGGTGCAGCATGTACAGCCCCGAGAAACCGGCGCCCACCACGACCGCGTCGAGCTCGCCGCCCGACGCCCAGAGTTCGTCCCGCTGGTCCTGTCTCGCGCTGGACATGGGTGCTCCTTCTCCTGTTTGGTCCCCGTTGACACGAACATGGCGCCGTCGACCCTGAACGGCGGCGTCAGACGCCGAACCCGCCATGCGGCAGGGCGGGCACGCCTGCCGGGCCTACCTACCTGCCGGCTGGCCGCAACGGCGCGTCGATCGGGAGATCTGTGTCGGTAACCGCCCTCTGGTACCCGCGGCCTGGTCCTCACGGTCGTTCTCCTCATCGAGAAGATCCCTTCGGGGAAGGCGGTTCGGTGGGTGGGCTCGTGGCCGTCAGTCGCCCGCGATGCCGGCGGCCTTGAGTGCTAGCGCCTTGGCCCGGTCCATGTCGTAGTTCTTGCGCGTGACGAGGCGCTGGGCGAATAAGCCGCCGCCGGCCTGGATGTTGGTGACCAGGTGCCAGCCGCCGTAGGCGTCCGCGGTGGTGTCGCGGATCGCGTGGAAGAGCTTCGTGCGGTACTCGCCCCCGACGCCGCCGCCGGTGCCCATGTACTTCTCGAGGTAGGGCCGCAAGGTCGGGTTGTCGAAGTCGGCCATCGACGGCGCGGTGACCACGGCGCCGCCCGCGATGTCGTGCAGGTGGCGCACCATTGTGTTGAACTGCGCGGCGCCCTGGTACTTCGTGACGTTGGTGTACATGTCGTCGGGGTAGTAGTAGCCCTCCGGCGTTGCGTGCGCGTTGCTGATCGCGGCCTCGAGGCCGGCGCGCAGCAGCGTGGCGTGGATGATCATCTCGTCGATCTTCTCCCGGACGTGGGAGATGCGGGCGGTGCCGTTGGCCTCCGCAACCAGCAGCGCGAGGCCGACGAGCTCGTCGGCCTGCTGGACCATGAACGAGGTGCCGCCGAGGCGCTCCCACAGCCCGAGCGAGTGCGCGAACACCGCGGCGTGCGCGGTTTCGCCGTCGAGGAACACCCGCTCGTTCGGCACGAACACGTCGTCGAACACGCAGATGCTGTCAGGGATGCTGATCCGGCTGCTGACCGGGTAGTCGCGTTCGTCGCCGTGCAGCGGGTGGTAGGTGGTGTTGGTGATGTGCACCCCCGGTGCGTTCGCCGGCACGGCGCAGGCGATCGCGTAGTCCTCCTCGCCGGGCTTCATCGTCTTCGTGGGCATGACCATCAGGTCGTGGGCGAACGCCGCGGCGCTGATGTGCATCTTTGCGCCGCGGATGACCACGCCGTCCGGCGTGCGCCGGATCACGCGGACGTACGCGTCGGGGTCGTCCTGCTTGCCAGGGGCCAGGCTGCGGTTGCCCTTGGCGTCGGTGATGCACTCGACGATGCGCAGGTCCTGGCGCCGGGCCTGCTCGACGTAGGCGTGGATGCGCGGCAGGTACTCAGGCGCCGCGTTCTCCATCCGCGAGGCGGCCACGAGCAGCGTCATCAGCGACTGGTAGGTGACGTTGAGGGCGAGGTCGAGCTCCATGAGCACGGGGATGCGGTCGCGCAGGTCCCGCGCGCTGCGGGGCGCGGTGACCATCGGGTTCACCGCATCCGGCGCGGCCGAGTAGAACTTGTCGTACCCAGCGGCGATGGCGTTCAGAGGGGTGGACAGGCCGGGCTCGGACTCCAGGTCCTCGACCTGCCTGCCCCGGAAGTAGACCAGCCGGCCGTCCTTGATCGAGTCCTTGTACTCCTGGCCGGTCAGCATGTGAGCGCGCTCCCGTTCCGTCGGCCCGTGGGGCGGGTTGCCGGCCGGCGCAGGGGGCCGGTGGCGAGGCGACGACGATCCGGTCGAGCATGCGTCGTGAATGTGACGTCGTCGTCATGGCGAGCATCGACCAGTGACCCGCTCGTGTCAACGCCCCGGCGCGGCCGCACCTCACCTGATATTGACATCGCCGTCACACCGACGTAGGCATGAGCGACGGCCGGCCGCGCTCGCCCACGACGGCAGGAAGGGACGTGACCGTCGACCACCCGAGGGCGGGAGCAGAACCGCACGTCCTGAGATACCTGTTCTCGATGGGGAGGACACATGACGGACCTACCAACCACCCGGCTCGGGGACTTCCTGCGCCTGTCCGCGCAACGCCACCCCGACCGCCCGTGCTTCGTGTTCGCCGACGGCTCCTCCCGCACGTTCGCCGAAACTAACGCGCGGGTGAACCGGCTCGCCGACGCATTGCGCGGGCACGGGATCGGCCGGGGAGACCGGGTGGCGATCCTCGCCGTCGACAGCGGCGAGTACATGGAGGTGCTGCTGGCTTCCATGAAGCTGGGCTCTACCTATGTACCGCTGAACAACCGCCTCAGCGACCCGGAGGTGCTCACGCTGTTGCGCAGGGCGGCGCCGCGGGCGCTGTTCGTGAGCAGCCGCTACGTGCCGGTGGCTGAGCGGTTGAGGCCCGAGCTGCCGAGCGTCACGCTGCTCGTGTCGTTCGACGACGACCGGCTCCCGCGCTTCGGGGACCTAATCGCCGGGGGAGCCGACGTGGAACCTGACGTCCCCGTCTCCGACGACGACGTGCTCGGGCTCGCCTTCACCAGCGGCACCACCGGGCTGCCCAAGGGCGTGCTGCAGCCGCAGCGGATGATCAAGTCGCTGTGGACGACGATGTCGATCGACTACGAGATCGTGCCCGACGAGTTCCGCTACACCGCGTCGCCGATCTTCCACATCGCCGGCCAAGGCATGATCATGATGCATGTCATGCGTGGGTTCCCCTCGCTGATCCTGCCCCAGTTCGAGGAGGGTGCGGTGCTGCGCTGGATGCGTTCCGGGAAGCTCACGGGCTGCTTCCTCGTGCCCACCATGATCGACCGTCTGCTCGCCCACCCGGACGTGCACGACGGCTCCTACTCGGGGCTGCGCTCGATCATCTACGGCGGCGCGCCCATGTCCCCGACGCTGCTGCGCCGGGCCATGACGACATTCGGCTGCGACTTCATCAACGCGTTCGGCGCCGCCACCGAGGGCGGGCTGCAGTCGGTGCTCGGCTCGGCGGAGCACCGGCGCGCGCTGGCCGGGGAGGAACACCTGCTCGGCTCGATCGGCCGCCCATCGTTCGGTGTCGACCTGCGCCTCGTCGACGCCGAGGACCGCGAAGTGCCCCGCGGCGCGGTCGGCGAGATCATCACCCGCAGCGACGCCGCGATGGCCGGCTACCTCGACATGCCCGAGGAGACCGCGCGAGCGCTGCGCGGCGGCTGGTTCCGGGCGGGCGACCTCGCGCGGATGGACGACGAGGGCTTCCTATTCCTCGAGGGGCGCAGCAAGGACATGATCATCCGGGGCGGCGAGAACATCTACCCGGTCGAGATCGAGACCGTGCTGGCCCGCCATCCCGCCGTGGGCCAGGTGGCCGTCATCGGCCGGCCCGACGCGCACTGGGGGGAGGTGGTCGTCGGGTACCTGACGCTGCTGCCCGGTGTGACCCTCGACGAGGACGCACTGCGCGCGCACTGCCGCGCCCGACTCGCCTCCTACAAGATCCCGGTGGCGTTCGCGGTCGTGCCGGAGATGCCGGTCAACGCCAGCGGCAAGATCCTCAAGCGCGAGCTGCGACTGCACGACGCGGCCGCGGCGGTGGCCCCGTGACCACATCGGCGGCGGCGGGAAGATCCTCAAGCGCGAGCTGCGCCGGTGGCGGTCCTGACGCCCGATCGGGCGCGACCCCGCGCATTAGACTGACCAGCTCAACGGACAGGCCCGACGGCCGGGAGAGGACTGGCGATGGCTTCGCGCGGGGGCAGCCCTCGGGGCCGGCGGGTCACCGCGGCATCAGAGCCCCAGCAGCTGCGTCGCGAGAGCGGTCCGCAGACCGGGAAGGGCGTGGCGCGCCGCGCTGAGCTGATCGTCGCGGCCCGCCGTGTCTTCGAGCGCAGGGGCTTCATCGACGCGCGCGTGGCCGATATCGTCGCGGAGGCGCGCGTCGCGCAGGGCACCTTCTACAGCTACTTCGATTCGAAAGACACGATCTTCCGGGTGGTCGCCGAACGGGTGGTCGAGCAGATGCTCGAAGACTTCGACGCGGATGGCCCCGCGACCTCTGGAGGCTCGACCTACGACCGTGTCCGCGCGGGCCTGCAGCGCTACGTCGACATCTACCGACGTGACGCCCGGATCATCGCGCTCATGGAGCAGGTCGGCACGTTCACCCCGGAGATGCGCACGATGCGTCTGCAGGTCCGGGAGGCGTTCCTCGCCCGCATCGAGCGGGGCGTCAAGCGTCAACAGGCCGAGGGCGTGGCGGACCCCGGGCTCGACCCACAGCTCATGGTGCAGGTGCTCGGCGCGATGGTCGAGCACACCTGCTACGTCTGGCTGACGCTCGGCAAGGAGTTCGACGAGCACGATCTGGTCGAGGCGATGACGCTGATCTGGGCCAGGGCCATCGGTGTGGCGGACCCGTCGGCGTGGCGCCCGCGGAATGAGCCGGTCGGGTCGGTAGCGACAGACTGACCGGTCACCGTGGGACGTCTCGACGGCGGCCGGCGGCTGGCCGGATGAACGGGGATCCTAACGCGCGGGCGGCAGTACGCGCCGTTCCTGGAGGACCTCGAGCCAGTGCACGAAGCTCTGCTCGGTGTCCTGAACTTCGGTGAATCCGGCCTGTTTGATCTTGACCGTGCTGACGAACGCCGGCGGGGGTGGGGAGGTGGCGCCGTAGGCGAAGCAGAAGTCGGCGTAGTAGTGGGACTCGCCGAGCAGCTCGTTCATGCTGATCTGTCGCAGGCCGTGCTTGGCCACGATCTTCGCCCACACCTCGGCCCTCGACGGGAGGAACTCCGCCATGCACGTCGGCTCGTCGGGGCCGACCTCGACGCCGAGCGCCTCGGCCATCGCGGGCCAAAGGTCTCGCCATTCGAAGACCTCTCCGTTGGTCAGATTGAAGTGCTGTCCGGCCGCCGCTGGAGCTTCGGCGGCCCACCGGATCGCGTTGGCCACCAGCCGTGTATCGACGGCCTCAAACGCATATGGCACGCCGCCGGGGAAGCCGAACGGGCGGCCCTCTTCCTTGCGGATGGCCGCGAAGGCGCCGATCACCGGGGGCAGGTTCATCACCACGCCGGTATTCGGTCCGACGATGAGTTGCGGGCGCATGATGGTGAAGGCGAAGCCGTTGGTTGTGGACTTCTCTTTGATGTAGTCCTCCTGCAGCCAGTAGAAGTTCGCGTGGTCGTCGCGCGGGTAGCGCTCGCGCGCGGGAACCCGCATCGGGTGCAGGTGGATGCCGTAGGCCTTGGTGCCCTGCAGCAGGGTCACGTGTTGGAGTTCGGCGAGCTCGGCGAGCGGCTCGATGAGGTTGCCCAGCATCGCCAGGTTGGTATCCATCTGGTCCTGCTCGGTCCACCCGGCAATGAGGCCGGGCTTTTCGAAGACCGCGGCGTAGACGACGTGCGTGACGCCGGCCAGGCTTTGTACCGCCGCGCGCGTCGCTGCCTCATCGCGCAGGTTGACCGGTAGGTGCTCGAAAGGTCTCGCGTTGACCACCTCGGGCTGGCGCCGGGATACGGCGACGACGTTCCAGCCGTCATCTAGGAACCGATCGACGCAGGCGGAGCCGACCAGTCCGCTGGCGCCAGCGATGAGGACGGTGTTGGCCATGGTGCTCCCCTGAACGTAGGCGTAGCGGTCGGTGGTCCATGCTCCTCCCGAGCTGGACCGGTCCGAACGGCAGATCCGCGGCCTGCTCGGACGTGTTGGCGCCGGTGACATACGGCCGGGTATGTCAGTGATGGGTCCATCCTGGCTCTTGACGGCGACGGGTGCCACCAACTAGATATACCGACCTACGCGGTAGTACGTGACCGAGGCCGCCAGCGTGGGCGGGAGCTGCTATGAGGATCACGAAGCTGGTCATCGCGTTAGCGGTGTCCTTCGCGGCCGCCACGGCGTGCGCGAACACGGACACAACACGGTCGAGCGCGCCGGCCGGCCCGTCGGGCGGCCCCATCAAGATCGGTGTGATCGTCCCATTGAGCGGGCCAGCCGGGCCGAACGGCGAGGATGTGTTGAAGGCGATCCAGGTCCAGACCGACCTCATCAACCAGTCCGGCGGCGTGCTGGGGCGCCAGCTGCAGGTGGTCGCCAAGGATGACCAGAGCAATCCCGCGACCGGGGTCAGCGCCGCCAACGAGATGGCTTCGGAAGGGGCGTCGGTGGTGATGGGCGGCTGGAACAGCCCGGTCACCCTGGCCATTCAGCCGGTGCTGACCCGAGCCGGCATCCTGAACATAACCACCATTCCGCAAAACGCCTCGATCCTTGGCGGCGCGGATCCGGACGCGATCCGGATGAACGCCGGTAACACGGTGGGTGCCTACGCGGCGGGGGAGTACATCGGCGAGACGCTGCATGCCAAGCGAGTCGGCCTGCTGGTCCAGAACGACGCGTACGGCAACGATGCGGGCGCGCTGGTGGGCCAGCGGCTCCGGTCGATGGGGGTGCAGGTGGTATCCGAGCAGAAGTTCGCCTACACCGATACCGACTTCCGGGTCCCGTTGAGCAACACCCTCGCCGCCACCCCGGACGTGGTGTTCTCGGCAAACGCGGCGGAGTCGTCGGGCATGCCCGCGATGGCCAAGCAGTACGCCGGGGCCCGGGCGACCGCGCCGCACTTCGCCGGGCTGGGCACGGTGTCGCAGAAGGTGATTGATCTGGCCGGCGGCGCGGCAGTGGACGGACTGGTGTCGGCGGACATCTACTTCCCGGAGGCGCCGCCGTTCGCCGAGATCCCGGCGAACAGGACGTTCATCGAGGCATACCAGCGACGGTTCAACGGGGAGCTGCCGGACAAGTACCGCGCGCTGGGCGCGCAGAGCGTGGACATCTGGGCCAAGGCGGTACGGAACGCGGGCAGCTTGGACCGGGCGCGGGTCGCCGGCGCGATCAAGGGGCACAGCTTCCCCGGCACGATCCTCGGCGACGTGCGGTTCACCGCCGGCGGCCAGATGAAGGCGAAGGTCTACGCGTTCACGGTCGCCGGGGGCAAGATCCAGGTGCGGGAGGAGATCCCGGTACCGGACGCGGTCTGGGAGTCGCGGGGATGACCGGGGCGCCCGGGCGGTCCGAAGCCCCAGCCCTGCGGGTGCGGAACTTGACGGTCCGCTACGGCAGCCTGTGCGCGCTGTCCGGGGTGTCCTGGAGCGTGGCCGACGGCGAGATCCTCGGGGTGATCGGGCCGAACGGCGCCGGCAAGAGCACCTGCTTCGCGGCGGTGAGCAACGCGGTGCGCAGGGACGGGGAAGCCGAGCTCTACGGGATCAGCACCACCGGGGTGCCCGCGCACCGGCTGGCCCGCCGGGGCCTGCGACGCACGTTCCAGCGGAACGCCTTCTTCGGCCGCCTCACCGTGCTGGAGAACGCGATGGCGGCGCTGCACGTCAGCCGTGGCGCCGGGCTACTGTCCAGCATCGGCATGCCGTGGCGAGAAGCTCGGCGACGGGCGGAGATACGCCGGGCGGCGGCCGAACTGCTCACCGAGTTCGGCGTGCCCGTGCGCTATCACGACCTGCGCCCAGACGATGTGCCCTACGGGCTGCAGCGGATGTTGTCCGTGGTGCTCGCCTACGGCGGGGGCGCCCGGGTGCTGCTGGTGGACGAGCCGGCGGCGGGCGTCGGTGGCGCGGACATGCGTGCGCTGGCCGACCTCTTGCGGGAGCTGCGCGGACGGGGCCTGGCCATGGTGCTGATCGAGCACCACATGGACCTGGTCATGGAGATCGTGGATCGGCTCGCGGTGCTCGACCGGGGGCAGCTCATCGCCTACGGCGCGGTCGAGCAGGTGCAACGGGATCCGGCGGTGCTGGAGGCGTACCTGGGACTCTCGGCGTGAGCAGCCTGCTGGAGGTGCGCGATCTGCGGGTGCGCTACGGACACAGCCCGGCGCTGCACGACGTCGAGCTGACCGTGGGTGAGGGCGAGCTCGTCGCGGTGGCCGGAGCAAACGGCGCGGGCAAGACCACCTTGGTCAACGCGGTGGCCGGCTGGTCACGCGCGGCGCCCGTGGTCACCGGGCAGATCCGGCTCGGCGGCCACGACCTCACCGGCATACCCGCCCATCGCCGGGCAGCGCTCGGGGTCGCGCTCGTGCCCGAGGGCAAGGGCGTCTTCGAGCAGCTGACCGTCGAGGACAACCTGCGACTGGTCACTCCGCCGAGGACGGCGGCGGGCCGCCGGTTCCGGATCGAGGACATCTACCGGCTGTTCGGCCAGCTCAAGGAGCGAGCGGTGGCACCCTGCTCGACGCTGTCGGGTGGGGAGCGTCAGATGGTCGCGCTCGGCCGGGCGCTGCGGGCCGCGCCGACCTTGCTGATTCTGGACGAGCCCTCGGTAGGGCTCGCGCCGCGGCTGGTGTTGGACCTGCTGCGCCACGTTCGTCAGCTGGTGGACGACGGGCTCTCGGTGCTGCTGGTGGAGCAGAACGTACGAGCCAGCCTGCAGGTGGCGGACCGGCTCTACCTGCTCGAACGCGGCGAGGTGGTGACTTCCGGCGATGCGGCGCGAATGCGGGACGACGAACGCATCGTCACCGCCTACCTGGGCGGGCTCCGCGGATGAGCCTGTCCGCACAGCTGATCAACGGACTGGCCCTCGGCGCCGGCTATGCCGTGCTCGCGGTCGGGTGGACGGTGCTGCTCGGCGCTGCCCGGTTGGTCAACTTCTCCCACGGCCAGCTGTACATGCTCGGTGCGTTCACCACCTGGTTTGTGGTGGCCAAGCTCGGCCTGCCGTACCTGGTGGGGATCCCGGTGGCGCTGTTGGTGTGCGGTGCGCTGGGTTTGCTGATGCAGCTGGCCATGATCCGTCTGACCCTGGACCAGAAGATCGTGAACCTGATGGTGGTCACGCTCGCGTTCGGCTACCTGCTGCAGGGCGGAGCGGCATTGCTCTTCGGCGGCAACCCACAGCGGATCGACAGCCCCTTCGAGGCGCGGAGCCTGGCGCTGGGCGTGGCACGGTTCACCCAGCAGGACGTACTGATCGTGGTCGCCGCGCTGGTGCTGTATGCCGCCACCTTCCACGTCCTGGGTCGGACCGGTGTCGGACGGACCGTTCGGGCGGTGGCCGAGGACCCGAAGCTCGCCCAGCTTTACGGCATCAACGCGGCCCGGGTGTACGTCGGGGTGTTCGTCTTCGCCGCTGCCACGGCAGGACTGGCGGGTGCGGTCATCGCGCCACGCAGCCCCATCCTGACCTCGATCGGTTTCGACGAGGTCATCATCACGTTCCTCGTTGTCGTGCTCGGGGGAATTGGCAGCATCCTGGGCGGCCTGCTTGCCGGTCTCGGCCTTGGTCTGTTCGTAGCCGTTTTCGGGGCATTCTTCCCGCCGGCGTACTCCATGGCGGCGGCGTTCGCCGTACTGCTGGTCATCCTGGTGGTGCGCCCACAGGGGCTGACGGCCCGATGAGCGCGCTCGGATCCGAAGTGCGCAGCCCGGCCGGGTCCGGTGGTCTGGATAGCTTGGTGTGGACCGGGCGGCGCGGTCCACTCCGATGGGGAGGCCGGCTTCTGCTGATCGCGGTTGGCTACCTGCTGCCGTGGATTCTGGGTGGGTCGGACCGCATCGTCACCACCTGCGTGTTAATTGCGATCTTCGCGATCATGTCCTACGGGCTGGACCTGGTGCTGTCCTACCTGGGCGAGGTCAGCCTCGGGCACACCCTGTTCTGGGCCGCTGGGGCCTACCTCACCGCAATCACCGCCGTGCGGCTCGGTTGGTCGCCGATGCCCGCGCTGATCGCCGCGCTGGCGGCGGCCACCGCGCTGGCCACTGTGCTCGGCATCGCCACGATCCGCACTCGAGAGTTCGTGTTCTCCCTGGTCACCTACGCGGCGGCGGTGATCGGCCTGACCGTGGTGTCCAATAGCGCGGTCTTCGGCGGGACGGACGGACTGGTCGGGATCCCGTTGCTCTCCCTGCCGGCGGTCGACGGCCAGTACGTGGCTCGATCCAATGCCGACTTCTGGCCGATCGCCTACCTGGTGCTGGTGCTGGTCATCGGGCTGATCAGCCGGTTCCGGCGCTCCAAGCTGGGAGTCACGGCGCTGATGGCGCAGATGAACCCGGATCTGGCCACCTCACTCGGGGTAGACGTGCGGCGCACCCGGGTGCTGGTGTTCGTGCTCTCCGCGCCGGTAGCCGCACTGGCCGGGTGGCTCTATGCCTACCAGCGCAGCTACGTCAGCCCAGATCTGCTGTCCCCGTACTTCTTGCTGTTCATGCTCACCGCGGTGATTCTGCCCGGCCGGCGGCTGCTGCTCGGCCCACTGGTCGGCGCGTTGCTGCTGACCAGCCAGCAGGAGCTCGCCTCGCTCGGCGGCGATGCAGACAAGATCGTTCTCGGCGGGGTGCTGGCGGCGGTGCTGTTGCTCTCGCCGGACGGTTTGGCCGGTATCTGGCGACGGATCATCCGGGGCGGCGCAGGGCGCGAGATCCGGCCCGCCAGGGACGAAGCCGAGCGGCGGGCGTGAATCAGCCGCTGGCACGTCCCGGCGCGGGCACCGGCCGCCGCGAGATCCTGGAGGCCGCCGCCGCCGCGTTCACCCGCCGCGGCTACGCGTCGACGTCGATGGACGACATCGCCGATCTGCTCGGCGCGACCAAGGGACGGGTCTACCACTACTACCGGGCAAAGGCCGACATCTTCCTGGACGTCGTGCTGACCGGGATGGACGAGCTGATCGCTGGGATCGAGCCGCTCGCCGCGGCCGACGACATACCGCCCGCCGACCGGCTGTGGCGCATGGTGCACTACCACGCCGGGCTGATGATGACGCGTCACTCGTTCCAGCGGGTCGCCATCCAGGCCGTGGAGATGCGCCGGGTGGGCGAGGTTCCCGCCCGGCAATCGACGCTCAACACGATCGTCGACCTGCGCGACCGGTACGAACAGTACTTCGCTGACGTCATCGAGGAGGGCACCCGGCAACGGGTGTTCCGCAATGTCGCCCCCCGAGTCGCGACAAAGCCGGTCCTAGGCGCGCTGAACTGGATCAGCCTCTGGTTCGATCCGGAGCGTGGTGACTACGCCAGCATTCAGCGGCTCGCCGACGAGTTCGCCGACTTCGTCGTGGGTGGGCTGCGCCGGAACCGGCCGTGACCCGCGGAGTTGGCCGAGGTCCGGCCGCGCACGGCGGTGGTTGAGGCGCAGCGGCTGTTCGACGCCGAGCTGGCGGTCTCGAACTCCGCGCGCTTCGCCTCGGCGCTGGCCATGAGCGGCGCGCCCCGTGGTGGGCGCCCTGCTCGTCCGTCGGCGTCGCGGCCGTCGTGCTTACCGTGCTGGTCATCGTGCCGCTTCGCCCACAGCGGGTGCTCACCACTGGGATGCTGCTTTGGGTCGGTGCCCTGCGCCGGCTGCTCGAGGCCGTCTTCCCCCGGCTCGACGGGCGGCGGGAACCGCTGCGGCCGTTGGTCCGCGACGTCGACGCCGCCTACGCCGCGCTGGTCGCCACCGCCACGCCGTTGCGAGGGGCCACTTTCGGCCGCAACCACAGCCAGCTCACCGAGGTGCTGTGCGTGAGCTCGGCGGTCCGGCAGTACGCGCGATCGCTCGCCGCGCACGCCGAGAAGCCCGGGGTCGTCCGGCCGGCGCCGGGGCACGTCGATCGACAGCACCACGAACGGGTGCTCGTCGATGCGTGGGAATCCGTGCACCTGGCGGCGGCCGAACCGCAGGAAAGTGCCTGGACCAGCCTTGGCTTCCTGACCGTCGAGGTGGAACAGCCCCCGGCCGGACACCACGTAAAGGTGTTCGTCGCACTCTTCGTGGTAGTGCAGCGGCAGCTCGCGGTATTCCTGGTCGGTCATGGAGTGTTCTCCGTCTGGTCGAGTGGTCGGTTGGGCTGCAGGGGGAGCATGACGAGGATCGCCGTCCCGGCCCCGAGTGGACTGCTGATCTCGATCGACCCGCCCAGGGCCTGTACTCGGTCACGCAGTCCGATCAAACCCGAACCTCGTGCGGGATCGGCGCCGCCGATGCCGTCGTCGCGGATCGACAGGTGCAGCAGGGCGTCGCACTGTTCGACCACGAGCTGCGCGCTGGAGGCGCCCGCGTGCTTGATGGTGTTGGTGAGTGCCTCGGATACGACGTAGTAGGCGGCCACCTCGATCCGGTCCGCGGGGCGGGTTTCGGTCCGGATATCGACCTGCACGGGTATCGGGGCGCGGCGGGCCAGGGTGCGCAGGGCCGGGGTGAGACCGCCCTCGGACAGGATCGAAGGGTGAATGCCTCGGGCGATCTCACGCAGCTCGTCGACCGTCCCGATTAGCTCGTCGGCTATCTGCCCGATCTGGTTCTGTAGTTCGGGCAGCTCGGCGGGCACGGTGGCGTGGGCCATGCGCAGCTCGAAGCTGAGCGCAACCAAGCGTTGCTGGGTGCCGTCGTGCAGATCGCGTTCGATGCGGCGCCGGGCAGCGTCGGCGGCGACAACGATCCGCGCCCGGGAGGCAGTGAGTGCTGCCTGGGCCTCGGCGTTGGCGATCGCGGTGCCGATGAGCTCGGTGAAGCCGGCCAGCCGCGCCTCGGTGTCGGCCGGCAACGGCTCCTGCCGTGTGGATGCCACGAACATGACGCCCCACAGCCGTCCGTCGACGCTGATCGGCACGCCGACCGACGCACAGATGCCCAATTTGCGGGCGCCCTCGGCAGCTGCACCCGAGGCGTCGTCGTAGTTGTCGATCCGGGCGGGCCGGCCGGTCTGGAACAC
>Ga0137415_10002253_pt1 | contig 19222 bp, 19 predicted proteins | sample CZODoug3_1_1_16f_FD_183082 | JGI IMG/M metagenome (GOLD analysis project Ga0137415, IMG submission 183082) | Vadose zone soil fungal communities from Angelo Coast Range Reserve, California, USA - CZODoug3_1_1_16fungal (Hybrid Assembly) | ecosystem: Environmental > Terrestrial > Soil > Vadose...
GTTCAGTACCCAGACCATGTCGCGGGAATCGTCCAGCACGATCACGCCGCCGGAACCGGCCATGGAACCCGCCGCCGCCAGTGAATCGAAATCCATCGGGATCTCATCGATCGACATCTCCCGCTCGATCGTCGAACCGTCAGTCTGTCTCTGCTTGAGCTTAAATCGTTCGTCAGCGCGCAGAACCTTCGCAGAGCTTCCGCCCGGGATGACTGCTTTTAACTTCCGGCCTGGCCTTAATCCGCCAGCCATCTCGTAGATCAACTGTCCCATCGTCACTGCGCCGACCTCAATCTCGAAGTAGCCCGGTCGCTGGACGTCACCGCTCACGCAGACAACCCGTGTTCCGGTGTTGTTAGGCCGGCCGAGGCGCGCGTATTCCGCGCCGCCCATCGCAATGATGTGTTTCACGGCACAGAGCGTTTCGACGTTATTAACGATCGTCGGGCACATGTAAAGACCGAGCACTGCTGGGAAGTAAGGTGGTTTGATGCGCGGATACCCGCGCTTGCCTTCGAGAGATTCGATAAGCCCGGTTTCTTCTCCGCAGATGTAAGCGCCCGCGCCGCGATGAACATAAAACTCCACGTCGAGTCCGGAACCGAGAACATTTTTGCCGAGAAAGTTGTGTTGCCGCGCTTCTTCGATGGCGCGTTCGAGGATTTTCGCGCCTTCGTGAAATTCTCCGCGTACGTAGATGTATGCCGTCCTGGCGTTGAGCGCGTAACACGAGATCAACATTCCTTCGAGCAGTTGGTGCGGATCTTCATGAATGATGTAGCGATCTTTGAACGTGCCCGGCTCGGATTCATCTGCGTTACAAATCAGATAGACCGGTCGTTTTTCGTCCGGCTTGATAAAGCTCCATTTCAACCCGCAGGAAAATCCGGCCCCGCCGCGACCGCGCAGCCCGGAGTTTTTCACTTTGTTGACAATGTCCTCGCGCGACAGAGTTAGCGCTTGCTTCAACTGTTCGTAACCACCATCGCGCAAATAACAATCGATATCAGTGGTCCAATCCGGGCGTCCAATGTTTTTGTAAATTAGACGGTGTTCGAGAGGGTGGGGGAATGATTTCCAAGGAGCGGCGGTCTCCAGTCCCCCGTTGCCGCGTGGGCGGTCTGGAGATCGTCCCTCCTTGAGAAGGTCAGCAATCGAGTTTGCATCGACATTTTCACGCAGCTCCTCTCCAACCATGCACACCGGGGCGGTGTGGCAACTCGCCAGGCACTCGACAAACTCGACGCTGTAATTTCCGTCGGGACTCACCAAAATAGGATTGTGCTTCCCGGCGTCTTCGGGCTGGCGTTGAATACCAAAAGTCGTGCATAGATTTTCCATCAGTTCAAAGCTGCCGGCCATCGCGCAACTGAGGGTGCGGCAAAGGCGAATATGAGTTTTGCCGGCAGGCTGCTCGCGAAACATCGGGTAAAAAGTGACCAGCTCGAGAATATTGATGGGTTGTAAGCCGAGCTTTTCTGCGATCCAGAGCACGGCGTTGTCGCTGATGAACCCGAAATGTTCCTGCCACAAGTGCAACAGAGGCATGGCCGCGCTTCTCCGGTGCTCGTGCGGATAGCGCGCGATTGCCTCGTCCATTTTTCGCTCCAACTCGTTGGGGACGGAGGCGTTTGTCGAGTTTGCCATCCAAGAACGTAATCCAGTAGAGCTAAGAGGGGCAAATGTTGCAGAGTGCTGTAGTGTCCGCTGTCCTCAGCGGAGAATCACGGTGGGGTGTTGCACGCGAACCAGTGCGCTCAAGACAGCGCACACTACAGCAGTTAATCAGACAGGGTGCTGTCTTTCGACTGCACTTTATCGTCTTTGAAAACGATTGTGACGGTGTCTTTCCCCTGACGGTAAACGTATGTCGTTTTTTTTGTGATCACCAAATCCTCGGTCTTAAGCGACGTTGGCGGGCCCAGAATTGATTCCACCTGCTTTTTGGACATTCCCTCTGTTACCTGATCGACGTTTGCTTTCGCGATGCGTTTGCTGGAACAGGAAAGGGAGAGGGCGATCAGAAGCACGAGGGCGAACCGAGCGGCTGTAAAAATGACGAATGACGGACGAAGCCCGAACAGCGGAATACCGCGGAGAAGCCCTCTGGACTTTTCGTCATTCGTCACTTGGATTTCATTCGTCATTACCCGCTCATCTATCGCATTCGCCCATTACGAAGTCTAGACTGCCCAGCACGGCTGGCACGTCGCTTACGAGGCAGCCTGGCAGGAGCTCGGGCAGGATACTGAGGTTCACAAAGGATGGCGCGCGAATTTTTAGCCGATACGGCACGCCGCCTCCTTTGCTGTTGATGTAAAAGCCAAGTTCGCCTTTGGGATTTTCGGCTGCGAAATATACTTCTCCGCCAGGTGCATCGAGTCCTTCGGTCACCACGATGAAATGATGGATCAGCTCTTCCATCTTTGTCATCACGCGCGATTTCGGAGGATACATGTTTTTCCAGTCCGCGACATTGATCGGTCCGCCGGGAAGCTTCTCGATCACCTGCCGCAGGATTCGGACGCTTTGCCGCATCTCCTCGATCCGCACCAGGTAACGATCGTAACAATCGCCCGCGCTGCCGATCACTACGTCGAAATCGTAGTTGTCGTAATCCAGGTAGGGATGTTTACGCCGCAAGTCGTGCTCGATGCCGCTCCCACGCAGGTTAGGCCCCGAAAGGGCGTACGCAATCGCGCGATCCTTTGATATGACGCCGATGTCTTTAGTTCGATCGACAAAAATCTTGTTCCGGGTCAGTAATCGGTCGCACTCATTTAAGCTCGGCCCGAAATCGTCGAGGAATTTTTCGAGTTGTGGAATAAAGCGCTCAGGCAGATCGCGAATCTGGCCGCCGACGCGTGTGTATGATGTGGTAAAACGCGCGCCTGTAAGCAGCTCGAAAAGATCATACAGTTTTTCGCGCTCGGTGAACGTGTAGAGAAACACGGTCATCGCGCCAAGGTCGAGCGCCATTGCGCCAATACCCATCAGGTGTGAGGAGATCCGAGACGTTTCACAGCAAATGGTGCGGATCGCTTTGCCACGCGGTGGAACTTCCCAGCCCATCAATTTTTCTACTGCAAGCGCGTAGGCGACGTTATTCGAAAGCGGCGCGAGGTAATCGAGCCGGTCAGTGTAAGGGACAAACTGATTGTACTGCATGTTCTCGGCGATTTTCTCGTCGCCGCGATGTAAGAACCCAATGTCTGGCGTTGCTTTGGTAATGATTTCGCCATCCAGCTCCAGTACCAGCCGCAAAACGCCGTGTGTGGCCGGATGCGACGGCCCCATGTTGAGCACCATTTTTTCGCCGATGTCATCCTCAACCGGCTGTCGCAATGCTGCATCCGCTGCAGCTACTCGCGTGACCGGGTCGGGCGATTCAATTTCGCGCACCGTAAATGGCATAAGTTGCAGTTGAACTACGCTGGCGAGTGCCGGTCTTCGCGCAAGATAATTCTGGGGAGCGCAGGCTTGCAGCGTGCTGGCGATGGCATTCTGCCATCGCGAACTTGTAGTCAGCGCTCAAAATGAGTTGAGCTGGTGGAAAGTTCGTTGCGGCAGAATGCCGCAACCAGCACGCCACAAACGTGCGCTACCCGGAACTTCCGCTCGCAACAGAAAAGAATGCGCGTTAACTAGACCACGTGATGGAAAGAAGAATCGCACTGCTTTTCGCGGGGCAAGGCGCGCAATGTGTCGGGATGGGACGCGATCTGGCCGAACACTTTCCTGTCGCGGCCGATTTGTTTGGTCAGGCCGACGAAATTCTCGGTCGAAACTTGAGCAATATCGCGTGGAACGGTCCAATCGAGGAGCTAACGAAGACGAGCAATTGTCAGCCCGCGCTGTATGTTCACTCGCTGGCGGCTCTGGCAATCTTGCGGGAGATCGCAGGCGATTTTCCAGTCGCCGGTGCGGCTGGTCTGTCGCTTGGGGAAATAACCGCGCACGCAGCCGGTGGCACATTGGATTTTGGAACAGGCTTAAAGCTTGTGCAGCGGCGCGCCGAATTCATGGATCAAGCGTGCGCGGCCACGCTGGGAGGCATGGCGGCGATGATCGGTGGGCTGGAAAACGACGTGCGCCAGCTTGCTGCGGATGAAGATGTCGACATTGCCAACGTGAATGCCCCCGACCAAATCGTAATCTCGGGCGAGCTGGCGAAAGTCGAAGCGGCCGTCGGCGTAGCGAAGGAGTATGGCATTCGCCGTGCGATGATGCTTAACGTTGCGGGCGCATATCACTCGCGGTTGATGGAGAGCGCGTACGAGAAACTTCGTGCCGTGCTTCAGGATGTTCCAATAGAATCGCCGCGTTTTCCTGTAATAAGCAACGTGACAGGCATGGAGGTGACAACGCCTGCTGAAATCCGTCGCACATTGCAGGATCAAGTCACAGGGACTGTGCGCTGGTTCGATTGCGTGAAGCGGCTGCTCGATCTTGGTTGCAATTATTTTATCGAAGTTGGACCAGGGAGCGTGCTGGCGGCTTTGTTGCGGCGGGCTCGCAAAGAAGTGGATGTGATTTCTGTAGGCGCCGTCGAATCCGTTCGTGAGTGCGCGGCTCGAATGTAGCTGAGAACCTGTAGCCGCTTCGCTGCGCGAACCGGGCATCCCCCGGGGCGACGGCTACAGATCGACAATTACGTTTGGCTACGTAGTTTGGCGCATGAGCATTATCGAACGCGTCGATTCGGATCTTAAGGAAGCGATGCGCGCCAAAGACACCACCAAGCTGGGGGTTTTGCGCATGTTAAAATCGGCGTTGAAATACGCCGCGATCGCAAAATCAGACGCGGACGCTGAGCTGAGTGACGCCGAAGCTGCACAGGTAATTCGCAAACAGGCAAAACAACGCCAGGATTCCATCGAAAGCTTCGAAAAAGGCGGTCGTGTTGAGCTTGCTGACAAGGAGAAACAGGAACTATCGATCCTTAATGCCTATTTGCCTCAGGCGATGAGCGCCGATGAAATTTCGAAAGTCGTCCGGGAGACAATCGCCGAGGTTGGCGCTACGTCGAAAGCCCAGATGGGCGTGGTGATGAAAGCGTTGCAGGGGAAAGTCGGTGGTCGCGCCGATGGCAAAACACTGAGCGCGGAGGTGCAAAAGCAACTTTTGTGATTCGTTGAAGCGTTGAAGTGTTAGAGCGCTAAATAACCGCCGTCGCTTCAACGCTTCAACATTTTTACCATGCTCAGCGCCATCCTCGTCGCGGCCGGTGACAGCCGCCGCATGGGCTTCGACAAATTGTTTGCAGTAATGGCAGGGAAAACGGTCATCGCGCACACGATACGCGCATTTGAGGATGCCAAGTGCGTCGATGGAATCATCGTCGTCGCCCGCGCAGATCGACATGACGAAATCAAAACGATCGTTCGCGAAGAAAATTTTGAGAAGATTCGGTCGATCATCCCGGGTGGCGAACGCCGGCAGGATTCCGTGCGCGCCGGCTTGGATCATCTCGACTCATTCACAAAATATGTCGCGGTGCACGATGCCGCGCGGCCGCTGGTTATTCCGGAACAGATCGAGCGCGTGTTTCAGCAATGCATGAATCATGGTGCCGCCGCTTTGGCTGAACCAATTAACGACACATTAAAACGAGCAGACACCGACTTCCTGATCAGCGGCTCAGTTGATCGACATCAGCTTTACGCAATGCAAACACCGCAGATTTTCGAGCGACAGCTGATCGAAGAGGCGTATCGCGCGGTTTACGCAGAAAATCTTTTCGTGACGGACGAAGTTTCAGCGGTCGAGCGACTCGGTCGCAAGGTGGTTCTCGTTCTGAACGACGAGTTCAATTTCAAAATTACTTATCCGCGGGATTTGCCACTTGCGGAGTTTGTGGTGAGACGACGGAGGGATCCTGCCGCCAATTGACGCTTTCGTGTGCAAACGGCGAAGCGTCAACGGCCAAGTGCGAGCCGCTCGGCGAGGAGCTGCGGCAGACCGGCTTTGGAAATCTTCTTTTGCGCGTTGGCCACGTCGTATTTTACGCGCACGAGTTCCACCAGTTTATTTTCGACATCGTAAATGCAATATGCTGCGTGCCAATTTCCGTCGCGCGGTTGTCCTACGCTGCCTGCATTGATGAAGTACTTCTTGCCCGGCTCGATGCGGACGTGTTCGATTCTCTCCTGCCGGACACCCTGGTCGCGAACGAACACCATCGGCACGTGGGTATGGCCGAAAAAACAGACGGCAGTGCGCTGGTAGGTGAAACTTGCGACAGCGTCGAGATTGCTGAAGACATAGCCCCATTGGCCGGGAGTATCGAGTGTCGCGTGCACGATCGTGAAATCATTTACTCGCTTTTGTAAAGGCAACTTGCGCAGCCATTCCTTATCCGGATCCGTTAAGGTGTCACGGGTCCATTGAATGGCGCGCTCGGCCAACTCGTTGAAATGTTCCGAGGAAGCGGAAAGTGTTACCTCCTCATCGTGATTGCCTTTTACCACGGGGCAATCCAGTTCCCGGACAAGGTCAAGGCATTCTCGCGGGTTGGCGTTATAACCGACCACGTCTCCTAAACAAATAAAGTGGGTACATCTGCGGCCGCGTGCATCCGCGAGCACTGCTTCGAGCGCTTCGAGATTAGCGTGGATATCACTCAAAATTGCGAACCGCATTGTCAAAAAATTAAACCGGCGAGCGGTCAAAACGTTACAGCGTTACAGCGTGACGACAATCGCTTGCTCGCCAAAATGTTAACGTCAACTCCGAACCAGTCTGCGATCAGGCGAGTTAACTATTTAGCCGTTTTGTTCAGCTTGTCTGGAATTCGTTGTTCCTGCGGGATTCCAAGTTTGTCTTCGAGGAATTTCAGCCGTGCGATCAACGTAGGCAGCCGCTCCTGCGGACCCTCGTCATACAAGTGGCGGAGGCGCTCATATGCCTCGCGTTCGCGCCCTTCGCAGTAAGAAAGCTCATAGGCCGAGAAGCGCTTGTCGAACGGCCGCGCCCCAGGCAGGGCCGCGGCGTTCGCGTAAAATTCGGAAGCGCGCTCGTGATCTTTATATTTCTCCTTATAAAGCCGGGCAAGCGCTTCGTAGAGATCGGGGCGATCCGGATTATTCTTTATTCCGCGCTCGAGGAAATCCTTGCCCAAGCCAAAATATTCACGCTGCGCTTTGACTCGCAGCGCAAGGCGCGGTTGGTTTTTATCGTTCATCGCGGCAACGCTGGCGTTCCATGCCATGTGCCAGGCCGCCGTATCCCAAAACAGCATCACCCGTGGTTGCAGCGTCGTGATGTGCCGGAACAATAACAGCATGCGGCCCCATTCTGTGTTTTCCCACGCTGTATATGCCTGAAGAAAAAGGCCGTCCGCCACAATCGCTCGAAACCCGCTCAACGCCGCGACGAAACCGAGTTGCCCGAGTTTTTCACGAAGGTCGAGGTTAAATTCGACGCCCCGAAAATGTTCCTGTCGATGCAGCTCCGCCAGGTTGCGTTCGATTGGTAACTTCAAGAAGCCGAGCCCGATCAACACTGCCAGCACGATGATTGTCCGCATCACAGTTCTTTCCCGTAAAATACAAACGTGGCCAGCAGCGTGTAGATGGTAGTGTAGAAAACGCCGAGCAAAGCAGTCTTGGCAAAGACGCTGAGAGAAATTGCGGTGCCGGCGATAATGTCATCAACTAAATTGAAGGCCTGCAGGTCCGGGAACAACAATGCCACTATCGCGAGAAAAATGCGGCTAACCAGTCCACTGCTGTGTTCGTGCAGCCAATATTCGCGGGCGGTCGCTTGCAGGTGTCCGATGAAATAAATGAAAGCCATCACAACGATGGTGAAGATATTTGACGTGGCGAATGTGGAAACGAACAGGGTGAGCGCTGCGAGGAGGCACGCCTTCAGGTAAATGATCACAATTCCTGGAAAAATGTCGATGTTGAACGCGGACGATTGGATGATGCGGACGGCATCAGCGACTTGATCCCGGGGCGCATTGGACATTTGTTGCAATGTCGCGTGCACAACAGCCTGTTCGCGGATGTACAATACGAGCAGAAACGCTGCCCCCATCACCAGCGTGCTAATCGCCAACAACAGAAGCACTCCAGCAATTTTTCCCAGAATGTATTCGAAGCGCGGTACTGGTTTCGCAAGAATCGTGTAAAGTATCCGGTCATCGAGGTCTTGTGGCAGGAGTCGCGCAGTGGCAACGATCGCCAGAAGGGATGTAAAAATCGAGATCGCCCCGAGCGAAACGTCTTTCAAGATTTGAAATTCCTGCTGAAAAGAGAACTGCGCCATGAAGATCGAGCTGCCGATCAAAAGAAGTCCAAAGATCAGGAGCACATAAAAAACCTTCAGGCGTGTCAGTTCGGTAACAGTGTTGATTGTGATCGCGTAAATGCGAGAGAAAGAGAAGGGTCGATACCGCTTCGCGGATGTTGAAGTGTTAAACTGTTGAAGCGTTGAAGCGGTTTCGCCGTTACTCATTTTTCCTTCCGCGCCTCTTCGTTGCTCTGGATTTTGGCTTCGTCGGCTTTGGTGGCCTCGAGGAATAATCTTTCCAGTGTGGTTGTAGATTTGCGCCGCTCGATCAGTTTCCCGTTTGAGCGGGCAACGGTCGATTCGATCTCACGGATCAGCTCTTCGGAGGCGTCCGTGATGACTAGCTCGGTTTGATTTTCGATCGCGATCAGTTCCTGCAAGTGCCCTTCGCGCACCAGCACACCATTGGCCAGAATGCCGATACGATCGCAGATTTCCTGTGCTTGCGCGAGCAAGTGCGAAGAGAGAAGCACAGTGATTCCGCGGCCTTTCAGCTCGAGGATTAGATCGCGAATGTCGCGCGACCCTGCCGGATCGACACCAGCAGTGGGTTCATCCAACACCAGCAGCCTGGGGTCATGAATCAGCGCTTGAGCAAGACCGATGCGCTGCAACATTCCCTTGGAATAAGTGCCAAGCCGGCGGTTGCGCGCTTTGGTTAAGCCGACAAGATCCAGCAATTCGTTGACTCGATTCTTTAATGCGGCGCCTCGCAGCCCGCAGAGACGCCCAAAGAAACGCAACGTTTCCTTTCCGGTAAGATACTTGTAGAAGTACGGATTCTCCGGAAGGAAACCGACTGCTTCCCGGCTTTCGACAAGACGACTATCGCATCCAAAAATTTCCGTGCCACCGCGCGTTGGAGACACCAATCCGAGAATAATTTTCAAGGTCGTGCTTTTACCGGAACCATTCGGTCCGAGCAGGCCGTACACCTCGCCGGGTTCGATGCGCAGGTTGAGGTCCTTCACCGCGACAACCGATTGTCGATGAAACGGCACTGGGAAAATTTTGGTCAGTCCGTGAACTGCGACCGCCGAGTTAGTCATGGCGAATGTCAAAACCGCGGGCAGTGACAGGTTTGTCCAGCTTATTTTCGGTTTGCTTGTGAATCAGGGAATGCAGTTCGCCTTGCCTGATGCGATCGAGGAATGCGCGCACTTCATCGTCGTCACCTGTAACGTGAAGTTCGACGCGGCCATCCGCCAGGTTGCGCACCCAGCCGGTTACATCAAATCCTTTAGCTACATCGCGCACAGACCAGCGGAAGCCGACGCCTTGCACATGTCCCTCGTAGAAAACCTGGAACGAAATCATGGTCGCTGGCATTGACAACTTGCCACCTTTTAGACTGCGGACGTTGCACTACGAATCGACAAGCTGGTTTCGCTTCATCGTTTCACTTGTCACTTGTACGAATAGACGAGACAGAAGCTGCCTTCGCCGCCTTCGACTACATCGACCGAGACAACGTACTGACCGCTGTTAGCCGGGGAAAATCCAGCCGCGGCTTTGTCCCCGTTGTCGTAGTTTTCCGTCGTCACCTGTTTCCCGGTTTCATCATAAACGCTGACGGCAATTTGTTTCACCGGTTCCGTGGCGCCAACGGAGAACCAGTACTGATTTCCCGCGTAAAGATTCACAGCGACGAGCGCGTGTTCGTGTGGCTTGACAACCCCGCACCAATGTCCGTCGCGGATCTTGAAGCCATCGTTTGAAAATGCTCCGGCAACGTCCAGCGCGTCTTTGCGCGCGTTCACCTCGGCATCCGTTTCAGCGTGCACGGTAATGTTGGTACCCAGCACCAAAAACCAAACAAAAAACGGCAGACAGCGTTTCATTTCGGTAAGTCTTTGCTCTCTATTTCTGTTATTGCCTTGCCAACCGATTTGTTGACTTTCCGTACATCATCTACCGTGGGCGCTTTCCCCGATGGAAACGAAACTAGCTTCTCGATTTCCCCGAGCTGTTCGCTCACATTCTTGACCAGGGGTTCCCCGCGTAATTCGGGCGAGATTTCATTAATTTTTGACTGCATGAAGCGGACCAGCGCTGGTTGCCGCAGCACCTTTGCGCTGTCTTCATTGTAGTCCTGCATGATCGCTGCAGTGACGACCTGGGTGCCGCGAATCCAGCCACCAAGAGTCACCAGGATTACGAGGTCCTGGTCGGCATGCGTTTGCATTGAAGATTTCACCTCGTTTTCCGTCGCTTCTAGTTCTTCCTGTACCGTGTCCCATTCGCTGTGCTCGGCGAACTCATTGATGCTATTGCCGCGGGCAAGTAGCTTTTCACTCACTCCCAGCGCCTTTGCCAGCTTGATGATGTCCGATCCGATGTTTTTAACCTGCTGACCGTCCTTCGCTTCGACAGCAATAAAACCGTCGGCGATTAAACCGCCCAGGTTCAGCGCGATCTGCGCGCGGTTGCGGTACGTCGCCGGGATCGGCCCGCGGTACTGCCCTGCCCAGTTCGTCTTTCCCGACTTTCCAAGCGCGGCAAAAAGTTCGCCCGGTGTCGGGATGCTGATCGAATCGCTTTTTGCCGCTTTTGACAGTTGATCGGACGACAGACGTCCGGTCTCCGCGGCGCCCGCCGTTGCGAAAACGCTCGCCACTAACGCAAGCCTCCCCAGTTTGGCTAAGTGAATCATCGCGCTCAGATTATCCGCGCCTCCGACAAATTGCCAATGGGAATCTCACGGCCCCAGACGAGCCCAACGGCGAGCTCCTTTTGGGCGCTTTCGATCCCGGTGCCGGAGCCAGCGGCTCGCGAAAATACAATCAGCTGTTGCGGATCCAGGAAGAACTTGGTGACAAAGCCGCGTATGGCGTTACAATGGGCCAAGTGGATCACCCCTTCGGCGATTTCCGCGCGCGTCGCGAGGCTTCCGTTTGGCAGCGACTGAATCGGATTCTTCTCGTCTTGCTGATCATTGCGATCTGGCTCGTGATCGTGAGCTTGTTTGCGCCGCCGTACAAGAAACTTATGCAGAGCCGCGCGGAGATCGACAACCTCCAACAAAAGGTCAATGAACAGCAAACCTTGCTCGCACGTCAGACGCGCGAGGTGAATTTGCTTAAGACGAACGTGACGTATCTCGAAACGATTGCGCGCGATCGTCTCGACCTGATGAAGCAGGGCGAAACAATTTTCCGCCTCGAGACCGCGCGCGCCAAACCGAAGCCGAGCGATTCCGCGCGTAGATAGCCGCAAGCGCTCAAGGAGCGGCGGTCTCTAGTCCGCCGTGTCGAACGCCGCTACAGTTTTTGCGATTCGCCTTGAATTCAATTATGTTTGGCTGTGCCAACTGAAATCTCCATCCCGGATGCTGAGGATCTGAAATCGCGTGTCCGCGAGCTGCGGAGGTTTCTTTGACGTTGAACAGCTCCAGAAAAATCTAACCGCAATCGAAGGGCGCATGGCCGCGCCGGATTTCTGGTCGAATCGGGAACGCGCTCAGGCTGATGTGGAAGAAGTTTCTCGATTGCGCTCGCTCATTAATCCATTTCAAGAATTGGAACGCGAGATCGAGGACTTCAGCGCGTTACACGAGTTGGCAGCGGAAGAAAGCGATCCCACGGCTCGCGCGCATGCCGAGAAAGAAGTCGCTATCGAACACGACCGCCTGCTTCACAGGTTGGAAGAATTCGAGCTGCGCCAGTTTTTTTCCGGCGAGAACGATCGCGCGAATGCATTTCTCACGATTCATTCGGGTGCTGGTGGCACCGAGTCGTGCGATTGGGCCGACATGTTGTTGCGGATGTATCAGCGCTGGATTGAGCGAAGCGGGTTCAAATCGCAGACGGTGGACATTCAACAGGGGGAAGAAGTGGGCATCAAATCGGTCACTTTGCTCGTGACCGGCGAATATGCCTACGGACATCTGCAAACAGAGCGTGGCGTACACCGGCTCGTGCGCATTTCGCCGTTCGATGCGAACAAACGGCGGCATACTTCGTTCGCGAGCGTCGATGTTGTTCCTGAAATTGGCGATGCCGCGCCGATTGAAATTAATCCAACCGATCTGGAGATCGACACGTTTCGCAGCGGCGGCAAAGGCGGGCAAAACGTCAACAAAGTCGAGACTGCGGTGCGCATCCTGCATAAGCCGACGGGAATTGTGGTCGCGTGCCAGGCCGAACGCAGCCAGGGACGTAACCGTGAGCTGGCGATGAAAATGTTAAAAGCAAAACTTTACCAGCTTGAAGAAGACAAGAAGCGTGCCGAAATGGAGCGGCAATACGGCGAAAAGGGCGAGATCGCGTGGGGAAATCAGATTCGCTCGTACGTTTTTCAGCCGTATCAAATGGTGAAAGATCACCGCACAGGTGCAGAAACGAGCAATGTGCAAGCTGTGATGGATGGCGAGATCGACATGTTTATCCAGGCGAAATTGCGCGGAGAGAAAAACGTTAAGACGGAAGACAAAGCATTGTAGAGGCGCTCGCCGCGGCGAGCGCCTGTAATTCGGCGTTTGACAGGAACGCCACTACAATCTCACCAGCTTTAGTCGAAACCGCGCGTCGAATTCTCCGCCGTTATGCGCGCGGCAACAGGCAAGACATGCGACAGCGCGCATAATCCGACGGACCCGGGGAAAATCGCGCTGGCATTGCGGACATTTGTACACGTACCGCCGAGCGCTTTCGCTGACTTTGAAAGGAAGACTGTGGCAGCGCTTCTCGTCGGCGATTCCCAAATCGCAGCAAGCCTGCCGCCATTCGGCTCCGTGTGGCAAGACGCGGCGACGGCCAGCGCGAAACTGAGCGAGAATATGAGCGAGTTCGTGTCGCAGAGTGCGATCGATTTCAGTGGGATGTTCAAATAGCTGCGGGTTTAGCGAAATGAGTTTCTGGCAATAATCGGCGCGACCAGCGGCTGTTTTCAGACGGGAATTCCATTCGACACGGAGTTCGCGCGCGATTCGATCCGCGCCGTGAGCGCGTAAAAGTTCGCGCGCTGTTTGTAGTAGCACGGCCGTCCCGGCTGTGGGGCCGGCGGGCATCTTGCCTGCCACGGGACGGACTCGCTGGGGCGAGCCTGTCTGCTCGATTACCAACTCGCCAGGCGAGACGCCCGGCTGCCCCACAGACAAGATGTCTGTGCTACGAAATGCGAATTCCAACTGCCTAAGCAAGGGCATACGCGCTCTTTCGCGTGTGCAAACGTTCGACAATTTTCTGCGCAGCGTCTCCAGCCTCTTTGATTTCATCATCAGTCGTCCATTTGCCGAGCGAAAAACGTACAGCGGAGCGCGCGCGCTCGACCGGTAAGCCCATCGCGAGCAAGACATGCGACGCCACGACAGAACCGACCATGCATGCCGAGCCGCTGGATGCGCAGACGCCTTCCAGATCGAGCGCAATTAAGAGCATCTCGGAATCGAGTCCGAGCAAGCTGACGTTCAAAGTGTTGGCCAGCCGTGGCGCGCTTTCGCCGTTCTGTTTCGCGTCGGGAATGTTCTGCGAGATTCGAATCCACAGTTCGTCGCGGAGGCGGGCTTCACGCTCCTGTTCGCGTGCGAGATCGCGCTGTGTCCATTCGGCTGCTGCCGCCGCCATTCCGGCGATTGCGGCAACGTTTTCCGTGCCGGGGCGTCGTTCGTTTTCGTGCGCGCCACCAAACATGATCGGTTGGATGGACAACCCGCTTCGTAGAAATAGAAATCCCGCGCCCTTCGGCCCATAAAACTTGTGTGCGGCGAAACTGGCGGCATCGACCAGCGAAAGATCGACATCGATTTTGCCGAACGCCTGGACCATATCGCTGTGCAGAAGGACGCCGCGCTCGCGGCAAATCTGCGAAATTTCGCGCAGCGGCTGAATCACGCCGGTCTCATTGTTTGCAGTCATAATCGACACGAGCCGCGTCTCAGGGCGGATTGACTTTGCGAGTTGATCAACATCGACGATTCCGTCACGCGAAACATCGAGCCATGTCACTTCGACCGCTTCATGCTTTTCCAAGTGCTCGATAGCATTGAGCACTGCGTGATGTTCGGTTTTGGCCGAGATGATATGACCCGCCTTCGCCGAGGCTGCGGCGGGCAGGCCGCCCGCTGGTCGAGAGCGCGCCAGGCCAAGCACAGCCAGATTGCACGACTCCGTTCCGCCGCCGGTGAAAATAATTTCATGCGGTTTGATGCGTAGTAACGCCGCCAACTTATCGCGTGCATTATCGATCGCTGCGCGCGCTTCGCGACCGGCTGCATGTACGCTCGACGGGTTGCCGAAACACCGGTCAAGGTACGGCATCATCGCCTCGCGCGCTGCGTCACATGATGGCGTCGTCGCGTTGTAATCAAGGTAGATCATCCAGTCTTCCTCTTAATCTTACTCTTACTCTTGCTCGTGCTCATGCTCATGCTCGGCGGCTAACTGTAGCCGCGTCTCTGTGAGACGCGTGGCGCGCGTTTTCCAAACACGTCAGGGCTGCGCTTCGCACCCGCTTTCGCGCTGCTACGGCGTGGCAGGCAACGAAGCGGCTACAGGATTCGCGTGCTTTCATTCGCGAAATTCATCCTCCGTGGTTGAGGGCCGCTTCTCTCGCTTTGGCACAATGGCAACTTCTTTCTCCTCGTAATAGACGAGAGAGTTCGGTGGAACGCTCTTTGTCAGAAAAACATTCGCGCCGATGGTGGAATTGGCGCCGATCACAGTATCGCCACCCATGATCGTGGTTCCGGCATAAATGCAAACACCGTCTTCAATCGTTGGGTGGCGTTTTTTTCCGCGCAACGCCTTACCTGCTGAGAGCGAGCGGGCAATAAACGACACGCCCTGGTAAAGTTTCACGTGCGATCCGATTTTGGTGGTCTCGCCAACGACCACGCCGGTTCCGTGATCGATGAAGAAGTGCGAGCCGATCTCCGCCCCGGGATGAATATCAATCCCCGTCCGGCTGTGCGCCCATTCGGTCATGATACGCGGGATCAGCGGCACTTTGTCGTAAAGCAAATGGGCCATTCGATAAATCGCGATTGCCTCCAGTGCCGGGTAAGCGAGAATAATTTCCTCGTAACTTTTCGCAGCCGGATCACCTTCGTAAGCGGCGTCGATGTCCGTCCAAAGCAGGCGACGCACGGCGGGCAATTCCTTCAGGAAGACACTCAAAACTTCTTCCGCCTTAGCTTCGGTTCCCTCGTCAGGCGGAATTTTTCCAAGGCTTCTGCAAATTTCCGTTTTCAATCGTGCGTGCAAATTCCTGATGCGAGTGCGCGTTGTATCGACCAGGTCTTCGGAGCTCACCAGCGCTTGACTGCGGAAACCTGGGAACATCAAGCTCATCAGCTCCGTGCACGCCGCTTCGATGGCGAGACGTGAAGGCAGCGTGGCGGCGGCGGCGAGATAGTTTATGCCGCCGGTTTCGCCATAGGTCCGAAGCAGTTCCTCCACCGCGTCCTGGTTCGTTGGATCCATTACAAGAAATATGCGCCTGCTTACCCATGAAAAAAAGCGAAAGTGTCGGGATAGTGAAGCCATTAAAACGGCTTGCCAGTTGCGGGGTGAGTGAGCACAGGCCTCAAGGCCGGGGTTAATGAGGGACGTCGCGCAATTAAGGGCGTCGGGGGCGCTGTGATCATGGCATAAGGGCCGGTGTCAGCCAGAAACGCCACGAGCTTTAAGGCTGGTGAATACCTTTGCCGTGGAGTATTTCGGGTCTCTCATTAACACCGGCTTTCAAGCCGGTGTTCGAGCGAGAGATGGACATTAGCCGTTTTAACGGCTTACGATTCTGGCCCGATGTCTGTGCATTCTTACTCTCGCTGCTGGGTTCACTTGATCTGGGGAACTCTGGATCGAGAGAAGTTGCTAAATAAGATCGCCGCAGCCCGGGTATCCCGATATCTGGCGGAGTACGCCGAAAAAGAGGGCATCTACATGAAGATTAATTATGTGAATGCCGATCACGTCCATGCGCTTGTCGACCTTCCAACCGCGCTCTCGATAGAGAAGGCGATGCAGCTGCTCAAGGGAAGCTCTTCTCATTGGGTTAATTCGAAGAACTTAATCACGGGAAAATTCGCCTGGGGCAGAGGCTACGGTGCGTTCTCAGTATCGGAATCGAATCTGGATCAAGTAGCGCGATACATCGCGAACCAAGAGGAGCATCATCGCGTCCGTACATTCGCTGAAGAACTGCGCGAGTTTATAGAGCGCCACGGGCTCCATTGGAAGGATGAGGAAAGCCGTTAAAACGGCTTCTGGGTTCTCGATTCCCAATCACCGGCGTAAACGCCGGTGTTAATTAGAAATAATCACTATCCCGCTTTGAACATTGCGCAGCATGGTGGCATTGCGTTTTTCGTTAATACCGGCTTTTAAGCCGGTGATTTCGGCGAAACAGACGGTAGCCGTTTCAACGGCTTACGGTCAGATTATTCGCACTACGTGTCGCGCGCGTTGAGCCATTGCAGGGCAAAGCGTGCGACTTCGCGCGAATTTTTCAGATCCAGTTTGTCTTTGATGTGGGCCCGGTGGGTTTCCACCGTCTTGGGGCTCAGATGCAGCAGCTTTGCAATCTGACGGACTTCGTGGCCTTTGCCGATCAGTTCCAGGACTTCCAGTTCGCGATCGCTCAGTCTCTCCACGGCATCGGTCTCGCCTTCGGCCTGACGATGGGCGAATTTTGTTATCACCTGCGCCGCCATGGCCGGGCTGAGATAAGGGTGTCCGTTAAAAACTTCGCGGATTGCGTTGATCACATTGGCCATCGCTTCATGTTTCATGACGTAGCCGTCCGCTCCGGCGCGCAGCGCGCGCACTGCGTAGAGCGATTCATCATGCATCGAGAGCACGAGAATTGGCAGCCTCGGAAATTCTGCGCGGATGTTTTTGATAAGCTCAATCCCATTAGCGCCCGGCAAACTGAGATCGACAATCGCCATATCGGGAGCCAGTTTGCGAATGACCTGCATGGCTTCCGCGGCGTTCCCTGCTTCGCCGCAGACGGCGAAGGTCCCATCGGAATGAATCATTTCCTGGAGTCCCTTTCGAAATAGCGGGTGATCATCCACGATCACGATGCGTTTTGCCTCCGGTGGATCGCATCGGGGATTCTTCTTTGACGCGCGCGCAACGTTGGTTTGAGCTGTGGGCGGTTCGGCTGGCGTTGTCGCACTGCGAGTCATGAGTTTTCCTCTAGTTCTCTTTAGCGATTCGCCGCTCGGCGGCTCGCCCGATGTAGGAAATTTAGATCAAGGCCGCCAAAGCGTTTGCGATTTTCCCTGGGAGCCCTGACCTGGCGTTTTCTTTCTTGCGCGATTGTAATGCCTTATTCGGTAAATAACAGGACACGCGCGTGCCGCCTCGTTTTGGGGAGTCGATTTCCAAACGGCCGCCCATCAATTGAGCGCGGTAATTCATGATGTGAAAACCGAGGCCTTGTCTCAGTTCCGCCCCATTTGAAAATCCGACACCATCATCGGTTACCCGCAAAACCATTCCCCCTGGCGATCGCTCCAGTCCGACGACAATTTCCCGCGCTTGCGCATGCTTGTTGGCGTTAATCACTGCTTCGCGGGCGATGCGATAGAGCTGCGCCGCAACTGCGTCATCCTCAATTTGAAATGACGGTTTGACTTCCAGCCGGCAGGGCACTCGCCAGATTTCCCGGTCAACCAAATCTTGCAATGCACCAGTCAGTCTGGGCGCGTCGATGTCGCTCCGATGCAAAGCGCGGGAAAGATTGCGCATGTCGCTCGCACCTTGGTTTACTAGCTGTGCGATTTTCTCGATATCACCTACTTCGATGACCCGATGGTTCTTAAGACGCAACGCGACCGAGCGCGCCATGAATGCGACCGCGGTGAGGTGCTGGCAAACTCCGTCATGTAGTTCCTGACCCAGCCGCTGTTGCTCCCGGTCGGAAACAGCAAGAATCTCTCCTTCCAGCCCCTTGCGACGCTCGATCTCTTTTTTTAATTGTGTATTTGCCGCGTCTAACTCGTGTGTTCGCTCGCGGACGCGCGCTTCCAGCAGTCTTTTCGACTCTTGCAAAGCTGATTCCGCATGTTTGCGCTCACTAATGTCGCTGCTGTAAACGCGCAGGCGTCTGGTTTTTGGAATGCGGACGGCGGTCACTGCGTAGCACGATTTGCCGAGATTGATTTCAGCGTGAACCGCTTTTGTTCTGCCTTCGAGCAGCGGCTTGGCGGCCTCCCGCACTCGAACAAGAAAGGGATGTCGAAGTCCCAGACGTTGCAGATCGGGAAACAATTCAAAGGTGGAGGGATTCGCGTAGTAAATCGCATTGGTTTCCAAATCCAATTCCAGAATCGGATTTGGATTGTCGCGTGGATACGCAGCCAGCGACGACAATTTTTCCTCGGCTGCTTGCGATCCGTTACGTGGAAAATCGCGGTTTGGTAGTTGCCTGCGGTCGCTCCTAGACGCGCGTCGCGCTCTGGAAGTCGTCACAGCGCGTCGCCGGGCCCGAGACTTTGTCGTTTTTGCTTTGGGGCACACGCGTTCCCCAACAATGGCTCACGTTCGCGGTCTTTTACAGACAAATTTCGACCAAACATTCGATCTAAAGCTGGACCCAGGCGAGGCCGGAAGGTTTTGCCACTGCTGCGGAGCGCGACCTCAAACTACTCCGCGAAATTCTGGAACGGATTTAGATTGTCCGCCGCGAGCGCAATCTCTGTAGTGGCAGCCGTGCCGGCTGCGGGGATATCGTTCTTGCAGGCAGCGGCAAGTCTATCGCCACATGATTGCGAGTCTGTTGAGGCTGACCCCTGAAAGCTTTCGGGGGTCCGTAGAGCGCGAGCGCGTGCTTTCCGATCGGATGTCGTTTCCTCACAAAGGAACGTTCACCGACCAATTGCGGCCACACGTTCTTCGATTAAATCACGCTCAACCTCCCAGTACCTCAGCGACGAAAGGAGGCGCCTGTCAATTTCTTCAGCATGGTTAGATTC
>Ga0137415_10002254_pt1 | contig 19219 bp, 19 predicted proteins | sample CZODoug3_1_1_16f_FD_183082 | JGI IMG/M metagenome (GOLD analysis project Ga0137415, IMG submission 183082) | Vadose zone soil fungal communities from Angelo Coast Range Reserve, California, USA - CZODoug3_1_1_16fungal (Hybrid Assembly) | ecosystem: Environmental > Terrestrial > Soil > Vadose...
GATGTCTCCTTGAGTACCACCGGACAACAATCCACTCGCCTGTACCCGTTTAACGCCAAGGATTTCTTGGCGCTGATCAGCACCAAGGGTGGAGAAAAAACCCGCCCAGCAAAAAAGAAAAAGCCCTGAAGCTAACGATGGAACGTGGCCAAGAATTGATAGGCATTTAGCTTTAGGCTATACCTGCTCAGTAGACGCATGTCCCCAGCTCTAGGAGCGTAGGCATATGGGAGAAAGCATGAAATTTCGTGGTTTCTCTTTGTTGCTTCTTGTCTCAATTCTCCCGTTGTTAGCACCCAGTGCCTATGCCAACGCGACTCTTCTTGGCACTGCAGCTCCTTTTGCGGTCCTGGCTGGCTCGGCGTCGAATACCGGCTCGAGCGTCATCACCGCCGGGGATCTAGGTGCCTGGCCCGGTACTGCGATCTCTGGGTTTCCTCCGGTTATCGTCAATGCCCCGGGAACGATAGTCCCCAATCAGCTGTGCATCCATTCACCTCTGTAATGCGAAAACAAAAACGACCATCTGAGTTGTCTTCCAGATGTGAAAACAGTTCCGGCATCAACGGATCTCGATTGCGATGCAATTGGCCTTAAAGATCTGCGGCTGCCCCGCCCCGAAGATTCCCTCACAGTAGTACAAAACAGAACAGCTAATTGTCTTGAGCGCGTCTACCGTGTAGCTATACGGCGAGAACGAGAGACATTTGCCGGGATGCAGGGCTGGGCCAGGTGATTTCCCTCCTCTCGCCGTTCTCCTCAGCTAAACCCTGGAAAGCGGTCTTCCATTCCAAGCCGAGCGAGAAGGGGAAACCTTGAGTTTGTTACGAGAAGGCCATCACGTGTCGCAATTCTCCGGGCTGCTCCTGGGGCTAAGCCTGTATTCCTACCACGTGCGCGAACTTCTAGTCTGCTGGTGATCTTCACCTTGCTTTTTTGTCTGCCTGACGCTGGTAATTCTAGGCGGCGTACTCGCTCTTCACGTAGGAGAATACCTCACAGTTTGGACGAGCACACTAGCAGGAATGACGCCAGTAGTTGCGCTCGGCCATGTCGAACTTCCTCCGAAAGATATCTCGGACGTAGAAAGCTCGGGTAACCTTCTCCGTCGATCGTCGCGAAATTGTATGCATCGCGTTCTGGTGGACGTCACCGGTAGCGTGGCCGCAGCGCTGCGAACGTTGTTGCTGCATCGCTATGCCGTGCCTGACGTTGTTACTGCTGGCGCAGCGTCTGCGCTATTTTCTGCTCCACCAGACGATGGTGACGCCGATACAGACTACGGCGATTCCGATCCACCGGTTACGGTTGATGCGTTCACCCAGGAAGGCTTTCGCTCCAAAGGCTCCCGCGGCATAGCTCAGGGCACTGACCGGCACCACGAAACTCACTTCCTGGAATGACAGAATAGCGAGAAGCGAGAAAAATCCCAGGCTCATCAGTGCTATTCCTAGCCACATCCACGGCAAGTGCAAGGATTGCAGAACGAAACTCAGGATGGACTTGAGACTAAAGTCGTGGACCTCCCCGATACTCTTCATGGCCCGACTTACGCACAGCTCTCCCGCTGTTCCTGCTACAACAATTAAGAAAAAGAGCGCCGCTTCAACCACGATTAGGTGCTCCTGTCGTTCTGGGTGAGGTCCGACCTACGAGGAAAACGCCGAGACAAATGACTGCGACGCCAAGCCAGCGCAGAAGAGAAATCGTCTCTCCGAGAAGAAGGTAACTGAGGATGGAGATAGACAGGTAAGACAGAGAGGTGGCAGGCTGCACATAACTATAGTCGGCCCACGTCAGCAACAACATGTGGGCGATAAAAAATCCCAGGAGGCAGGCAATACCGAGCCAGATGTAACCGGATGCCAGTACGCGAGACGCAATTGGGACGAGATCAAGAATTCTTGCTGAAGTGACCGACCCGATGCCTTTCATGGCCTTGCCGAGAAATACGTTGCCAAGCGGTCCCAAGACGATGCTGATCAGAATCAGGGGAAGCGTTTTCAGTTGTAGCCTGCGAGTGTGCGTCACGTATTCACTTCAACCAGTGTTTCAGAATAGCAAAAATCAACAGGACAAGACGCCCGCAGGTGGGGAAGTTTGCAGCGGCGGCATTCAGGAATTTTCTCGATTCAGGATACAATCTTAGGCGGAGCGTTGGATCCCGGGTAGGGACAGCGCACCCGTGGTTCTTCCGTATGGCAGAGTTCACAAACTGGCCGCGCTCGAATCAGGAATGAGGTGGCGTGCCCTCAAGCGTTCTAGAATTCGTGGTCCTTTTCACGGCAGGAATTCCGTTTCTTTTCTATTTTCTGGCGATCTACAGTTCCGGCCGCTACTTCCGGCAGTCTCGAAATCACTCGGGAAAAAATCTCGATTTCACTCCGCCGATAAGCAATCTCAAACCGGTTCGAGGCTTAGATCCTGATGCTTATGAAAATTTCGCCAGTTTCTGCCGCCAGGACTATCCCGAGTACGAGCTCATTTTCTGCGCGACGGACCAGACCGATTCTTCCGTGCCGGTGATCCAGAAATTGATGCGGGACTTCCCAGAGCGAACGATCCGGCTGCTCTACAGCGGTGGCTACACCGCGATTAACGACAAGGTCGCGAAATTGCGGCTGATGGAACGCGAAGCCCAGCACGAATACCTGGTCATCAACGATTCCGACGTGCGTGTAGATAGCGAATATCTGCGAAGAGTGGTTGAGCCATTACGCGATCCGAAAGTCGGAGGAGTGACTTGTTTCTACGTATCCTCGCGGGAAGGATCGTTCGCCGAGAAACTTCAGACGATTGGGATGATTTCAGACTTTTACGCGGGCGTACTGGTGGCGTGGCAGCTTGACGGGGTGCACTTCGCACTTGGGCCAACAATGGTGTCGACGAAGCAGCGTGTCAGGGCCTTCGGGGGCTTTCAGGTACTCGAAAATCGACCCGCGGATGATCTGCTCTTTGGGCGCCTAATTGCCGAACAGGGAGTGGAAATGAAGCTGTTGCCGTATGCAGTGAAAACGGTACCTGATTTCCAGGGAGTGAGTGAGCTCCTGGCGAAGCGCGCGCGCTGGATGACGGTGATGCGGGCCATGCGGCCATGGGGCCACTTTGGGTTGCTTTTTACTTGGGGGTTGCCATGGACCACCCTCGCCGTTTTGGTTCACCCAACATTACCCGTAGTCGCGGCCTATTGGGGTTCGTACCTGGTCTTTCGCGTAGCTATGACGTGGCTCATCGGAATCCAAGGATTAAAACAGGCAGGACTTTGGACAAAGATGCCGTTGATTCCGCTTTGGGACGCGATGGCGTTTCTCATCTGGCTGGTGAGTTTCACGCGAACGTCGATTCGCTGGCGTAACGTGGATTACCAACTCCGAAACGGCCAATTTGTTGCGACCACGGATGCTCTTGTTCCGAATTCTTCCAGCAAAAGCGATTCCTAGATGATGAACTGGCCGCCGCCGATAGAGCCTTCAGTGCTTCTTCGGGTTATCGCTCGCCGTACGCAAGTCACTTATTGGCCGCGCCAACAGAAACTCCAGCAGCGATGTTGGTTTGCAGCCGGCGGTCATTGCGCGGTTCACGCCAATTCACTTGTGGCAGCATGATCGTGGGATCTACCCGGTCGCGATACTTCAGGGCGATATTCATAAGCGAATCAAGAAGAGATTCCGAGAGATAGTGGGGTTGCAGACCCAGATCAAGAAGCTTGGAATGCTTGGCGTTATAATAGTGCTGTTCAGCTTCGACGCGCGGATCCGGGATGTGGTCAATTTCCACCTTCATCCCAAGGTCCTTTCCTGCTTCCCGCACCTTCAGCGCGATATCCAGTACCGAGAATTGTTCCGTGAATTGGTTGTATACGCGACATTCTCCCCTGGCCGCAGGATTAAGGCAGGCGAGTTCAACGCACCGAACGGTGTCCCGGATGTCCAGAAATCCTCGCGTCTGGCCGCCTTTCCCGTAGACAGTTAACGGCTGGCCGATGGCCGCCTGTACACAAAAGCGATTCAGCACCGTGCCGAAGACTTCGTCATAGTCGAGGCGATTGATCAAGGCTTCATCCAGCCCTACCTCGTCCGTCATCGTGCCGTAGACCACACCTTGATTCAGATCCGTGGCGCGAAGTCCCCAGATCTTGCAGGCAAACATCATGTTGTGACTGTCGTGCACTTTAGACAGGTGATAAAAAGAGCCAGGCTGTTTGGGGAAGGGCAAGAGATCGCGCCGCCCGTTATGCTCGATATGGATGTAGCCTTCTTCGATATCAATGTTAGGAGTTCCGTATTCCCCCATGGTTCCGAGCTTGATCAGGTGGCAATCCGGCTGCAGCTCGCGAATTGCGAACAAGACATTTAGGGTGCCGATAACATTGTTCGTTTGCGTGAATACAGCGTGCTTTCGGTCGATCATCGAGTAGGGAGCCGAACGCTGTTCGGCAAAATGGATGATCGTCTCCGGCTCAAACTGCCTGACTGCGGAGAACAAAAACTCGTAATCCATCACATCGCCTACAAAGAGATCAATGGGCTTGCCTGTCAGGCGAGTCCATGTTCTAAGACGATCACTCAGAGGAAGGATGGGTGTAAGAGTCTGGGCGCCCAGTTCGTGATCCCATTGACGGCGCACAAAGTTATCCACAATCGCTACGGAGTGCCCTCTGGCGGAAAGATATAGCGCGGTTGCCCAGCCACAATATCCGTCTCCGCCGAGAACCATGACTTTCATAGCTTCCCCTCTTCTATAGCTTGCTTCCATCCAGCCTCCTGGTTGAGTTACTTTGCGCCTTTAAGCAATTCCCGGCGAGAGTGAAATTAGTTCCAGTGCCCTAGAAGTCCACGAGCCGGATTGACTTCGATTTGGAGAATCGGCAAGATCGCTGCCTTCAGATCAATTTGTCGATTCTGCTTCTATGCATCCAGCTCCTGCTTCCCCAGACTCGTCTTCATAGGGATAGACGCTTCGACGCATCCCAAATAGGTACACAACTAGACCCAATAAGCTTACAAGAACATTCCATAGACGAACACAGAGCAGGGTTTCCGCTCCGCCGCTTATTCCCGTCAACTTAAATAAAGCGTTAAACGCTGTCTCTCCGATGCCAATTCCCCCAGGGGTTAAGGGCAGGCTATTCACCAAGTGGCCGATCGGCGCGACCAATGCCAGCCGTATGGAGAAGGAAATGGGATTGACGGCGTACAGGCCCAGGGCCGTTACCACGATTAGCGCCAGATTTGCCAGAAGTGAGAGAAGAAATACGTACAGCATCGTGGCTTGCGCCTTGCCGTGCACCGCCATTGTGTCCAGCACGCGAAGGGCAAGGCCCTTGATTCCTGGCCATCTGTCCAGCAACCAGGTAACCCATGAACGTGTGGGGGTAAAAAACATCACCAGGGCCGCACCGACAAGCATCAATCCTGCCAGCAAGGCATCCATATATAGAAGGCGCCTGAGCACGGGAACGGAGCGCAATAGGTCAGGAAAGGAAGGGGCAAACAAAAGAGGGAGCACGACAAGCGAAAATAACCCCGCAAGGCGATCCAAAATCAGAACCGTTGCGACCTCTGCACGCCTCCCGTGATTCTCCCTGGTTGCATACACGAGCTTGGCAATATCTCCGCCCGCCGCCCCAGGGAGAAACGTGGAGAAGAGAAAGCCAATCAGGTTCAGTTGTACGGAATTCCACATGGAGAGAGACAGCCGCGCACTGCGGAACAAGAGGGACGCTCGAATGGACATCAATAAAATATCCAGGAGCAAGAATCCCACTGCGGTCACAGTTATTGGCCAAGCATGGGAAAGCCTGATTAGAGAAGAAAGATTGATCTGGCCCGATTTCGCAAGATAGACAAGGATTGCTATCCCGATGGCGACCCGCAAAAGCAGAAAAAGCGCCTTTCGCAGGGCCGAGCGGTGAGAGCTTGCAGCAACTTTGTCTGTGGCTTCAGTCGTGAACATCATTTCCTGGGGACAAGGAAGGGAATGGGGATGCAACGGTTCGGCGGGGCACAATCAGCAGCGTGCTGGAAGAACGCTTTGAGGCGATGTTGGTTAACAATAATTTCCCTCCACTGGTAGCGATGGTCTCAAAGTGCTCTTTGCCAACCAGAGTTTCGATGCGATCGGCTCCCTTCTCAGACGCCACTAAATAATATCTGTTCTCGCTTATCCACAACTGTTCGAATTCTGAATCGGTCAGAAAAACCGCTGGAGCTCCTGGCGCGGCCGCTCCATATTCCAAATTATTGAATTTGCCGTTCAAGAGCAAGGGGTGCCGCCCTGTATAGAAAATAACTGACGAAAAGTAATAGTAATGGCGATCCACGATGAGTTTTCCCGGGGGTGCCGATTGAAATGCCTCCGCAAGGGGACGAGAAGAAAGGTAAGGATCGAAGACGACGAGCGCCAGCCGGGCTGCATGAAAAAACAGAACCATCATGAGTCCCGACGCCAGGAAGGCACGCATGCCTGACCACCGAAGGTTACTCACCGCTCCCAGCAAGAAAGCGGCCCCTGCCAGGCATAACGGCAACCTAAGGTAGGCGAACGAACCGAGGGTAAGATCCAGCATATGCCCTAGCGATAGCGTATAAGCCGAAGGGTGATGCGATAGCGCAGACGAAATATCTCCGGCAGTGGGCAGATTGCGGACAGCAAAGCCAATAGCAAAGGCGGCTAGAGCAGCGAGAGCGACGATTGCTCCCAAAACGCGTGTTCCTCGATCGATCCACTTGCCTCCTGCTGCCATTGCGGAGCCAAGCAGAAGAGCCAAGGCCGGATAGCACGGCATTGAGTAATATTCCTGAGTCGTGGAAAACGTGAAGAAGATGAGAATGAATCCCGCCCAGCAGAGCGCCAGAAGCCTGGTTTGTCCAGCACGATCCACAGGTTTAAAAGAGAGTTTTGTGATTGCCGGCAGGTACACAGACCAGGGAAAGAGCCACAAGAGGTGGAACAGCCAGAAGTACAGTCGTGGAACGGTGTTGTAATCGCGCGGGTATCTTAGGTTAAGAAAACGCAGCAACTGTTCATTCACAAAATAGAACCATAGGAATCCGTGGTACAGGCCCGGGCCGCTCTGCAACGTCCAGGCAAAATAGGGCGGATTCTGGAGTGTCGCCAGCACATGCCAAGGAGCGGCGATCAGCAGCACGATTAGAGAACCACTCACAGGCCGCAGCCGCAGCCAGGTTCTCTGGGAGAACAGTTGTTTGGAAAAAAAAAGGTAAATCAGAGCCGCTGCAACCGGAAAAACAATGCCAACCAGACTTTTGAGCAAAAGCCCTGTGCCCAGACTTGCTGCAAGAATGGCTGCCCAGAGTCGCGGCCGTTTTTCATCTTCATCCAGGGCGCGCAAGAACGCCCACATGGCAAGTGCAATGGTGAATGTGAGCATCACGTCGGGGATTTGAATGCGCGTGAAGAGAAATAATCCAACGCACGTGGACATGCACAATCCTGCATAAAAACCGGCGCGTTCCCCGAAAGCCCACATGCCGAAAGAGGCTGATAGAAGCGCGAGAGCGATTGAGGCGAGCGCCACTGGAAGCCGAGCGACCCAATCGGACACACCAAAAATCTTGTAGAAGATTGCCATCAGCCAATAAATTAACGGAGCCTTTTCCAGGTAGACGACTCCGTCCAGCCGCGCCGTCACCCAATCGCCGCTCGTCAGCATCGTTTTAGCGATTTGCGCCTGCACGGCATCAACGTCGTCCATAAGAGAGGGCGGCGAGATCACGCAACCCAGGTAGATTGCGGTTGCGATTAGGAACACGACGGTAAGCAAGAACCAACGGCGAGAGAAGAGATCGTTCCTCAAGATAGTTAAATCTTGACTCGCCATCTCTTCATCCACAGGAACAAAGTAAGTAAGCCGCAGTTGATGGCCAAAGCTGATTTTCCTTCGGAGGTCGTGTTTCTTTGCTCTACCTTAGCCTCTTGCGCTTCGATGAGGCAAATCCAGCGGCAGTGCGAACAAGTCTTAGGTCGTGAGTTCGATCCCCTACGCCCCTACGAAGCCTCTTTGAATTCATTGGAAATTGGGGTGATGCGAACGGTGCTTCAGAGATGCGGATGACTGAGGCGGTTTGCAGTTGGCGAACGAATCTAGACCTCGTGCTATGCATCTCCGCTTTGCGGATCTAAGTCCTGCGGGCCTAGTTTGATGTGCTCCACGCCCGTATTCTCGCCGGGGGCGTCCTTTTCAGCACGCTTTTCGAGCTTTCTTTGGGCGCGGCGCTCCGCTTTCTCACGCTGCTTATCCAACCGCTTCATTTCCTTCTGGCGCTTTTGAAATGTAGTCGTCATCGAATCCTCCTTGAAATGCAAGGGAAGCTGCCTATCGCGTAAGGCGGCGCTTTGAAGCTACCAGCGTGGCTCGCGAGGCTGGCGGGTGGCTTCGCGATAATCTTCGTTGGAGAATCTTTCCCGACCGCGTCCTCCACCGCCGCCACCGGGGCGAGGGCCACCGCTCGCAGTTTTGGGACGTGCTTCATTTACTTTCAAGTTGCGTCCGCCCAGCTCTTTTCCGTCCAATGCTGCGATCGCTTTTGCGGCTTCGTCGTCGTTGGGCATTTCCACAAAGGCAAAGCCGCGAGCACGGCCAGTCTCTCTGTCCATAACCAGGTGGACGCGCGTCACCTGTCCGAACGGCTTGAACAGCGCGCTTAATTCAGCTTCCGTGGTTTGAAAACTCATGTTGCCTACAAAAAGATTCTTCATTCCCGTCTCCTTGATTTTGCATATTCCTAGAACGAACCTTCGAGAAAGATCCGAAATCGGCCCGAGCGTGACGAATGGCGCAATTTTCGCAAGGCCTTGGCTTCGATCTGCCGGATACGTTCACGCGTAACCGCGAACGTTTGGCCTACTTCCTCGAGCGTGTGGTCGTTGCCGTCATCTAAACCAAAGCGCATCCTGATGATTTTTTCCTCGCGCGGAGTAAGCGTCTTCAACATGGACGCCATCTTTTCCCTGAGATTGAGGTTGACGACAGCGTCGGAGGGCGACTCAATGTTTTTGTCCTCGATGAAATCGCCTAGATGCGCCTCGTCTTCCTCTCCGATGGGAGTTTCAAAGGAAAGGGGCTGCTGCGCAATCTTCTTGGTCCTGCGCACGGCCTCGACAGGAATGTCCATGCGCTTAGCGATTTCCTCGGACGTTGGCTCGCGGCCAAGCTCCTGGAGCAATTGCTGGCTGGTGCGAACCTGTTTGTTGATCGACTCGATCATGTGAACGGGAACGCGGATCGTGCGTGCCTGATCGGCGATGGCCCGGGTGATTGCCTGGCGAATCCACCACGTGGCGTAGGTCGAGAACTTATAGCCGCGGCGCCACTCGAACTTGTCGGTGCCCTTCATGAGGCCGATATTGCCCTCTTGGATCAAGTCGAGGAACTGCAGTCCGCGGTTGGCGTACTTCTTCGCAATGGACACGACGAGGCGGAGGTTTGCCTCCGTCAATTCCTTCTTTGCTTGGTCGGCTTCTGCCTCGCCACGCCGGATGAGAGCGAGGGTGCGCTTTAGGCTGGCCGCACTGACCTCGCTGGAATCATCAATTTCTCTGAGCTGCGCGCGGCACGAACGTAATTGCTTGCGCGCTTCCCTGGCAGCATCGCCGCGAGCGGCATTGCACCTGCGCTCCAGCCTTGCGGCTTCGCGCTCGATGGAATTAAGTCGCTCGACCGTGTGCCTCATGATGTCGATCAGGCGCTTTTTCTCCTGCTCCTTGAAGTCGATGGAGCGCACCAATCGCGACATTTCGACGCGTGTTCGCGCCACGTTCGCCCGGGCGGCTAGACACGCGCGCCTATTGGACTTTGGGGCGTTCTCCAGCCGGATTGCCTGCTTGAGACCTACGGCGTAGAGCCGCTCAATCTTGTCGATGATCCTCAGCGTACTGCGGGTTCTGCCTTCAAGGATGTCGGCGGTTAGCTCTTCTTCGTCGAACTTCACGATTTCCTTGATCCGCCGCGTGCCATTGCGCAGTCCAGCGCCAACGGCCATTAGCTCCTTCAAGACGATCGGAGAGCGAGAAATGGTCTTGAGCACGAGGACTTGCCCGCGTTCGATGCGTTTCGCGATGGCGACCTCACGTTCGCGCGTCAATAGTGACACCACGCCCATTTCCCGGAGATACATGCGGACAGGATCGTACGAGTTGTCTGACGGGCGCGGTGCCAGATACACATCAGCTTCTTCGCCGCGGGCAGGTTCGTCGCGACTGATTTCGATGTGCTCAGGGACAGCGAGAGCCGGATTTGCAGCCTTCGCCGCCGCCACGTCTTCGTAGATTTCGATACTTTCGCGCTCGAAAGTGGAGAACAGCTTATCGAGCACTTCCGTGGCGTGTTCCTCGACGGGAAGAAGCTCAATCACCTCGTCATGGAGAAGATAGCCGCGTTCTTTGCCGAGATTGACGAGATTGCGGACCTGCTCATCTTTTTCCTGTATTGCCAGCGACAAAAGATTCCCCCAAGAGCCACTGCCATGGTTGGCCGGGCGTTCCTCAAAGCCGTACTATCACGAAGCGAATACTTGAACGTCGTATCGCGGGTAGGAAAGCACGGAATACGGATCGCAGTCGTGATAACCGGACTTCACGCTGCGTTGTAGTTGAACTCTGGTTGTCCCGATCCCCTCGGGCGTCACGGTGCGTCTTGTCTCAGAAGCAAGTGTATTGTAACAGTTTCGCGTCGTAAGCTGTTCAAAAAAGCAGCGAAAGAGCGCCGCCAGGCAGCAAGCGTGTCGGCGCGGCCTCCGTCGGGAAAGCCGTACTTCGACGCGGTTAGCTCTCCATTTGCGCTTGCAGGACTTCTCCTGGAAGCAGGATCATTCGGGCCGTCGGCCCGGACGAGACGGGAGCCATTGTCTCCCGAGTACGATCCTTGCGTTCTAGCCGATCGCCTCCCAGCGACAGCCTCTCCATCCGAGTGCCAAGCGTACGCTCCAACTGGAACAACTCGGATCGCTGATCTCGCGTGAATAGAGTGGAAGCGACACCGTGCTTGCCTGCGCGTCCGGTGCGGCCAACGCGGTGGATAAAGTTTTCGGGTACTTCCGGCAAATCGTAATTGATAACGTGGGCGATATCCTGTACGTGGATTCCGCGCGAGGCGAGATCGGTCGCCACCAAAACGCGGTAACGCCCCTGTTGAAAGCCGGCCAGTGCGCTGATGCGCTGCGATTGGGAACGGTCGCCGTGAATCATTGCAGCATGGATGCCTTCGCGGTTCAGGTTTTTGGCGATTCGCTCGGTGCCGCGCTTGGTGCGCGAGAAAACTAGGCATCGACCACTTTCTTTAGTAAGAAGGTGGTGGAGCGCGTCCTGCTTACCATCAACGGTGACCTCAAACGCTTGGAGCCGAACATTTTCGGAGGGCTTTAGTGTTGAACCGAATGCGAGACGCACCGGGTTTCTTGTGTAGTCCTTCACGAGGTTGGTCATGGCGCCTTCCATCGTGGCGGAAAAGCACAGCGTCTGGCGCTCTTTGGGCAGTATCGCGGCTATCCTGCGAATCGCGGGAAGGAATCCCATGTCCAGCATGCGATCCGCTTCGTCGAGCACAAGGATTTGAAGCTCGCGGAAATGAATCAGCCTGCGGTCAAGGAAGTCTTCCAGGCGCCCGGGAGTGGCCACGACCAAACCTGGCCCTTTGCGGATCACCTGTAATTGTTGGGTTTCGGCCAAGCCGCCGACGACCAATGCCGCGGGCGACAGCTGCTTGCCCCGCAGAGCGTTGTACTGGTCCACGACTTGCATGGCCAGCTCGCGGGTGGGGACAAGCACGAGCGCGGCGATTCCGGGCGAACCGCGCCGGAGGAGCTTTTCTAGCACCGGAATCAGGAACGCGAGAGTCTTGCCCGTGCCGGTTTGCGCCGTCGCGAGCACATCTTTGCCTTCCAGGGCATGCGGGATTGCCGCGGCCTGGACCGGCGTCGGCGTCGAAAAACGAGCAGACGACAGCCGCTCCTTCACATAAGTAGAAATCGGGAGTTCTGAGAAAATTTGCATTTAGCTTTCTTGCTGGCGCAATCGCAGCGCGCACACGGGATTCCGGGCGAACATGGCGACTAAACAGCCAGTCTTTTTTTAAATTACGCTGAAAACATACGGAGGAGACTGAGGGCGGGTTTTCTCAGATCAGGTCTTGAACCAGAGGGACCGCACAACACAACCGCGGTATTAAGCGCAGAAAGAGTGTACCACAGATTACGGGAAAGCGCTCGCCGAAAGGTCAATGTTCATGGCGACAGCAAAAGAGAGTGGCTTCAAGCCTTGTTTCTCTTGCGGGGAGCAATCTTGCTTTTTGCCCAGCGCTGGATTGCTCTCTTTCTGGAGTCGAGCTGCATCTGTCTCTCCACGTTATCCGGATCCCGGCGTTTGCTGATTGCGGCGCTGGAATCCTGGCGAAAATGCAGTGGATCTCTCAGATTTTGCAATTCCCGGTAATAATAGAGCGGTGTCGGGCGCTTTCCCTTGAAGCGGAGCCTTCCTAGAAACTCGACTTCCTCTTCGGTCGTGCCACCGTTGACGGACTGCCTCAGGAATTGCGTGAGCCCCGGCTCTTCCTCGCTTCCGGCAGGTTCTCTTTCGACAAACTCGAATTTCTTTGCGTAACCGGGAATCAACCTTCGATTCAAGACAATTTCCATCCCAAAAGTCGTCAGCTCGATGTCCCAAGATTCGATCAATGGATCCAGGAAGGAAGCACAGTTCTCGCTCGATACGTTGAAGACGTCCGTGTCCAGGAACTCCAGGATGCTGACGCGCATGGCTTCGTAGCTGCGGCCGCTGAGTCGCGCTACGGACTGAAGCCAGCTTTCACTTTCCAGTTCGTCTCTGGCTACGGTCTTGACTACGTCCAGTAGTTTCTGTGTGACCAGACGTTCGAGTTCGCCGAAAGGCTGTTTCTCAAAAATCACCCGTATTTGTTTTTCCTTTGCAGGCGCGCACTTGCGGAGTATCAGTTCTCGAACTTCTTTAAGCAAGGGCTTGGGGGGGTCCTCTAGATTTCGCTTCAACACTTCCTTACGCTGATGGTCGGCCAGCTTCGCAAGTTTGCCGCTCGGGAGTTTCAGGAATTTGCCAAACTTCTCGTAGATGTCGGTACGGCCGGGCTCCGGTGGCAATTTCTTGCCTGTCAGGAGCTGCGAGATGTAGGACTCCGTAACCTTAGCGGCGGCCGCCAAATCGCGCTGCTCAAGGCCCAATTCTTCCAGCCTTCGCTTGATAGCTAAACAGACGTCCACGGACGCTCCCTGAATAATTAACCAACGCGGATTAACTAATGGAAATAGTCGCAGTTATAACTTGACAGGTCAAGTGAATTAACCTATTGTAGTTAAGCATTCCGTCCTACCAACAGAGCGCCTGTCTTTCCTTCAAGGCACGCGGGCATCGATTGCAAGTTCTTAGGACTTCGTTGGAGATGAATATGAAGACCATGCGACGGCTGTTTTTTTGCCTGATCACCTTGCTCCTAACGGCCCCCATGCTCTGGGCACAGGATTTTTCCAAATATCGCAACTTTTCGCTCGGAATGGGCTTGCCTACCGTGCTGAAATACACCAGCCAAAAAATGGCCGATGTGAAGGTGATTCACTCGCAGCCGGCGTTGATTCAGGAAGTAACCTGGTGGCCGCCGACGTCTCCGGGAACAACCGCGCAATCCGACACGGTCCGTGAGATTGTCTTCTCGCTCTACAACGGCGAGCTCTATAAAATGGCCGTAACCTACGACCGCACCTCCACCGAAGGGCTCACCACGCCGGATATGATGAGGGCAGTGACCGCAAAGTATGGCCCCGTCGCGAACGTTCCGCTGGCGATCGATGCTGCGGCGAATGACCGATACGATATGAGCGCGAAAATTATTGCATCCTGGGAAGGTTCCCAGTACTCGGTCGATCTTGTCCGCTCCGCCTTCACCGATGATTTCGGGCTGATCATTTATTCAAAGCGAGTCAATGCAGACGCCGACTTGGCGATCGCCGAAGCTGTGAAACTGGAAGTACAACAGCGACCGAAGCGAGAGGCGGAGCGTCAACAAAAGGAAACGGACCTCCTCGAAGGGGCGCGGCAGAAAAACCGGAAAATCTTTCAGCCCTAAGGCACGCAATAGCCCTAACGGGCAAAGGCAGGAAATGGCTAAGCTCTACGTTGGGAACCTCGCAGGCCAACTAACCGACAGCGGACTGGGAGAGCTCTTCACCGGCAGGGGATATCAAGTGACGTCTGCGCGAGTGATTTGCGATCGGGAAGGTGGGCGCTCACGCGGCTTCGGATTTGTTGAGCTAGGATCAAGCGACGACGCGGCGCGGGCCATCGGGGAGATGAATGGGCTCGATGTAGAGGGCCGCGCATTGCAGGTGAATGAAGCGCGTCCGCAAGAACCCCGCACCGGAGGATGTCGTACGCAGGGTAGCCGCGTCTATTCCGGTGCGCGAGCGGGCAGCAACGGCCGCCGGAGCTACTAGTGCACCCCAATGCCCGGCCCGGTGGTGTTCTAGTCGCGACAGGGACCAAATGAGCAGCGAAATCATTGTGCAGTACATAGGATTCGAAGCGAAGCGGCTCACACGCGAATACACGTTCAATGTGCGCGAAGCGGGGCAGGAGCGCGAGTTCAGACTGAACATAGCAAACGAGGCATTTGTCTCGCACCGCGCGAGCTATCAAGATGCGCCGGGTATCTGCGCGCTGAGGCTGCACGTTGAGTTGGCCACTTATTCGAATCATCCCCCTCTGACGCAGTACGACATCACTGGCACTGAACTGGACAGCTATAGGCAGGCGCGCTTGCCAAAGCGTGGGCGCAAGGCACAAGAGAATTTCTAGCCGCGCCGTGACGATCTGCAAGCCGTTACACGGGATGTAGCATCCGTAGCCACTGAACCCAACGCAAATCTAACTGAACAGACTGGCGCAACGTTAAGCCGAACGACTTGGCGGGGGAGAGCAAGAGCCGCCCAGCGCACAGCCCCGGCAATTGCTCCTTGGACGCGGGTCAGTTGCTGTGCGAGACTCTGCCCGTGACCAAGATCATATTTCTTGCGGGAGTGATCCTGGCCGCCAGTGGGCTGGTTTCGCCAGCAATCGCGCTGCTCGGAGGGCTGATCTGCGGCCTGACGCTGGCGCATCCATTCCACGTCGAGAGCAGGGATCTGACTAGGTTTCTGCTGCAAGGTTCAGTCGTAGCGTTAGGTTTTGGGATGAATCTCCATGAAGTTCTTCAGGCCGGCCGCTCCGGTTTTGTTTACACCGCGCTTAGCATCGCAGCGGCCCTGCTGTTGGGGCTGGGCCTCGGATATATCATTCACGTCGCCAAGAAACCTTCCTTTTTGATCAGCGCGGGAACGGCAATTTGTGGCGGTAGCGCTATTGCAGCCGTCGGACCGATTGCGGGGGCCAGCGAAGAAGAAATGGCGGTGTCGCTCGGCGCCGTATTCATCCTGAATTCAGTTGCGCTGTTTCTTTTTCCACCCATCGGCTGGGCATTACACATGAGCGAGGGCCAGTTCGGGCTGTGGTCGGCGTTGGCGATTCACGACACCAGCTCCGTGGTCGGTGCGACTGCGAAGTACGGACCAACGGCCCTCGCCATCGGCACCACCATCAAGCTTGCGCGGGCGCTGTGGATTGTTCCGTTGTCCCTGGGGACTGCGGTAGTGTTGAAGAGCAAGGCGCGCATTCAGTGGCCGTGGTTCATCCTGTTCTTTTGTGTGGCCGCGTTGCTCAATAGCGTATTGCCGCGATTCAACCCGGCATTTGGCGCGCTGAACCACCTCGGTAAGCTAGGTCTGACGGTGACGCTATTCTTGATCGGTGCTGGTCTAAATAAAGAGACGCTTAAGAAGGTCGGCGTTCGCCCGCTGCTGCAAGGCCTCACCCTGTGGGTGATTGTCGGAACCAGCACGCTGGCGCTTATTCTGTTGAACTGGATTCGAGTGTAGGAAGCGATCCGCGGTTCGCCATTCAAACCAAGAGGAGCGGCCATGAGTCAGGCCAATGGAATTGTCGACAAGCTCAGTCACCAGTCCGTAGAGGAAACGGTGGAGAGGCTGAAGAGGGTTCTGCAGAGTAAGGGAGTTACGCTCTTTGCGATCGTCGACCACAGCGGAGAAGCAGAGAAGGTGGGGATGAAAATGCGGCCTACCAAGCTGCTAATCTTCGGCAGCCCGAAGGCGGGCACGCCGTTAATGCAGGCGGCGCCCAGCGTCGCGATCGACCTGCCTCTCAAAATATTAGTTTGGGAGGATGTACAGGGAAAAGTGTGGGTATCCTACAACAGCCCGGCCTATCTGCAGCAGCGGCACGGCATACCGCCAGAATTGGTGCAAAACATCGCAGTGGCAGAGACGTTAGTTGCCAAAGCGACGGAGTGATTGCGAAGAATTTTAGAGCGCCGCGGCTCTCCGGCTGCGAGCGGTTCGTACGAAGTTCAGGAAGCGGTGTGCCAGCTCGCGAATTCGCCCTTCCTGCCGGCTCTGCACAGCTTCCTTGGGAATTAGCTCGCGGCCGATGCCAATCGCAACCGCTCCCGCCAAAATGAAGTTCGCCGCCGTTTGCTGGTTCACGCCTCCGGCGGCGATCAACGGGATTTTAGGAAAAGGGCCTTTTAAGGCGCGAATGTAACTGTCGCCGCCGACTTGCGCGCACGGAAAGACCTTCACGAAATCCGATCCACCTTTCCAAGCGGTGACGATTTCCGTAGGAGTGAGGGCGCCGGCCATCATCGTCAAATTTCTTTGCTTGGCGAATTCCACGATCCCCAAGTCGAGTCCCGGGCAGGTCAGAAATCGTACGCCCGCATCGACACAGAGTCGCGCGGTTTCAATATCCAGGACGGTTCCTGCGCCGACGATCACTTCCGGAAGGTTTTTCACCAGGTGCGAAATTACCTCTATGGCGCCCGGGACCGTCATGGTTATTTCGACGATGGGAATGCCACCGCGAGCAACCACCTCGGCTGCGAAAAGTGCGTCTTCGGGGGAAGAAGTACGGACTGCGGGAACGATTCCGATTTCCTCAATCTTGGCGCAGACTTCATTCTTTTCCAAGTGGTCTCCTCCGGGATGCTTGCCCGGCAAGCCTTTCAAGGGTGAATTCATTCGTATTCAAGCTCGTGCACAAAACTGCGGGTTCCGCGCTGCAGATGATATCCTTTATAATGAACAGGTAAGCAGGTCAAGGGCACGCGTTTGGGTTTGAATGGCGCAGGTTTGCGGATCTGGATTTTATGAGAGCGTGGGTTCACAAAAGCGTTGTTCGGCAGGCCGCCTTTTGGGCCTTCGCAGCGTTCTGCTGGCTCCTGGGAATTTCGGGGCGAAGGGCAGCCGCGTCTGCTCTCCCTGCCCAGGTGGCTACCCATTTTGCCATCGCTGATTTTGACGGAGATAACCGCCCAGACCTCGCCAGTGTTCACGTCGGTCAAAGCAGCTCGCGCAGCACGCGCTACTGGATTGCGTTTCACCTGAGCGGGGGCAGTCGGCAGACAGTGGCCATCACGGCGCCCACTGGCGGGCTGCAAATCACCTCACGCGACGTCAACGGAGACAGTTTTCCCGATGTCATCGTCTCGACGGCGTGGACGAACAAGCCCGTCGCCGTTCTGCTGAACGATGGTTTCGGAAATTTTACGGCTTCTGATCCTGCTGAATTTCAAAGCGCCTTCGCAGCTTCCGAAATGTCGTGGACGTTGGCGGCGGATGAAATCAGGGATACCGCCGCGCTCCTTCTTTTGCGTTGTGTATCCGGCGATTGCCGGAAAGTGACCAGGTCGGCGCCTCCCAGAGGACTGACCCGGCTGCGTGCCCCCCGGTCTAGCTTTGCGTCATTCTTGGCTTCTGTTTCACCCTTCATTGGCCGAGCGCCACCTTGTCGTTAGCGTTTTTAACGCACAATTAACAAATTCAGAAAATCGTGCCCTTGGCGGCGGCGTAGGTGTCCGCCGGCACCGTGCTGGCCGGCGGTGCACTCACTCTGGCTTCACACAAAAAATATTCGGTCCGCGTATCAAGGCACTGGGAGGTTTCATGAAGCGGTTATTGAGGCGCCTGTGGTTCGGGCTCTTCCTTGCGGCGGTTTCCGCGCAGAGCGGTTGGGCGCAAAAGGCGCTGACCTGGCAGGAGGTCCGGGACAAGTTCGAGTCGGCGAACCCGAGGTTACGAGCCGGGCAGATGGGGATCGATGAATCCCGCGCGCAGGAGATCACGGCGTTTCTTCGCCCGAATCCGAATTTCACCTTGTCGACGGATGGGACTCAAATCGCGCCTTTCAAGGGAGTCTGGAAGCCGTTCCTGGGTACTCAGTTCTCACCCAACCTTAGCTATCTGCACGAACGCCAGCACAAGCGGGAATTGCGGCTGGAGAGCGCTCAAAAGGGGACCGGAATAGCCATTTCTGGCCAGGCGGACCTCAATAGAACTCTTCTATTTGCTTTGCGAATGGCCTTTATTCAAACGCTTCAGGAAAAAGCGATCTTTGATCTGGCAAAAGAAAATCTTTCGTATTACGACCATCTTCTGGACGTGAATCGCGAGCGATACAAAGCGGGAGCGATCGCGCAGGTGGATTTGGACCGTCTGGAATTGCAACGGGTGCAGTACGAATCGGATTTACAAACCGCGGAAGTGAATCTGCGAACGGCGAAGATTCAGCTTCTTGCGCTATTGAACGACCGCACGCCCGTCGAACAATTCGACGTCACCGGGCCGTACGATTTTTCGACGCAAATTGCTTCGCTAGAGGAGGTCCGGCAGATGGCATTGGATGCGCGGCCGGATCTAAAGGCCGCGATGGAAGCCATAGACAAAGCCCAAACCGATCACAAGCTTGCTATTGCGAACGGGTCGACTGATCCGACCTTGAGCGCCTGGTATACGTACAACCCATCGTTCAACAACCCGTTTGCGCACCAAACGGTCGGTGCCAGCGTCAGTATCCCGCTCCGCATCTTCGACCGTAATCAAGGGGAGAAGAGGCGCACGGAACTGGACATCGACCGGAACGAGAAACTGATGGAGGCAACGCGGGCGCAAGTCTTCAGTGACGTGGATTCCGCGTATGCCACGGTGAACAGCACGGTAATCCTGCTCCAGCCCTATAAAGACAGGTATTTGCAGCAAGCGTCGAGAGTCCGCGACACCATCGCGTTTTCGTACCAACATGGTGCGGCTTCTCTTCTGGATTTTCTGAACGCGCAAGCCGAGTACCGGAG